>Ga0209501_10001735_pt1 | contig 23735 bp, 23 predicted proteins | sample ArcticOcean_MG_C_4_FD_187434 | JGI IMG/M metagenome (GOLD analysis project Ga0209501, IMG submission 187434) | Marine microbial communities from western Arctic Ocean - ArcticOcean_MG_CB4_134 (SPAdes) (version 2) | ecosystem: Environmental > Aquatic > Marine > Oceanic | place: Arctic Ocean...
CTGAAAGATCAGTTTGGCGATGATCTTGAAGCCCCGATTACCAGGTTTGCCGACTTCGAACATCTTGAATTTAGCGGGCAGGCAGGCAAGTAGGTTCTTTGCGACCGATCGTTCTTGTCCGTGTCCCCAGACCATGAAAGGGTTTCTTGATGAGTCGTAGCTTCAACATGTTTGTGCGTATTACTGGCGTCGAGCCAGAGCGAGCCGAGGCAGTTCAGGAGGCCGCTGACGACGAGTGGTCGTTTGGTAATGATTGGTACGAAATGAACGGAGTCTTGACGTCGTGCGGCGATGGGCAGCTTGGCGGCGGCGAGAGTGATGATGTGTTTGCCGACCGGCTGGCCAAAGCGATTTGGGACGCCAACGGCAGCTTCTGTCGGGTCGTGGTGCGGTCAACCTATCTCGACGACCTGCCCTGTGAGGCGTTCAGTCTTGAACAGTCCGATTACGATCGCCTGATGGTACCTTCTTAGCAGTTCCCGGTGTGTTCCGTGGCTGCTTGCCGGTGCCGCCCACAATTACCAAACCCCGGAGGCGGCCCATGGCCACGAGCAACCAACCCGACAACCAGTCACTGTATGACGTTCACCTCTTCCCAGTTGTGCGGCTCAAGGTTTCTGACATTGCTGCTGCATCCCATCGCGAGGCAGTTGAGAAGGCGTGTTCTGCCACCGTGCCCGAGCTGTACCAACGATTCGAGACCAAGGACGGTGATTTCGCCGAAGAGATATCTCACTTCCTTGTCGACGTTGTCGGCGACGAACAGTTCGAGTGCTCCCGTTTCTATTACAGTGAGTCTGATCCGCTCGTCAGTAATCTGGCCCGACTGATCACTTGGTATGACAAGGGAGCTGATAGCGAGGAGCTGGAGCGGATCATTGCCGACGCACGGGATGTGCTTGAGACGAGCGTGTGACGTGGGTCGAGGGCTGCAACCAAGGTGCATTTGGGCGCTCTGGCGGCGGCGTCAGCATCGAACCGCACTCGCTTTACCGCCTCGGTCGCGAGAACGCACCAGCAACTTGCGTTCGTGACTCATGACGGTTAGACCGATGTCACTTGGCAAGATCAGGAGCAGGAGTGAGAGCCGACCGTCTCACGCACTCACTTTGATGACACCGATCGGCGGATTTTGACTGGCCGACTTGCGTTCGGGCAATGTGGCCGGAGTGTGTTGGCAACTTGCGGTTTCCCGCGGCGGGCGTGAACACCGGCGCAAGATAATACCTGCCGTTGCGAAGCAGGCGGTCTGATGATAATCCCGAAATTCGGTCGTCCGATGACGTGTCTCACGAACCTCGACGCTCTGACGAGTACATGCGGCAAATCGGCCCTGAGAACCAGTCACAGGGGGTTGCTCCGCGGCCAGTCTCGAAGTAGGTACAAGGCTGTTGAGCAGGTTGTCGCCCGTCCAGACCGGCTGTAATTCTCGCCGGTGAGAGCCGCTTCGTCGGTGGACGGTTCGAAACGTCGAACCTTGTTGGAGGCCACCTCCCAGCGATTTGGAAACTTGTGTAGAATTCTGCTAGTTGTCTGATGAAGCACCAGTCCAGCATTCGTGTCCGAAATCCGTCCAGCGAAAGGTCGAGTACCCATGAGCATTCTCGCCCACGTCACCCAAGTTGAGTTTCCGATGGGCCTTGTTGTCTTCCTCCTTGGTTTTCTGACAGGTCTTGCCGTCGCTTTTGCGATCCGCGGTCGTTCCGCTGACGGTCGTAGGTAGCGAGGATGCGAGCGAGCCCATGCTACTACTCTGCGAGATCGACGAGTTACAGGACAAAACAGCGACCACCGTTTCGATGTCTCTCGTCGGCAGGCGCCGTGGTCTGCCGATCTTGATAGGTACGGGGCGGATAAGTTGCTGGACGGGCATTTCCACACTGTCCGCGGCCGGCACGCGTGATGCAGGAGTCCGCGATTCTCAGAATAAGAAATAGCGCTGTGCCAACGGCAGCTTCTCGGCAGGGTCGCACGTTAGCCGGTCACCGTCGGCGGTCACTTCGTAGGTTTCCGGGTCGACGGTGATGGTGGGTGTTGCGTCGTTGAGCTTCATGTCCTGCTTGCCGATGTTGCGGCAGCCACGGACCGGCTCGATGCGTTTCTTGAGGCCGTATGTGTCGGCCACGCCATCAACCGCGCAAGCATTACTGACGAAGGCGATTGAGATGGGGCTCGATGCACGACCGAAGCCTCCAAACATTGGGCGCATGAAGACAGGTTGCGGCGTGGGAATGGAGGCATTCGGATCGCCCATCTGCGACCAAGCGATGATCCCTCCTTTGATGACCATTTCCGGCTTGGCGCCAAAAAAGGCCGGCTTCCACAGAACCAAATCAGCAAGCTTGCCCACTTCGATCGAGCCGATTAGGTCGGACATGCCGTGCGCTATTGCCGGGTTAATCGTGTATTTGGCCACATAGCGTTTGATGCGAAGGTTGTCGTTGTCCTGGGAATCTTCCGCTAGCGGGCCTCGTTGCCGGCGCATCTTGTCGGCGGTCTGCCAGGTGCGGGTGATGACCTCGCCGACCCGCCCCATGGCCTGTGCATCGGAGCCCATGATGCTGATGGCTCCCAGGTCGTGCAGGATGTCCTCGGCCGCAATGGTCTCGCCGCGAATGCGGCTTTCGGCAAAGGCCACGTCCTCGGGCAGGTTGTGGTCCAGGTGATGACACACCATGAGCATGTCGAGGTGCTCGTCGATGGTGTTCACGGTGTACGGTCGAGTGGGATTAGTCGAACTCGGCAGGACGTTTGCTTCGCCGCAGACACGGAGGATGTCGGGCGCATGTCCGCCGCCCGCCCCTTCCGAATGGTAGGTGTGGATGGTGCGGCCCTTGAAGGCGGCGATTGACGACTCGACGAACCCCGATTCGTTCAGCGTATCGGTGTGGATGGCAACCTGTACGTCGTGCTGCTCGGCGACGTTCAGGCAGCAATCGATCGCGGCGGGGGTGGTTCCCCAATCTTCGTGCAGTTTCAGTCCGACCGCTCCTGCAATGATCTGTTCGCCAAGACCTTCCGGCTTGGCCGAGTTACCTTTCCCCAGAAAGCCAAAATTCAATGGCAGATCGTCGGTTGCCTGGAGCATCATGCGAATGTGGTGTGCGCCGGGCGTGCAGGTGGTCGCGCAGCTACCGGTCGCCGGCCCGGTTCCGCCACCAATCATCGTGGTCACTCCGCTGGCGATCGCCTCGTAAGCTTGCTGGGGGCAAATGAAGTGGATGTGCGAATCGATCCCGCCCGCCGTGAGAATCAACCCTTCTCCGGCGGTGACTTCCGTGGTGGGGCCCACAATCATATCAGGGCTAACACCCTCCATGACATCCGGGTTACCGGCCTTGCCAATTCCGGCAATCAGGCCGTTCTTGATTCCCACGTCCGCCTTGTAGATTCCGGTGTAGTCGATGATCAGCGCATTGGTGATGAGTAAGTCCAAGGCGTCGTCCTGGCTCACCCCGGCAGCCTGCCCCATGCCCTCGCGCAGCACCTTTCCCCCACCGAATTTACACTCGTCACCGTAAACGGCAAAGTCCTTCTCGACTTTAAGAACCAGCGAGGTGTCGCCCAGCCGGAGCCTGTCGCCGGTGGTGGGACCAAAGATTTCGGCGTAGTCCGAACGCTTGATGCGGTAACTCATTATTATCCCTTCTTGCTCGTCCTGTCATTCGCTTTCGTGAGCGAACGCCCGGTCGGCCACCCGCTGCATCGTTGCTGCTTTGCCTTGGTCGCTTACGGGGCCGTTGGCGAGGTTGTTGCCGCCGCGTATCACGCGGTTTCCGGCAATCTCGACGAGCGTTACGGTTTTCGTTTCTCCCGGCTCGAAACGCACGGCCATCCCGGCGGGAATGTCGAGCCGCTTACCGTAGGCTTGCTCGCGGTCAAACTTCAGCGCCGGGTTTGTTTCGACAAAATGGTAATGGCTGCCGACCTGGATCGGCCGATCGCCCAGGCTCGTGACCGCAAGCGTCACCGTATCTCGGCCGTCGTTGAGGACCAGTTCCTCGTCGGGCGTGATGCATTCGCCCGGAACATACGGAATGGTTTGTTCTTCCGTTTCGAACAGAGACAGATCGGGCACGGGAAGGAAGCTACCGTATAGGGCAAGTTCAAGATCGCCATCCTGTGCGACGATCGGATGGTGAACGGTCACCAATTTCGTGCCGTCGGGAAACGTGCCTTCGACTTGGACCTCGTCGACCAGTTCGGCCACGCCTGCCATCACCTGCCGACGCCCGAGTAATTGCCGGCCCAGGTCCATGAGTTCGGCGACCGATCGGCCGTCGCGAATGAATTCGAGCACTTGCCCCGCAATGAGGGCGATGCTCTCCGGATAATTGAGTTGCACGCCGCGCGCCAGTCTTTTTTGGGCAAGGCAGGTGGCATTGTGAAGCTGAAGTTTTTCAATCTCACGAGGCGAAAGGTGCATGATAAGCGTCAGGGGTTAGGGTAATGCCGTTTCGCGAGAATCACGATTTCACCACTTCCGCGCCCAAGGCGTGTCGCCCAGGAACTTGTCGAGGAAACATAAATGTTTTTGTAAGTGCTGGGCCACCTGTTCGGTCTCCGTCCCCATGATTCGCAAGACCGCGCCGTGCCGTATTGGGCTGGCGGACTCAATGATCTGACTTCCTGGCTTGACCGGCTGTTGGTTCACCTGCCGCAACAGTCGCTGGATTTCGTCGCCCAGCCGCTCGCCGATCAGTATCACAACGGCCAGGCAATGAAAGCGCCCCATACGGTAAGGCGCTTCAAGCGGGCCGTCAACTGAGTCGAGCAGCAATCTGTCAGCAAATACGTGCCCCGGCCCCAAATAGACATCCATCTTGCTACAGTATTGCGAGAATGCCCAGCATTCACCCCGCGCACGACGACCGCTGGTGAGCCAGTCAACAACAACCAAAGCACCGTCGGGATGTACGTCGAACCGCTGCTGTTGATGGTACGTTGCCCCTGCAAAGCATGTGACCGGATCTGGGGCCAAAACCAACAGTGCGTCTTCGGATACTGTTGCACGGAGGCGCTGACCGCACGGTAGTTTTTCCGGATTCTTGTAGACCTTGGTGTACGATTGCGTGCCGATGACACAGGTGGCCCGAGGGCCGATTTTCACCTCCAAATCGACCTCATCCCCCGCAACCAGTCCGCCACCAAAAGTGCTTGCGTAGACCCAGGCCGCGGCTTCCCGCCGACGCGGGGTAAGCAGCTTAAGGGGATTGACCGCCTGGGCGCGCGTGATGGCCGATCGCCCCTCGACGCACGACACCTCCAGTATTCCGCGACCTTGCTGTGGTTTCTCCATTTGCAAACGTCAACATCCCGTTTCAGTTTTCGGAAACTCAGCCGGCCAACATCATCTCTGCGCGGCGTAGGATTCGGACTAAATCCCCAGGTGTAAGTTAATGATCTCGGACGTCAATTCTGCCGTGGTCCCTTCGGCGACAACCCGCCCCCGGTCCATCACGTAAAACTCGTGACCAAATTCTCGGACGAAATCGAGATACTGCTCTACCAGCACAACGGTCATGCCCCGCTGGTCTACCAGGTCGCGCAGAACCTGGCCGATCTCCTGGATGACGTTCGGCTGGATCCCCTCGGTGGGTTCGTCCAACAGAAGAACCTTGGGCCGGCCGACGAGCGCCCTGGCAATTGCGAGCTGTTGCTGTTGGCCGCCCGACAGATCCCCGCCCATCCGCTTACCCATGGTCTTGAGGACCGGGAAGAGGTCGTAAACTTCCTCGGGAATCGTCCGGCAGCGGTCGCTGCGTGCCTGAAGCCCGACGAGGAGATTTTCCTGGACGGTGAGTCTAGGAAAAATCTGCCGCCCTTGCGGCACGATGGCCAAGCCAGCCTTTGCGCGGTGGTTGGCCGGAAGTTCAGTCACATCCGTTTCGCCCAGGATCACGGAACCCGACGAGGATCGCAATAACCCGATAATATTCTTCATCAGTGTTGTTTTGCCCACCCCATTGCGCCCCATCACGCACGTTATTCGCGATGGCTGCATGGACATGTTGATGTCTTTCAAGACACGCACGGAGCCGTACGAAAACGAAAGGTTGCTGATCTGCAACATGGCAATTGTCGTGCTGGGTCAGGGTGGCTGGACCCGCGTTTGTTTTTCGGGACTTGTCGCGAACAGTTTTGAGGGTCATCGGCCCAGATAGGCCTCGATCACCTCGGGATTTCTCTGGATCTCTTCCATGCTTCCATAGGCTATGACTTTTCCTTCATTCAGGACGGTCACCTTCGAGCCGAGCATGCGGACAAACTCCATGTCGTGTTCGATGACGATCACGCTATGCTCGTCCTGTAGTTCGAGCAACAGTTCCGCGGTCAGCAACGTCTCTTCGTCCGTCAATCCGGCCGCCGGTTCATCCACGAGTAGCAGCGGGGGACTTGCCAGAATCAGCATGCTGATTTCCAGCCACTGCCGCTGGCCATGGCTGAGGTATCGAACCTGTTGGTCCGTGTGGTCATTTAGGCGAACGCGCTTCAGGATGCCGTGGATGCGGTCGCTTTCGTCCGACCTAGACCGCTTTCTAAAACGGGGCACCAGCCGATCGTTGCCGGGTAAAACCAATTCCATATTCTGGTAGACGGACAGGCTATCGAAGACGGTCGGCGTTTGAAATTTGCGGCCCACCCCCAATCGAGCGATATTGACTTCGGGCATGTTGGTGATTTCTTGTCCGGCGAAAAACACTTTCCCGGTCGTGGGGCGAGTCATTCCGCTAATCACGTCGCAAAGCGTCGTCTTGCCGGCACCGTTCGGGCCGATGATCACGTTTAGCTCGAAATGCTCCACGCTGAAGGTCTGGATGTCGAGCGCCTTGAAACCGTCGAACAGGACCGTAATGTCTTCGACGTGCATCAGTGAGCCTTTGACAGGCGATTCGATTGGGCCGGCTCTCTGGCGCAACGCAAGGCGACTCAAACGACTTTCAAAGTCCGCTTTGACCTGACTCGCTTCCTCTTCGACTTTCCCTTCCTCTTCCTCTGCGGCTTCTTCGACGGGCGCCATCTGCTCGTAAAGCTGCCCGATGGATGGGCTTAACGAGGAGCGGCCAAGCGTGAACACTAACAGGCCCGTCCAGAGCCCCAGAAGTAACGCATCAAGAGCACCGTGCGCGCTATCGGGAAGCCAACCCTCGATAGCCAGGTAATAAACCGACGTCGCCACGATCAGTCCGGCTAGGAAAATGAGTACCTTGTCCAACCGGCTGATCACGAGCAGCGTCGCCACCGCCCAGACGGCAAGGATCGCGTATTCTGGCACGTCGCCCACCAGTGCATACACGCGCCCGACCCCACTCCCCAACCAATTCCACAGTCCGCCGCGCAACTGATCGATAAAGAAATACCAGGCGATCGTGGCGATGACCAGTCCCAGTAGGAATTTCAAGACGTTGCTGCACCAGCGGATTCCCCACGGTCGTCCCAAGATCATTCCTAGTCCGCTCAGGACCAGCATGACGCCGCAGAAAGCCGTCAACACCATCATCAGTCCGACGACGACCGCCGAACCGCTGTGTTGCGCCATCAGGCCAAGGTCATAAGGCTTTCCGTACTGCCATAGTCTCCAGGCGGCATACAGTCCGATGGCCACGCTCAACATTCCCAGCACGGCGATCATTCCATCCATCCGTTTCTGAGCGTCGGACAGTTTATCTGTCTGTGGCGATGCTGCGGACCGCACGGGACCAGCAGCCGGTGTGGTCCATGAGAGCGACGTCCAGCGATGCCACAAACTCATCAAGCCGTCCGGTAGCACAAGGACCACCGCGAGGAACAGCCCTCCGAGCACGAACGGCCAGGCGATGGGGGCGTGCGAGGTCAGCAGCGAGTAAGCGAAGCTGACGACCAGAGCGCCCAGGATTGGACCGGACAGCGTCGCGCGGCCGCCGACGGCGACCCAAATCACCACGTAGATCGACTCTGTCGGTAAAAAGTTGGTCGGCGTGAAAATACGCATCTGCGGCGCATACAGCATGCCGGCCAATCCGGCGATCGCACCCGATAACGCAAAGACAAACATCTTAAACAAATACGGCTGGTATCCTGAAAATCGCAAACGATTCTCATTGTCGCGAATTGCGATCAACACACGTCCTATGCGTGAATGCATCAGCCTGCCGCAGACCCAAAAGGTTGCGCCGAGCGCGAGCACTGTGATGACGTAGAGCCCGAGTTTCACGTTCTTGTCGGTCAGTTTGAAACCGACGATGTCAACCGTCGCCACGTCGCCCAGACGCACGACCTCTGCTTCCTCTTGAGCCAACACCAAGGACTTAACATCGTTCTGGGTGTCCCAAACGTGCAGCGAGCGGTCCAGCCGCATCGTGATGCGGTTGTCCTCCTCAGAGACCGAGAGTTGCGTCAATGCCGCATCCGATCGATCTTCGTGCTCTTTCTGAATGCGCGCCTTCTCGCCGTCGATTGCCCGCTGAACGTCGTGGAACGTCAATTGGTTCTGTGCCAAGCGTTCGCGGTCCACAATGATCTCGATCTTCTCTCGCGAGCTGGTGGTGATCCGGTCGAAGCGAGTCAGCCCGTTCGTGCCACAGAGCTTCATGTCGTTCATGGAAAAGACGAGCCATACGGCAAGCAAGATGGCCTGGGTCAGCACGGCGAAGAAGACCCCCCGCACGCGGCTGCGGAATACGAAGAAACCGATCAGCCCGGCAACCATCGCCGGAATCAGCATCCCGAGGATGAGGGTCACGGGCAGCGACCAAAAAGGCTTCCAGAAAAACGGAACGGTCCACTGCGCCTGTGTTTCTCCCACCTGGCCTGGGTAGACCACAAACAAGCAGGCGGGGATTTTGCCCCAGTTGTCTGCGTCGATGATTCCCTCGGGACCACCATGGTGCGCCAGAAACATTCCCATGGCGTAACCGCCCAGGGAGAAAAAGAGGAACTGGCACAGGCATAGCATTCCGCCATAGCCCCAGATCAAGTCGAGGCTGATCGCCACGATGACGAAACATAGATATCGCCCCAGGTTGTTGACCGACTCGATGCTCATATTCCCCGTCAGATAGAGGGCGGGTATCACAAGCAGCGCGATGAACAAAGCGGTCCAGGAAGCGAAGTGTCGGCTGGTCCATTGCAGGCCCTGCGCCGGATGGCGGCCGTAGCGCAGCGCGCACTTCTCCGCGGCCGCTTCACTCCGGCGAAAACTTTTCAGAAGGTCATACATTGGCCAGCCGTCCCTTCGGCGGGAACAGCCCCATCGGACGCCACTGGATGAAGACCACAACACAAATCAATATCAGCACCTTGGACCAGATGGCCTGGATCGGCTCGGCCAGTATCTCCGTCGTCGTCACCGTCAGTGTATTCTGACCGAACCAGGCGACCATGTTCTCGCCGACTATGGAAGCCGCGATCGCCACAACGCCTACGACGTAGAACGTCAACGAGGTCGATACCAAGGGCCGGGACCAGTGTTTGACGGCGAACAGACCCGGCGCGGGAATCGGCAGCAGTAAGCTGGCAAGTCCCCACTTGGCGTCGTGACGAAAGGCCCGAACCGTCAGGACGATCCAGCAGACCGACGTGGATATCAAGCCCATCACGAACAAACCATTTCCGAACGTCAACGGTTCGAGGATCTTGTTCAATATTCCGATTCCCAAACCGGCCAAAACGGACCCAGCGATTCCGACGCCTCCGGTCACCACCACCAGAAAAGAATCGACAATGTAGTTTTGCCCCATGTCCGGTGTTACGCCGCCAATCTGCGTGAGCGCATAGCCGGCGATGCCGGCCAGGCCGGAACCGAGTGCAAACGTGTAGCCGTCGGTGCGCCGTGTGTTGACTCCCAGGCTGCTCGCCATTTCGCGGCCTTGAACCGTCGCACGGATGAGCAGTCCCACCCGCGTCTTATTGATCAACCGATAGACCGCCAGCACGCAAACCGCACACAAGGCCATGATGAAGCAGCGGCTATAGGTCAAGCTGAGGTCCTGCACAGGCTGGAAATTACCTACCAGCCAAGTCGGACTATTGATGCCGATATTGTCGCCATATTTCACTCGGATTGCTTGGATCAAGAACAAGCCGACGCACCAGGTGGCCAGCAGGCTGTCCAACGGCCGGCCGTAAAGATGACGAACCACAAGGCGTTCCATCAAGTAGCCGACAAAAGCTGCCGACATGAAAGCCGCCGGTAACGCGGCCACGTAGTACCAATTCGACGCCTGATCCGGCGAGTGGCCGAACAATAGCTGCATTTCGTAGGTCGCATAGGCTCCAATCATCATCAACTCGCCATGGGCCATGTTGATCACGCCCATTTGCCCAAAGATGATCGAAAGTCCCAGCGCCATGAGAACCAGAATCGAACCAAGCGACAGTCCGTTGAACAGATTCTGGCACACGCTGACCCAGAACTGATAGCGGTCGATTTGATCGACCGCTATTTGGTAGGCCGCGCGTGTCGTTGGATCGACCCCGGAGTTTCTCAGCAGATCCAGTAATACGGCTCTGCCGCGCCGGCTATGCAGGTTACCCAGTTCGCCGCCGGCGGCAATTCGGTCCTGCTCACTCTGACCTGGAATGTCGGTCGTCAGAGTCAATAGCAGGATGCTTTCTTCCGCTGTACGGCGCACCGCTGCGTCGGGATCTGATTCCGCGACGGCTCTCAAGGGTTCTACGAATTCGGCATTGCGGCTATCCCCCAATCGCCGCACGGTCGCCAAACGTTTTTGAACGTCCGGCGAGGCGAAATCCTGGAGGAAACGGATGACGTTGGATAGCCGTTTTCGTTCCTTCCGACTGGGGCTAAGCTCCCGTAACTCCTGCCGCTCCGCAACCACGGACTGACCGTCCACCAGCAGAGCCTCGCCGGTCAACGGATCCAACAGGATCGCCCGACCGCCTTCCATCCGATCGCTCCGCACGAGTTGGCCTTTCCAGATGAACAGGTTGCCTTGCCCATATGCTTTCAGCGATCTTGCCAGGCGCTGATCGCGGGTGCGTCCTAATGCCCCGATGGCATCCAAGCGGACCTGGATGTTCTTATCGCCCAGGCGCAACATGTCCCGACGAATCTCCGCGTCGTCCGCGAATGCCGCGACGGTTCCGGATAGGAAAAAAACAGCTAGAAGAGGCAGCCGCATCACGGTACGAGGTAGTCTCGTTCTACGCATGAATGGACCATTCCCGCATCCAAATAAAGACTCTTTGGAACGCAAAGCGGAGGTTACTCGCCGATTCGTCTCTTCCAAACATTCAACATCGCAGTGAAAAACCACCACGCGGAAAGGTTGGCCCGTGGCATCATACAGCAACAGTCAGCCTTAGTAAAGTTTCCGGACGAGGCGCAAGAGAGGCCCACCGCGCCGAATAATTGAAAGACCCGGCTTCCCCAACGGAAGCCGGGTCTCATGTGAGAGAGCGGGTGATGTGTTCGTCTACTTCAGGTTCTTCTTCTTACAGAACGCTTTGAAGTTTTGGACGAACCGTTGATTTTCCTTCGTGTTGATGCTCTGGTAATAGTTCCAGGTAGCCAAATGACCCACCAGCGGCGGAACGTCCATGGCCCGCAACTCGTCCTCGGCCACGGAGAAAGCCATGATCGGGCAGTCTCCGGACGTCAACCCTTGGTTTGCAAATTCCTTGTAGAACGGAACATTGCTGTCACCATTGATGGTCGAGAGCACGCAGGCACCGCCAGAGACAGCGAATTCTTTGATTTTCTGGACGATCGTTTGATAGTCCTGATGATGGAACGGCGTGTACTCTTCTCGGATGTTCTCATCCGGAATACCTCGCGACTTCAGGTAGGCCTTCAACACCTTGTTGGCGGTCCGCGGGAACACATAGTCCGTTCCGAGAAGATAGAACTTCCGGTATCCCTCGTCGATCATGTAGGCGGCCGCGGGATTCAACTGTTGATTCGGCGGTGCGGCCGTGTAGAACACATTTTTCGACTGTTCCTCGCCTTCATACTGAACCGGGTAGAACAGCAGGTGGTTATACGCTTCGAACACTGGCAGCACGGACTTGCGACTGACCGAGGTCCAGCAGCCGAAGACGACACTGACTCGGTCCTGAGTGATAAGCTTGCGGGCTTTTTCCGCGAACAGGTCCCAGTCGCTGTTGGGATCTTCGATGACGGTTTCGATTTGCCGGCCCAGCACGCCGCCGGCGGCGTTGATTTCCTCAACGGCGAACAAAACCACGTCCTTCAGTGAGGTCTCGGAAATCGCCATCGTGCCGCTTAACGAGTGCAAAATCCCCAGCTTCACAGTCTTTTCCGTGACATCAGGTTTTAGATATTCCTTGCCGGCCACTGGGCCACCCGTAGCGGCTGGGAATTTTCCGTCAGGATGCAAATACTTGCTATACGATTCCGGCTCTACCAATGCGGTCATACTCTTGACGATCTTGAATTGCCCGTTCTTCTTGATCTCGCCGATGTAGACCGGCTTATAGACGTGCTGGTTGGACTCGTGCATTTTCTTCTTGCCGCCCGGCGCATCGAATTCCATCCCGTAGACCGCTTCACGCACCTTGTCGATGTCGAAACTCCCGGCTTTTTCCACAGCGGCTTTCCAAACGTACACACCGAAGTAAGCCGCCTCAATCGGGTCATCCGTCACTCGCCCGTCACTCGCATCGGGTAGATCAGCGCTAACATCGGGATCCTCCACGAAAGCGATGTCCGGATCAGGGTTGATTTTGATTTCACCGCCAGTGGCCTTTGCCTCGGGGTCCGCACCGGGCGATTTCGACCCGGACTTGCTGCCAGATCCGTCACCGCACCCCAGCACAAACAGCATCGTGCTCAACAACGTCAGACAAATGGAGAGTTTCTTCATTGCATTCACCCACCTTTCAACAAATAAGGGATTTTCCGCCCAGCGACGCTCACAAGTTTACATCCGCACAGACGTAGACCGAGCGCCGCGAATGCCTGAAAGTGTGTTGTGCAGATTTCATGCCGGCGAAGCGTCTCGGCTCGAAGCCATCGATGCTATCATCTTGCTAGAGCAGGAGTTGCGAATTTCCATCGGCTCTATGCGAGCGGTGCGAAGGGGCTCGTCGTGCCCGACTATTCAGCAGCGGGTGCGTAACTGCTGAGCAGGCCATGGTCGACGCGTCAGACTCGAAACCAAGAGGGCGGCCGATCTCCTAATCGGAGATTTCTCCCGCCATAGAAGTGTTTCCGAATGCACGCCACTTGACCGTGAAGAAGGCAGAGCGGAAAACTGATCGAAGGGAAATCGAAGGAGAGCGGAACAGCGACAGGAGAGCGGACAAACAACGACGTTTGGCGCGACGATGAAGAGAAATACGCCAGAGAAATACGCCAAAAAGCTGCGTACAACAAATGAGATTGAGCCGATGGCCCTCGCTCATTTGCCGTACGCAGTAAGGATTGGACGCCTTCATTGAGTGGAACGATGCCATGTAAGGCAACATCCGCTGAACAATTAGAACTGAAGCTGGACTCCAAGACGGAATAGATCCATTTCGGTACCGTCCGCCAGACCCTGTCGTGCCCAAAACGCCGAAACCCGGGCGTTGTGGCCGTGCATGATGTAATGCGTACCAACGTCGGTCTGTCGTATCAGATTAGCGGCCGTAAAGTTCGTTCGACTGTAATTCTGATAACGGGCGAAAGGCTGGAACCGCCCTGAGATCGGCCCGATACACGTTTCACAGGGAAACAGGTAACTGGCCAAGACGAAGTAACTTTGGCCGTCGCGAACGCTATTGGTTGCTCCGTTATCGTTGAAGTTGTAATACGCGCCTTCAAGGGTCAAGACGCCGCCGTTATTCAACGGCCGCTCGAAAAGCCCGTCGATGCTCCAGCCAGTGAAATCGCTGAGCGCGCCGCCATCGTTGTTGGCGTTGTTTTGGCTCATGACGGCAAAACCGATGGCCAGAATGTCCTTTTCGCCGTAATAGGTGCTTGAATTGTAATAGCCGGGTTCCGGGTCGAGCAGATTGGCCGTGATCCGTGCAGCAAACATGAGATCGTCACCCGGATTGGCTCCCGCAATGGGTTGCGTTTCGGAAGCCGCCCCGTTGACTCCTTCAAACGCGCCAACTTGGTACTTCAGGGCGCCGCCGCACCATTGGCCCCAGATCGCGACACCGTCATCACGTCCCTGAAAGATATTTGGATAACCGAATTGCGCGAAGGGGAAGTCCCAGGCATTCGCGTAGAACGGTCCCGAGAGGTTGGAACGATCACTGGGAGGAAGCAGGCGCCCCATCCACACGTTAAACAGGTCGTGAAATTCAAATTTTACAATGGCGTCCAAGATCCTCATGTTGCCGCCCTCGTCGTAACTGCCGGGCGTCGAGGGAAAACCTTGCGCGTTGTTGATGTCGGTGTTCAGTTCAAACTTGATGTATTTGTGGCCTTGCCCATTGAAATACAGCCGGGCGTTGTCGACGTTGAAATTGTTGCTCCAACTGGTTCCATTTGGGGCGCCATCTCTAACGGTGTTGTAAGAGGTTCGCAGGCCGGCGCCGACCTTCAGCCAGGTGTGCTCCCCCCAAACGAAGCAGTTTCCGCACTTGGAACAGTCACCCGAGTTGCTGCCACCGCCGCAGCCACAAGGGCTGTCGGCCTCGCCATCGAGAACGGGTTCAGGAATCTTGGGTTCGCTCCTGTAGCCAACCGACGTGCTTGGAAGCCGACTCATTCTCGACTCCAATCGGTTGAATCGACTCTCCAGTTCCGCGAGACGTGCCGCGGACGCAGCTTCCAATTGAGTGTCCTGGGCATTGGCCGAGTTCGTACCGAAGATCAAAATCACCGCGCCAACAACGATCTTCCCAAGCGTTTCCATACGCATTTTCCTATCTCCTTATTCAAGTTTTTTCACGCCCCTCGAAAAAACTGCGACGCTCCGCCTTCATCGCAGTCCATGTGTTCATCGCAGTCCCTGTGTCGCGCATTGCCCTTACGCCGCACATTACCGACGTTTGCGCTGTTGTCATCATCGACGGAAAACCGCGGTCGGATTAGCTTTTGTAACGACAACAGCGGACATCCACCCCCAGCTTGACAATTCTCATATCGAGTGTCACGATTCTTTCGATCAGCGTTACATCACAGAAAAGGTAAACTTTAGCGGTTATTCCATTTATGCAGACGAACTGGGTGATCTGGCAACTGGCGGATTCGGCTTTTCCGAGCGGAGGATTTGCCCATTCGGGCGGCCTCGAATCCGCGATGCAGTGGCACGAAGTGGACGGTGGCCGGCTCCTAGATTTCATTCAGTCCAGCCTCATTCAAGTGGGCCGCGGTTCTCTGCCGTTCGCTGTTGCCGCACACAACGAACCGGAGCAGATCGGTCGTCTCGACCGGCTTTGTGATGCTTACCTGAGCAATCACGTAGCCAACCGCGCAAGTCGCAGTCAGGGACGGGGCTTCCTGTCCTCCGCCGACGCAGCATTTGCCTCGCATGAAATCGCCGAGCTACGACGTTCGTCGAAACACGACCAGCTTGCCGGCCATTTCCCGCCGCTATTTGGCGCCGTGACCGCGGCACTGCGCGTTCATGTCGAGCAAACCACACGATTGTTCCTGTTTCTCACCGCCAGGAGCCTGATCTCCAGCGCCGTTCGACTGGGGATCGTCGGACCCTTGCGGGGCCAGGCGATCCAACATCATCTCGGGCCGGTTTGCGAACGGGTCGCCCAGCAGTGCGGTCGGCACAGCGTGGAAGACGTAGCGCAGACCGCACCTGTCATTGACGTCCTGCAAGCAACCCACGATCGCCTCTATTCCCGATTGTTTCAGAGTTAACAATTCACTTTCCGAATGGGAGCGGACCTATGCATGACCCACATACTCACGACCACGATCACGGAGGACACGGACATACGCATGAACAAATGGACCACCCGGGCCTGTTTCACGAACGAAACCTGCCTTTGGCTGACCGCGATTTTCGCCAGCGGGCATTTACCGTGGGCGTGGGCGGGCCAGTTGGGACGGGCAAGACCGCGCTGCTGCTGGCGCTTTGCCGTGGCCTGCGAGATCGCATTCGGCTGGGCGTGGTGACCAACGACATCTTCACCCGTGAGGACGCCGAATTCCTCATTCGCCACAATGCTTTGGAGGCCGAAAAGATTCGGGCCATTGAAACCGGAGGGTGTCCTCATGCGGCCATTCGTGAGGACATTTCGGGAAATCTCTTGGCCCTGGAAGAATTAACGGAACAGATTGACCCCGAAATCCTGCTGCTTGAATCGGGAGGGGATAATTTGGCGGCCTATTTCAGCCGCGAGCTTGCCGACTACACGATTTATGTCATCGATGTGGCTGGCGGCGACAAAATTCCCCGCAAAGGCGGTCCCGGCATTACGCAGTCCGATCTCTTAGTCATCAACAAGGTCGACCTTGCGCCGGCCGTCGGCGCCGACCTATCGGTCATGGAGCGAGACAGCAAGTCCATGCGCGGCGACGGACCCTTTGTGTTCGCCGAAATCAAGAATGACGGCGGCGTCGAACAGATCATCCAACACGTTTTGCGGGCTTGGCAAGATAAACGCGATGCCATGTAATTCTCGCTCTCGTCGTTGTTAACTGGATTGTCAGCTTTCGGAACTTACAAACGAACGGCTCTCAGGTTAACAGCCCTTGCCTCAGAAGCTGATTGACTCAATCGTCACTTTCCATAGCGAGTCCGTATAGCTCGACAAGATGGCATGTTGATCGATTCCAAGGTACAACATCGTCGTGGTCCTCCTGCTAAGAAAAAGATGGAAAATCCCCACCGAGATAAGGGAACCACTTCCGACTGGCAAGGTCTCCCCTTTCATAGATATCAAAGGCGAGATAAACCCAATTGAACAAAGGTTTTCGTGGTCGGCTGAATAATTTGACCTTTCGCGATGATCGCCGGCTTGCTCGCAAGCTATTCACACCGGCCGAACGTTGCTGGACGTTTCGTTAAGCGAACGTTAGTAAATCCACCAACGACTCCGTCAGCGGCAGGTCGCAGCGGGACTCGAAGCCGAGAAACATGGGGCTCGGGTTCGCTTCGAAATAGTAGTATTCGCCCGGCGTCGTGCGGCGCAGGTCGATGCCGGTCCAGAGGAGATCCAACGAGCGAGCGATTTGTACGCACGCTTTGCCAACTTCTATCGGCAATTCGATCGCGTTGATCTGCAGATCGTCATCGTCGCGAAAGTCGAGCGCGTCGGTCAATAACTCGCACGCCATGATACGTTCGCCTGCAACGAACACTCGAATGTCAGTGCCCGTGATCTCTTGTTGAATCGTCACCGGCGCGTGCTGCAAGAGTGCCAGATGTGCATCGGTTAGATGCTCTTCGTTCAGCCGCCGCGTGTGAGCACCGCCTTGTACTGGCTTGTAGATGCAGGGGCCGACACGATCGACGAACGGCGCGACCGACGTCGGATCGTTCGTGTGCAGCGTCTCGGGAATCTGCACCGATGCTGGCAAATCGAGTCGCCGAACGTGCGCCAACGCGGCCGGTTTGCATTGGTGGATCTGAAAACCGTTCCAACCGTTGACCCAACGTACCGGGAGATCGATCAATACCGACTCGAGCAGGCTCCGGCTATCGTTGACCGCCAACTCCGCCTGCTCGGCGTTGGGTAAGTCCGAATAACCGTTGCCCGTATAGCAACGCCAATAGACACTTTGAATCTCGTCGAACGCCAGTGGTGGACTGCCATCGCCGGGCGTCAGCAGGCCACCAACGCCGGGCTCCATCGCAATTCGCAACGAACCGGGAAACTCCTGACCGTCGAGCCACACGACTCGTCTACCACGCGCGGCCACCTGATCGGCGACCCATGCTGCGTGCTCGTCGTCGAGACTTCCCAAGATCACGATCGCCGAGGTCGATGACACCTGCGCCACTTAACCTTCCTCGCCTAACGCCTGGGTAGAAACTCGCGGGGTGGGGCGAACGCCGCCGCCTTCCTCACCGCGGGCTTTGGTCGATGCGCCGGGAGGTCGTCCGCCTTCTTCTCCGAGCGCCAGAGTGGTCGGTCGGCCGGCGCCCTCTTCGCCGCGTGCTCGCGTGGACGGCCGTCCGCCTTCTTCGCCCAGCGCGTCCGTAGTGGGCCGAGAGTTCGGACTATTCTTTCGTTTGCGATCGGCCTCGATCAGTTCGACTTTGGCCACGGCCACAGCGTAACCCTGACGAGTTGCCAATGCAGTGAGCGACTTGTCGACTCGCTTCTTAACACCGTAATGTGCGTCGAGTCGTCCGGCCTGACGATAGAGGTCAATGGCCGGCACCAAGTCGTTTGACTTGGCCAGCTTGTCAGCATCGTCGAGCGACTTGGCGATCAGCTTGCCGAGCGGCTTCTCGAGTTTCTCGCGTCGCTTTTGCAACTTGGCGTGATGGCCGAACTTGTCTGGCTTGGGGGCTGGCACCTTGCGGACCGCGGTCAGTTCGGCGGCCGCTTCGGCCCACTTGTATTTGCCCATGAGACGCTGTGCCGTTGCCAGTTGGCTCATGGCGTTGCGGATCTTTTCACCTGCATGTTCAAGATGACTCGGGCCGGCTTTGGTCGTCGGGCGTACGGGCCGCTTGCCGCCATGTTCCGGATGTCCTGGGCCTGCGCGTGTAACCGGCGGGGCCGGACTCTTTCCGCCTTCCTCGCCTATCGCCTGGGTGGTGATTTGGGCCGCGGCCACGCCGGTCATACCTACGGCGACCGCACCGACACCTGCCTGGAGCACCGTCTGCAGATGCTCGCGTCGCGACTGGCCATCGCAGTTTTCGCCAAGAATGCCAGAGAATGGATGTTGCATGGGAGATGGCTCCGATCGTATTGGCGGCCAAATTCGGTCTTGAAATTGCGGTCGAGGCACACCTCTAGCGTACCAGTTTCTTTGACGCCCGACCGGGACGAAAGGTTCCATTACGACGCATACTGGCGGCAAACGCTTACTTTGCCGTACCGTTCCCAATCTTACCATCGATCGTGGCAAGATAGAGTCGGCGATTGGCTGAGGCGATCAGGGCCTTTTCTTGAATGTAATTGGAAATTGACGTCATCCGCCTAGGTGCACTCACGGACTTCAGGTATCAGTTCACCAGGCGACCACTTGCCCTCTTGAGTCAATATCGCAAAGGCGACTACGCCAAACTCGATCTCACTTACCTCATGTTTGAGCAAAGGCAGAATTAGCGAACGGGCCTTTTCATCATCGTCTTCGTACTCCTCCGCGACGTCGCCAATCACACCGTTTTCTGCGTCCCCGTTACGGTTGTCGGACAACGAGAATCGTTCTAGCAATTTTGACTCTAAGTGTTGCTGCATTTCGCACACCATTGCTTCACACATCTGCAAATAAGGGTCGTCAAATGCAGCGTGGTCATCGATTGTCGCAATTACGCGATCGTAAGATTTCGTGACAAGCTCGGCGATGTTGTACCCGCCTTCTGTGAGCCAGGTGAAATAGCGATGCGTCGGTGCATTCCAAGAGGCTTCGTAAATTATCATCAGTTTCTTCTCCTTCACAAAATGTGGTTTGGGTAATTGAAGTTATTCCGGCGAAAGTCCGTAGGCGTCGAGGGACCGGTACTTCGAGTACGACGGGCCCTGGATTGGCAACTAAGGCGTCAGAGGTCCCCGCTCGAACCTGCGATCGCAGGGGCGCAGCACGAACCAATGAGGAAACGGAATTACCGTTGGGTTCCTTGGCCTATAGGAGAATCAATTAGCGATGGAGAAATCGCTATCCTGGGGTGAGATTGGAAGAAGTCCGGTTCAAACCGGAGCCAAACGGCTGATGGGCCTTGGCCTTGTGCAATGGCACGGCCTGGCAATGTAATGCCGGACGTATTCGTAACGTCCGTGCAAGCAAGTAGCACTCGCCATCAGATTGGCACGTCTTCCTATCTCCCAGTGGGAGTGCCGGAATAAGAGATTTCGGCCTCTTCGCATCGGTCAAATAGCCGTAGCTATAGACCGGCATTGCCTGTCCAGCGAGTTCCGCTGGTCTAGCCTTCAATTCATGTCGATGGTGGTTCGACAAAATTAGAACTTGATAACCTTTCTTTGAGGTGGGCGAATGTTTTGCCTCGGTGTCCGAGGTCTGTACGCAGCTGCCAGCGAACTGTTCACAAAAATTCGCCGGAGCCAAACAATACGATGCGCTATGTGCGAGGATTATTCCCTCATCGAGTGGAAAAAAAGTGGACTCTCCGGTTTGCATCTGTTTCTTGACCGCTGGGGGTTCGCCGAGGCGATCTAGCTGGTAACTGTCTAGGTATCAAACGCCCGAGGAGAGCGATTTGTACTCAGCCGACCGGAAAAAGTTCTCGTTTTAGTTCGTGCAGGAAGTGTCACCAGCTCACGAGTAACCCTAGAGGCGTGGAGAGCCCGTATATCTAAGCATATTCGCGGCGCAGGCCATGCTAAGCGTGCTTAACGACCATAGGGGTAAAGAACGGGCCAAAATCGGGCATTTTAACTTGAAGCCTAAGCATAGCCATTGCGAAGCGGCTTTTGGGCCCTATCTCGCCCGAATCGACGGCAAGTCGCCCGATAAATCAGTGTCTGACCACACATGGCAGCCGAGCCGATGTGATCAGGCGTCGCTCGGCATATCTCATACATCGAAGCACAGTATCTCAGAAAGGAGGTGTCGCTTTGTCACACATCGTTCAAATCAAGACCGAGGTTCGAGACCACAACGCAATCCGCGCCGCGTGTCGAAGGCTGAAGCTACAGCAACCGGAAGAAGGCGTCTTCAAGTTATTCAGTGGCGAAGCGGCCGGCATCGCGGTGCGCCTGACCGACTGGCACTATCCAGTTGTCTGCAACGTCGGTACTGGCGAGCTGAAGTACGACAATTTCAATGGCCGCTGGGGTGACCAGAAGCACCTCGATTCGTTCCTTCAAAGCTATGCCGTGGAGAAGGCGAAAATCGAAGCCCGTCGCAAGGGTCACACGTGCACGGAGGCTCAGCTAGCCGATGGGTCGATCAAGTTGACCGTTCAGATCGCAGGGAGTCCCGTATGACTAGAACCATCGAAATCATCGTCGCACCCAACGGTGAAACCAAAGTTGAGACCAAAGGGTTCGCAGGCAGCGAGTGCCGAGACGCAAGCCGCTTCATCGAGCAAACGCTCGGTCGGCCGACCAAAGAGCAACTCACCGCTGAGTTTCATCAGCAAGTTGTCAGCGATCAAGTTCAGCAACACCAATCGTAATGTCACCGGAATGGGCACACCTATTTACCGGCGTGTCGTTTCTACTTTTCCGAACAAAGGAGCCAACCTATGCAACTAACCAACCGGCTCTCCGAATACGTGAGGGCCTGCTTCACCGGGATCTGGATCGAATCCCGTGAACACCAAGATGCCCTTACCGAAATCGCCGGGCTTTGCCTCCAGGAAGACTGGCAGCTGGCAACCTGGGACATCGACTCCGGGTTGAATGTCCCGGGGCAAACAGAGCCTGTTACGGAGAGTCCTGACCCACTCGCCGCGATCCGAGCGGTGAACGCCCTGGCCACGCCCGAAGGCACGGCGATCCTGGTCTTACAGAACTTTCATCGCTTCATGCAGTCCGCCGAGATCATGCAGGCGCTGTCTCGTCAGATCATCGCCGGCAAGCAGAACCGCACCATCATCGTGATCCTGTCTCCCGTCGTGCAGATCCCAGTCGAGCTGGAAAAAATGTTCGTGGTGATCGAGCATGATCTACCCGAACGTGAGCAGCTTGAAGCGATTGCCCAAGGCATCGCAACCGAGGAGGGTGAGCTGCCCGAAGGACCGGAATTACAAACGGTGCTCGATGCGGCTGCCGGTTTGACCCGCATGGAGGCGGAAAATGCTTTCAGTCTGAGCTTGGTGCGGCAGCAGCGTATCACAGCCGACACGGTATGGGAGCTGAAGTGCCAAACGCTAAAAAAAAGCGGCCTGCTCTCGCTGCACCGCGGCAGCGAAAGTTTCGACAGCCTCGGCGGTCTTACGGCGCTCAAGGCGTTTTGTAAGCGATCGCTGTTGCAGTCGGGCCGCAGCAATCCCAACAAGCGGCCTCGTGGCGTTCTGCTACTGGGAGTGCCCGGCACAGGAAAGAGTGCATTTGCCAAGGCGCTGGGCCAGGAAACCAACCGGCCTACTCTGGTGCTCGACATCGGCGCGTTGATGGGTTCGCTCGTCGGTCAGACGGAGCAGAACATTCGTCAAGCCCTGCAGATCGCCGATGCGATGGCACCCTGCATCCTCTTCTGCGACGAGATCGAGAAGGCGCTGAGCGGTGTGGCGTCGAGCGGTCAAACCGATAGCGGCGTCTCGGCTCGGATGTTTGGAACACTGCTTTCCTGGATGAATGATCATACGTCGGACGTTTATCTGATCGCCACCTGCAACGACATCAGCAAGTTGCCACCTGAGTTTAGTCGGGCGGAGCGATTTGACGCCGTGGTATTTCTCGACCTACCCGGCCGCGATGAAAAGCAGGCGATCTGGGACATGTATCTGGATATGTTTGAGCAGGACCGCAGTCAGCGCCTGCCTGATGACGCGAATTGGACGGGAGCCGAGGTGAGAGCGTGCTGCCGGTTGGGTGCACTCCTGGACATCCCGCTGATGGCTGCCGCCCAGCACGTGGTGCCCGTCGCCGTTACGGCGGCCGAGTCGGTCGAGCGCCTGAGGAACTGGGCGAGCGGGCGGTGCTTGGATGCCGACGCTCCGGGAATCTATACCCATTCGCCAACCGGCCGTAAGCGACGACGCCGGGTTAATCTTGAGCCTTCTGATAACTGAGCCCGCAGTCCCTATCAGCGCATAAAAAAGGCCGCTCCCGAGCAGGTATAGCGGCCCTGGCTGACAGGGACCCTGTCAGATGTCGGCATGACTATTGAAGTATCGGCTCTTCGGCTGACCAGACTTCATGGCGATTCGGCGGCCATGGGCTTTCTCGCTTTCTCCATTGCCCGCGCCTTAACAATCATTCCCTGACGACAAGGAGTAACCCAATGGGACTTACCATCCACTACTCGCTGCGATCCAAGACGCGCAGCCCCAAGAAGGCTCGCGAGCAGGTTGCCTGGTTGCGTGGCCGGGCGCTTGACCTGCCGTTTGAATCGGTCGGCGACATCGTGGAGCTTTCTGGTTCCGAGTGCGATCACGAGACTCGCGGTCGGAACGATCCACTCGGTTGGCTACTGATTCAAGCCGGCCAATACGTGGAGCGAAAAGTGCGGGGTGGCGGCACGCACAGTTACAGCGTCGCACCCACGCACGTCATTGCCTTCGAGGCTCGGCCCGGTCCAGGCAGTGAGCCGGCCAACTTTGGACTCTGTCGATACCCGGCGATGTTGGAAATCGAGGAGAAGGAGCGGTACGTCTGCGGCAAGGGCTATGTTACGCCACGCCGACGAATCCGCACCGGGCTGACCGGCTGGCGTTGGTCGAGCTTCTGCAAGACCCAATATGCCAGCAGCCCCGAGTGCGGCGGCGTGCAGAACTTCCTGCGCTGTCATCTGGCCGTGATCAAGGTGCTCGACCAAGCCAGGGAGACGGACATCTTAGATGAGGTTAGCGACGAGGGTGGCTTCTGGGAGAAACGTGACGTGCGGGCCCTGGCAGAAGAGGTCGGAGATTGGAACGAAATGATCGCCGCCTTCGCCGGGACGCTGAAAGATCAGTTTGGCGATGATCTTGAAGCCCCGATTACCAGGTTTGCCGACTTCGAACATCTTGAATTTAGCGGGCAGGCAGGCAAGTAGGTTCTTTGCGACCGATCGTTCTTGTCCGTGTCCC
>Ga0209501_10001739_pt1 | contig 23696 bp, 25 predicted proteins | sample ArcticOcean_MG_C_4_FD_187434 | JGI IMG/M metagenome (GOLD analysis project Ga0209501, IMG submission 187434) | Marine microbial communities from western Arctic Ocean - ArcticOcean_MG_CB4_134 (SPAdes) (version 2) | ecosystem: Environmental > Aquatic > Marine > Oceanic | place: Arctic Ocean...
GTAGCTGATTCCAGGCAGAATGTGGGTAAGTGGGTAATCCGCGTAGATGTGGGAAAGAGGGGAGCGGATTTTGTGGCGGCAAGCGAAGGCAAGGCGGTTTGGTCTGGATACTCAGAAGAAGGAAATTTAGAGGGAATGCTATACGACATTGTGAATGTGATGCACAGGGACGGGAAGGGGCCAGAAGATTTAATCATAAGAATTGCGGGGGCAGGAGCTGTGGAGTTAAAATCTTCTCTGTCGAGGTTTTTTAAAGACATACACTTATTTGGTGATACAGATTTTGAAGGGCTTAAGTCATTAGCCGTATGAGGATTACAGGTGGGGCATGGCGAGGTAGGCAATTTCAGCCTAATGGATTTATAGGTAGGCCTACAACTGATTTCGGAAGGGAAGGGTTGTTCAACTTACTTAGTACGAGATTGGATTTAGAGGGGGCTGATGTATTAGATTTATTTGCTGGAACGGGAATGATAGGTATAGGATGTGCGAGTAGGGGAGCTGAGTCAATCACTTTAGTAGAAAAGCAGAATAGATCATGCAATCAGATAAAAGAGCACTTTAGGTTGTTGCGATATGAGAGAGCTGTCGTTGTGACTGGAGATTGCTTTTCATTTATTCAAAAGGCATCCTCGTCTTTTGACTTTGTTTTTGCTGACCCGCCCTTTGATATGAAGGATTTGGATAAAATACCAGGATTGGTAAATAAGTCAGGAATAGTGAAGAAAGATGGCGTTTTCGTTCTCGAGCATGGAGAAAGAAATGTTTTCTCTGAAGAAGAGGGGTTTGTGGAAAGCAGAAAGTTTGGGCATGTTGTGTTTAGTTTCTTTAACTTCGAATCATGAGAAGAGCAGTTTTTCCAGGATCTTTTGATCCAATCACATTGGGACATGAAAACATTATCCGCAGAGCATTGCCTATGTTCGATGAGATTGTCGTTGCTGTAGGGGTTAACTCTACTAAGAAAACAAAATTCACTTTAGATCAAAGAATGGAGATGTTAAGGCTTGTATTTAAAGATGTACCTCAAGTGAGGATAGAAAGCTATAAGGGGTTGACAGTTGATTTCTGTGCGGAAATTGATGCGTATTGGATGCTTAGAGGGGTAAGAAATGGGGGCGATTTCGAATACGAACGCACCATTGCTCAGATGACCAAGCGGCTTAACTCTTCTTTAGAAACTGTAATTCTCTTTACGGACCCAGAATACGCCCCTATTTCCTCTTCAGTTGTAAGGGATATACTCTCAAATGGGGGTAGTATAAAAGAATTTGTACCTCGTGCTGTTCTCGAATTTGTTTAGTAAAATAAATAAATTTTTACTGTTTGTAATCTCTCTGATTGCATTCATTAATCTGTCTTATTGCCAAACAGTTATACCCGTTAAAATGACCGGCTTCTCTGAGTCAAGTACAGAAATACCATCGTTTATTTATTTATATGAAATACTTGAAGGTGTTGAAGGAGTTAAGAAATTTGTAGATATCATATCTGTTTCTGATCAAGGCGACTTCTCTTTACCACAACCTAAAGAATATACGAGAGTGTATGAGATTGAAGCTCCGCCTTTGAGTTGGAAAGTAATAGTAAGATCTGATGGAGTTGAGAAAGACACTCTTTCTTTGATAAAACCTGGCGTTGGAGTAAGACGTTTGCGAGGGAATATAGCTCGAGCAGTTTGGGGGAATGATCACCCTTTATTTAAATACGATTCGTTGAGACTTTTAGCTTCTGTGTTAGATGAATTGGTTTTATATGATCGCATAATTTTATCAGGAGCAGTAGGTGGTGCAAGGTCATTAGCTGATACGGTATATATAGACTCGATTAACCAGATTTTTGAGAAAGCTTGTTTGCAATTGTTAGAATCAGAAAGTTTTATACAAGAACCATATTATTCCGATTTAGTGAGATCACGACTTTGGCAATGGAGAAAAGATTCTGGATGGGGGAGTGAAAAGTTGAATGAAGTTTGGTGTGAAGAAATGGAATTTGATACAGGCAGGAGTAAAGTAGAAAAAGCGAGGTCGCCGGGATGGTGTTCTTCGTGGATAGAGGTGCATGACAAGTGGTATAAAGGAGTGGAGCACTTGGATTCTGTCGACATGAATGTGGACGAATTAGATTTTGCCATGTGGTGGTGGGATATTATGGAACCTCATTCGTTAGCGTCAGTTTGGTGGGCACAAAATCCAGATTCTCCATTGGCGGAGTTGCGCTCTTTGCGTGGCGTTGAGCTTTGGGATGAAAATGATTTGGAGAGCAATCTTTGGACTACCCCGTCTTTAGATTTAGTACCTTTTGATGAGCTTTATGGTGATTGGAGTGTGATTCTTGTTTTGAAAAACGGGAGTGGTACGAGCATAAAGGAGTGGAATGCTTTTCGTGCTGTGGAGAATTCCTTAAAGAGTAAACGTAATGATATACAGTTTGTAATTCTTTGTATAGACGGCACTCAAAAAGAATGGGAGAGCTTAATCTCTAAGCGTAAATCTATTTCAGAAACACTAAGATGGGTTGGAGCAGATTGTCGTTGGTTAGATGGTTTAGACATTAACGCCATTCCACAAACCATAATTATTTCCCCGAGTTTACAGGTTTATTCAAACTCTTCACTTCGACCAAGTAATGGACTTGGAAATTTACTATCTAAGCTACCTCGGTAGTTTTAGAAAAGGCATTAACAACAATGCGGATACTGCCATAGGTAGATTTCCAAATTTTTTCTGGTACACTAGAATTCATCCACTTGACTTCAGTAATCCCTTCCATCGCTTGAGGCTTGCCTACGGTATCCTCTCCGTTATGAATCATAGAATACCAAAAAGTGGTTTTCAGATGCGCTATCCCATCTACCTCGTAGGTGTGGTATGTGGTCGCTAAATCCCCAGTTATTTTTAATTTACTGATTCCAGTTTCTTCAGTAACTTCTCTAACAGCAGCATCTTCAAGGCTTTCACCTGGTTCAACTTTACCCTTAGGAAGGTCCCAATGTTTATTGCGATTAATCCAAAGCACTTTGTTATTCTTGTTTACGACTAATCCACCTGCAGAGACTACCTCAAAGTAATTCATGCAAAACCTCATCCAGAGCTCATCTAAATTTTTGCTGGAAATATAAATTTCTTTTAAATTCGGGTGAGAAGCAATAAACTTCGGCAGGTCTTTTAAAGTCTTTGAATCGGGGTTAAAAAGTGACAATGTTGATACTTCTTTTGGAAGCATAACAGAGTCGGATTCGTTAAAACACACCCTTCGATTCAGCATAAATACAACGTACATTTGTGTCATGTCTACCAGCAAAAATAATAACCGAAAGGTAGCTGAATTTTTACTCAGAATCAAAGCCGTTCAATTGTCACCTGAACAGCCATTTAAGTGGGCGAGTGGTAGAAAGTCACCTATTTATTGTGACAATAGGCGAATTTTAAGTCACCCAGAGATAAGAACGAGCATTCGTAAAATTGCATCAGACATGATTATAGATCGTTTCGGTATGCCAGATGCCATTGCTGGAGTCGCAACGGGTGGGATAGCACTTGGTGCTTTAATTGCTCAAGAATTAGAGATCCCTTTCATCTATGTAAGAGCATCTGCAAAATCTCACGGAACCGGCCAAAGAATAGAGGGTGATTACTCAGATTTTAATAACGTATTCGTAATTGAGGACTTAATCTCCACGGGAAAAAGCTCTTTATCTGCTGTCGACGCTATTAGAGAGGCTGGTCTAGAAGTAGTGGGACTGCTCGCCTTCTTTACATACGGATTCCCTGATGCTGTCGAGAGGTTTGAGCAGAAGCAGTGTCCATTCTTTACGCTTACTGACTACCCGACGATGTTAGAGGTTGCTACTGAGTCTAATTACATTACTGAAGACCAAAAATCACAGTTATACTCTTGGACCCTCGACCCGGTTGCATGGAGTGAAAAACAACTTTAAATTTAATAGTATTATGATGGCATTTGAAGGTCCAGAAGTAATCTTAGGTATTTCGATTGAAGATTTAAAAGATGAAATCAACGACTTATCAAGATTAGGTAAATTACTTCCAGAAGGAGCTGTAAAAGATTTCACATCCAATGGTGATAAATGCTCTTTTAAAGTAAAGGGAGGAGTTTCCATTCACCTTGAAAAAGATTTGTCAGAGTTAGCAGAAAACGTGCTCATTAAATTAAACACAGTGTCGCCAACCCCCTTCAAATTCAGTTTAGAGGCTGTCGCCGTGACGCACGTAGATGGTATTTCTTGTAGAGTTAGAAGTGATGCTGATTTAAATCCCTTCACTAAAATGATGGTTGAGCCAGCTTTAAATAGTTTATTCGAAGAAATGGCTGAGGGTATGAAGCAGAAGTTCCCTGTGTCGTAGTTGTTTTTATTCGAGTTACAAACCCCCCATAAAAGACCAAACAACATTTGAAGACTGCGCCTTTATGTTTTCTCTTCCTATCCCAGAAAACACTCCTAGCCCATCTTTTTCTATCCCAAGTAAAGTTCCTTTGAACGGCTTGTTGTTAATTGTATAAAGGCGTTCAGTATTTAGCCCAAAGAGCTCTTTGTTAAAATCCTCAAGGATTATTTCGTCGCCTCTTTCAGTTGAAAGCATGTGGATTCTATTTTGAATAGAGTTGATTATGGGGAGCTCTGAATTTAGAGCTGAAATATTTTCACTGAGGTAATCATTAAGATTACCTGGCATTAAATTGAAGCCAGAAACTTGTTCTTTTGAAAATTGAGTGTCTAAATTAACCCCAACACCGACAATTGACGCAGTCTGAGTTTCTCCACGCCAAGAATTTTCAATAAGAATTCCAGCAATTTTTCTAACTCCTGAATCTTCAATTAAGACGATATCGTTTGGCCATTTTATATTAAAATCAGCCTCTTTAACCCCCTCTATAAACGGAAAATCTCTTATTCCTTCTAGTACGCCTAACGCGATTGCCATATTGAAAATGGAAGGTGCATATGTTATGTTTTTTATTATATAGCTAAGGTTTAGATTGTTACCAGGGGAGCTGTGCCACCTTCGTCCCATCTGGCCTTTGCCTTTTGTTTGATGCTCAGCAACAATAATCAGTTCAGAGGGAGTGTCAGGTTTACGTAGCAATTCAATAGCGTAATCATTTGTACTACTTACAGTTGTGAGCCTGAGAAGCGGATAGATTCCTCTGTTAGTTATTATTTTGCTAATGTTTCCTATATCGGGTGTCATCACTTGCAAAAGTAGTAACTTCGTAGCCTCAAATTTTTGCATGAAAAAACCGACTGTTACCGACTCTGATATTCTGCTAGATGCAGTTGTTAAGGGTCTCGAAGATGTTAAAGGTCACGAAATCTCTATTATTGATTTACGTGAGATTCATAATTCTATTGCCTCTTATTTTATTGTTTCCCATGGGAATAGCCACACTCAAGTGGAAGCATTAACTGCTTCAGTTGAAAAAGTTGTTTTTGAAGCTTTAGGTGAAAAGCCAGTTAGCGTACAGGGGTTAAGAACGGGTGTTTGGGCTATTGTTGATTATTTTGATATTGTAGTTCACGTGTTTCACAAGGACGCAAGGAGTAGATTTGCTTTAGAGGAGTTGTGGGGTGATGCGAATATTACAAAACACGAATATGCCGTGGAAGAATTAATAATCAATGCGGAAGTATGAGTGAGAATAAGAAAAAACCTTCGACTAGTAAAAAGTCAACCGCTAAGAAAAAGTCGACCTCTATGCCGAATATTCCTAAGAAAGATTCTGGTAAAAATGTAAACTTTTATTGGATTTATGCTGTTGTGGGGTTGTTGTTGCTAGGAATGATTATGCTCAACTCCGATGGTGGAGGTAGTGAGATTCAGTTTTCAGAGTTTAAATCTTATGTAGAGTCAGGTGATGTAGATCACGTGATACATGATGGTCATGTGTACAAGGTGTTTTTAACTGAATCTGCGAAAGAAGATTTAGTAGGTTCTAGTGATCAAGATTCAAAAGGGATTATGGGGTTGTATGCTGGTCCGGATGTTTGGTTTTCAATGCCTCCAGGAGATAGCTATACAGAAGATTACAAGCAGCTGACGGATTTAAACAATGTAAATTCTAAGTATGAGCCAGTAAATGAATGGGGACAACAGATGTTCTCATGGATTTTCTTCCTTGTGATAATGATAGTGGTTTGGATGTTTATTATGAAGCGAATGAGTGGAGGAGGTTCTGCTGGTAATCAGATTTTCAACATAGGGAAGTCAAAGGCGAAGCTTCACGAAAAGGGAGACGCAACTGATATTACATTTAAAGATGTAGCAGGTGTAGATGAGGCAAAAGAGGAGCTGGAAGAGATTGTAGATTTCCTTATGAAACCCTCAAAGTACACTAAGTTGGGAGCTAAGATTCCTAAAGGAGCAATTCTTGTAGGGCCTCCAGGAACGGGAAAAACATTATTAGCTAAGGCTGTTGCAGGCGAAGCTAAGGTTCCTTTTTTCAGTTTAAGTGGTTCAGATTTTGTTGAGATGTTTGTAGGTGTCGGTGCTTCAAGAGTACGTGACCTATTTAAGCAAGCTAAAGAAAAAGCTCCGTCGATCATCTTCATTGATGAAATAGATGCAATAGGTAGAGCTCGTGGGAAAAATGCAAATTTTAGCTCAAATGACGAAAGAGAAAACACATTAAATCAGTTACTAACTGAGATGGATGGGTTTGGTTCTAACAGTGGAGTTATTATCATAGCCGCTACAAATAGAGCAGACGTATTAGATAAGGCTCTTCTTAGAGCTGGGCGTTTCGATAGACAAATTTATGTGGATATGCCAGATATTAATGAGCGCAAGGCAATTTTCAAAGTTCATTTAAAGCCTATTAAAATGGATAAGACTATTGATATAGATCTTCTGTCTAAGCAAACCCCTGGATTTAGTGGTGCTGATATTGCTAACGTTTGTAATGAGGCGGCTTTATTTGCTGCGAGGAAAAGAAAAAATGCAGTGAGTCATACGGATTTCGACGAAGCTGTTGATCGAATTGTTGGAGGTTTAGAAAAGAGATCTCGTGTGATTTCTGATACAGAAAAGAAGACTATTGCCTTCCACGAAGCTGGTCATGCTATTGTTAGTTGGTTACTGAAATATGCTTCTCCACTTATGAAGGTGAGTATAATTCCCAGGGGTAAGAGCCTTGGAGCTGCTTGGTATCTACCACATGAACGCCAGATTACTACAACAGACCAGATTTTTCATGAAATGTGTGCAGCAATGGGCGGACGTGCAGCTGAAAAAATAATGTTCAATAAAATTTCCACTGGAGCTTTAAGTGATCTTGAGAAAGTTACGAAGCAAGCCCAGGCGATGGTTACAGTTTACGGTCTGAATGACAAGATTGGTAATGTCAGTTATTACGACTCAAGAGGAGAACAGTCTTTTACAAAACCATATTCTGAAGCTACAGCTCGTATAATTGACGAGGAAGTGAGTAAAGTGATAGAGCAGGCTTATACAAAGGCACAAGAGATTCTAAATTTAAATAAGAATAAACTTACAGAACTCGCTGAAGCTCTTCTTAAAGATGAGGTGATTTTTAAAGTTGACGTTGAGAGAATTTTAGGGCCAAGACCTTTTAAAGAAGAGGAGGTTGGAGTTAAGTTGATAAAAGAAACCCCTAAAGCTGTCCGTAAGGTTAAAAAGAAACCTAAGTCTGAATAATGAACGGATGGGTTGCTGTTTTTTCTGACTCTTTCGCCCCTGGCGTAGAGATGCGTAAGCAAGTCCTTATTGATTCTGATATACCTTGTGTAATTATGAATCGCCAAGACAGAAGTTACTCTGGAGTTGGTTTTGCTTCCATGGAAGTCCAACTTTTAGTGCCAGAAGATTTTGTGGAAAAGGCCAAAGCCCTCTTGCAGTTATGAATGAATTAATCACTCGCATCTTAACTGGGGTAGTATTCATTTCTATAGTTGTTTTCGCTACGACTTTTGATATAATCTCTGCTTCTATCTTATGGGCCGTTGTTTTAGTACAAGGGTTAAAAGAGTACAAGAAGTTAAAGGGATCTCCACTTGGTTATTTGCTAATCACTATTGCTGTAGTGTCTTTGTGGGGGATGGGACTACCCTTTGATGCTTGGGTGGGGAGCCTTACGCATTATGAAGGTTGGTATGTCGTGGCATTTTTAACTTGCATTTGGGCGAATGACACATTTGCATATATAGGAGGAAAGGTGCTCGGAAAGAAGTTTATTAAAAGAGGACTTTCTCCGAAAGCATCACCTAACAAGTCTTGGGAAGGAGCGTTTATCGGAGCTGTAGGAGCAGCATTCGTGGGGTGGCTTTGGATGAGGAATGAAGGTGCTTTGCTGGGAGTTTTGACTGGAATACTTTCTACTCTTGGTGATTTAGTCCAAAGCGCAGTTAAAAGACGTGCCGACGTTAAAGACAGTGGGACCTTTTTGCCTGGGCATGGAGGTGTTTTAGATAGGTTTGATGGGCTTCTGATTGCGGCCCCTGTAGTACTAATACTTAGAGCATTTATTTTATGACATTACATAGGGAAGGTTTTATTCCTTTGGGCTTGGTACTTGTTGTTTCAGCTTTGATTTTAGCTGTGTTATACTATCTCGAGGTTCCTGAAATAGCTATGTGGATTTTAGGATCTTGCTCTGCAATCGTATTCATATTATTCGCTCAATTTTTTAGAATCCCTCATAGAATCCCTTTGGGAGGTGTAGGAGACGTAATCTCTCCAAGTGATGGGAAAGTTGTAGTAATTGAGAAGGTAAAAGAGACAGAATACTTCAGGGATGAACGTATTCAAGTGAGTATTTTTATGAGTCCATTGAATGTTCATTGTCAGTGGAGTCCTATGGCTGGACTTGTTAAGTACGTTAAATACCACACAGGAAAATATCTTGTGGCTTGGCATCCAAAGAGTAGCATAGAAAACGAACGAACGACTTTGGTAGTAGAAGGCGAATGTGGTGAGGTTCTTTTTCGTCAAATTGCGGGTGCTGTAGCTCGCAGAATCCGCTATTATATAAAGCCAGGACAAATATTAGTAAAAGGAGAGGAAGTAGGGTTCATAAAATTCGGTTCTAGAATTGATCTATATCTCCCCCTTGATGCCGAGATTTTTGTAAATTTAGATGATAAGGTGACTGGGTGTGAAACAGTTATTGCAACTTTAAAAAGGTTATAAATATATTTTTTATGCTATAAATTATGGTATAGAGATGATAATTGATTAGTTTGGTCTTCTAAATTCAGATTAACAATTTATTTATGAAACAAACTTTACTCTTTTCTTCAGCGATGCTATTTTTAGCAGCTGGTTTACAGGCTCCTTTATTAGCCCAGCAAGACGCTTCAGCTCCTTCCTTTTCTTTAAGCGATGTCCCCCAAGTGCCTGTTGAGGCAAGGATTGCAAAACCTATGCCTACGATTGCCGTAGATGGTTTTAATGAGATTCCTTTAATGCCTTTCTCAGAAGAAGGACAAATAGGTCAGATTGAAAATATTCAAACTCGCTCTTTGGTAGTCCAGCGACAAATAATAGGACTTACTCAGTATGATCTTCAGACAAATGCTGCTATCGACGATAGACTTGTGGGCTCTGGCGATGCAATAAGTGCTGGATGGATTATGAGTCTGGAGACAGGCTCGTTCCCTGACCGCGGAACAGGTTACAACTTTTTCGATGGTGAGAATTGGGACGAACAACCGTATGAGAGGATTGAGAGCGTTCGATGTGGTTGGGCTTCTATAGGCCATACTGCTTCTGGTACAGAGTACAGCGTTACTCACCCAGGAATAGATACTCCATTTTTGATTACTTCTCGAGCTATGGGAAGTAGTGATGCTTGGTCAGAGATGAGCATTCCAATGGATGGTCCATTTGGAGTTCTTTGGCCTCGAACAGCTACAAGCGGAGTGGATGGAAACACGATTCACGTATTGGGAATTTCGACACCTATAGGTAACGGCGGACTAGAATTCCAAGGCCAAGACGGAGCACTTTTGTACTATCGCTCTTTAGATGCAGGCGCTACATGGGAGCAGTCAACTTTCCCCGCTCTAGACACAACGAATTTTGTCGGTTTTAGTGGAGATACATATGCTATTCATGCTCGTGATGGAGTCGTTGCTTTTGCAGTATTTAATGATCTAATGGATACATTCGTGATGATATCTGAAGACAATGGAGATAGCTGGGAGTACACTCCTGTTATTGATTTTCCTGTAGATAATTACGTTATTGATATGGGACTTCCTGAGGATGAAGGTGAGGACTTCAACGATGACGGAATATTCCAAGAGTATCTAAATTCAGATGGAGCTGGTGATGTTCATATAGACCAAAACGGCTTGGTTCATGTTGTTTTTGGAGGCATGTTTTACATGGACGCAGATACTCTTGACGATAATTTCAGTTATTTCCCAGGAACGAATGGATTAGAGTATTGGAACCAGAGTTATGGCCTTGATAGTTCTTTAACTATCGCCTATGCTTACGATATTGATGAAAGCGGCACCCTTGATTTAGAGGATGACATTGCAGCCTACTTCGTAAACCTCGCTGGAATTCCAAGTATGGGATCAGATGAATATGGAAATCTATTTGTGACTTACTCTGCTATTCGTGAGGATTACTCTACGGGTTCTCAAAACTACCGCCACCTTTACGTGGTTAACTCTATGGACAATGGTGCGACTTGGAATACTGAAGATGCATGTGATTTAACTCCGGATCTAGACTTCGACGGTTATGAGTCTGTTTTCGGGTCTTTAGCTCCTGACGTAGTTGACAGTCTTGAAATAATATACCAAAGAGATTTCGAGCCAGGACTTCATGTTCGTGGAGACTTGGACCCAGTTGATTTGAACGATATTGTTCACCTCCGTGTATCAGTTGCTGATTTAGGAGACTGTGCAGATATCGAGTTTGAGGATTACGTGGGAATTGCTGAACCATTCTCTGAGGGCGATGTGGCTCTTTATCCTAATCCAGCAGCTGTTAATGTAGAGTTAGTAATTGATAGAGCTGGTGCTCATGATGTAAAAATCATTGATTTAAATGGTAGAATTTTATACTCTTGGACTACAACTTCTATGGTAGAGCAGGTAAATATTTCTGACCTTGCATCTGGAGTTTATCTTGTAGAGATTTCTCAATCAGGAGCTCACACTGTAATTAGACTTGCAGTTGACTGATTTTTCAGACTGTGACTTTACTCTCGGGACAGCCGAGAGTTTAACGGGCGGAGCTATCGCGAAAGCGATTAGCTCCGTTTCGGGCTCCAGTCGTTATTTTCGGGGTGGTATTGTCGCCTATGCTACCGATGTGAAGTGTTCTCTTTTAAATGTTGACACTTCAACCATTGAACAATATGGCGTTGTAAGTCTTGAAGTTGCTGAGTCTATGGCTATAGGATGTAGAGATGTACTCAATGTTGATTTTGCAATTGCAACTACTGGAATAGCCGGCCCTTCAGGAGGGACTGCGTTAACTCCAGTAGGAACAGTTTGCTTTTCAGTAGCTGGACCAAATGGTTGCAAATCTTGGATTCAACATATAGAAGGTGATAGGAGTGAGGTGGTTGAAGCATCTGTTGAGAAGGGGGTTAAATATTTAAAGGAATCCTTGAAGAGTTTTACTGCTAGTGTTGGTAGATAGAGAAAAAAGTCGTTTATTTGCACTCCTAAATTTAGTGTCATGAGCCGTATTTGTCAGATAACAGGAAAGAAAGTGATGTTTGGAAACAACGTTAGTCACTCTAATGCTAAAACTAAGCGTCGTTTTTACCCGAATCTACAGCGCAAGCGTTTTTATATCTCTGAAGAAGATAGATGGGTAACTCTACGAGTGTCTGTTGCAGCTATGCGTACTATCAACAAGATAGGTTTACTCGCTGCTATGAACCGTGCTAAAAGCGCAGGTATTTTAGTTGAAAAAGCATAAGATGTATTTTACTCGAAAGAGTATTCTTTAAGATATTAAAAAAGGCCAGCTACTACAGCGGGCCTTTTTTAATGAATGGTATTTAGAGTTTCTAGTTTCCTCCTAGAATTAATGGCAGTCCGTTTTCACCTGATCCTATAACAACAACTTTCGCGTTGTTGCTACTAGCAAGTTCTGTTGTAGCCTCGATACCCTTCCACTGAAGTAAATCGTCAGTTATGCTCTGAGATACGATGTTCTGGAAATCGCGAATACCTCCCGCCTCAATTCGTTTGCGTTCTGCTTCTTTACTCGCTTTTTCGATACGAAATTCGTACTCTAATGACTCCTGCTCTTGTTGTAGTTTACGTTCAATAGCTTGCTCAAGAGTTAGAGGAAGCTCAATGTTTCTAATCAGAACATCGTTCAGTTGAATGTAGTTGTTAGATAGCTTTTCAGACAATCTATTTTCAATCTCTAACTGAATTTCTTCACGCTTGGTGGTGTTGAATTCTTCAGGTAAGTATTGAGCGATAACTTCTCTTGCTACAGACCTCATAGCAGGCTGGATGACCTTTTCTTTATAACGAGATCCACGCTCAGTCTCGAGATACCCAAGCTTGTCATAAATCGGCTGGTAAAAGACAGTCATATCCATCTTAATCTTTAAAAGATTCGATGATAAAACTTCAAGATTTTCGAAAAGCTCTTGCTGTCTTATTTCGTACTCGTATATTTTATCCCATGGAGCCTTTATATGAAATCCACTTGTCATAGCTGGAGTCTCAGGGTTTACTCCGTTTCCGAAAGTATGAAAAATTAATCCACCGTGACCCGATTGAATGGTTACTGTGAGTGAGCTCCAAAGTAAAATTACTGGGAGAACAACTAAAGTCGCAATTACGATTAGTCGAATGCGTTTCTTTTCTTCGTCTGTTGGTATATTCATAATTTATATATTAATGGTTTTAAAAATTTAAATGTGTTTCTATAAGAATTAATATCCTCCTTGCCTCCTTCTAATTACCCATTCTAAAGTTAATGCTCCAAGTATAAGCCAAACTAGAATATCATAACGTATAAGTTCTTGCCTTTCGTTATATTCATGTACAATATCTCTAAGCTCAATATTGTCTAATACACCTGTCAACTCAGCTTCAGCAATAGTTCCAAGGAATAATCCTCCAGATTTATTACTAAGTCTCTTTAAAAGGCCGTGGTCAGCAGCCGATGATGTTTGTTCAGCTTTAAGTTCAACTACGTTAAATTCACCTTTTAGCTCTCTCACCTCTGAATCTAATACACAATGTGATTCCCACGTATAAGTTCCAGGTGTAAGCCTGCCACAATTAAGGGAGTAGTAATTGTTTTCAGTAGTAAAGAAAAAATCAAATACCTGTCCATCTTCGTCGGATATTGACAGCTCTACATCTACGTCTGTGGTAGGGTTAAGCGAAGCATCATAAACTTGAGCGATAAATTTTACTTTTTCATCTTCGAACAATTTGTTAGGGGACTCTATCCGAAATCGCCTAACATCATCTCTACTAGATAGATATTTTATAGAGTTGTTGATCAAATCATCGAATGCTTCGAAATCCCCATCTTTAATAAAACTCTCCATCCTCCATCTCCATATCCCATCACCTAAGATCACTCCGCTTCTCCTCCCAGCTGCGTCTTTATTGAACGCCCACAAAGGCCAAACAGTTTCAAGCGAACCCAACTTCTTATAAAGCAATACATCTAAGGATTTTTTTGCTTCAACTTTCCCTAAAACAGAGGTTAATGGAGGCATGTAAGAAAGCTTAGTTTCAAGAGTCTTTTCAAAAGAAAATAAAGAAAACTCATCATTCACACTGCCGCCCACACTTTCGGAGAGGTCAGATGTCTCATAGATTATCCCAGTTCTTTCTGTTGGAAGTTGCTTCCAATCCACATTAGCTCCACCAATAAATAACATAGGAACGTCTTGTGCAATTGCTTCTCCGACTATTACAGGTAGAGGGGCTTGAGGGTTAGGTAGGTTGTGAAGAATCATGATGTCGTATTCGGGCATCTCTTCATTTTGATTTAACTCGGTAGCCCAAACAACTTCTACTTCTTGATGCTTGTTGCTTTGTGCAGCGTTTTTTATAGCTGCCACATCCGGATGTGGAGCATCAGCAACAATCAAGACTCTCCTTTTGCTCTCAAGAATATCAATAATGACTGTGCGGGAATTGTTGGTCATCAAGTCCTCATTAGAGATCTCGCCCCTCGAGACAACGCGAATTTTTAGAGCTCCCACTTTATCTGCTCTTATTGTGAATTTGTGGCTTTTAGAATCGACTTCTGATTCACTAAACCAAACGACTTCGTCTCTCTTCTTACCATTAATTGATATGGTAGATTTGATGTTCTCTCCTTTGAAGCCCCGAGCATGTAGCCTAACTTCCACAGGAAAGTCATTTCCCAAGTAGGCTACATTGTTGCAGATTAAATCTACAATCTTTAAATCTTTAATGTTCGTTGTATCTCCACTTCCCACAAAGAAATGAGGAGCATTCATGAATTGGGAGCTAAACTCAGGATTGTGACCTCTATTTGATAGCCCGTCAGTTGTGATAATTACAGCAGCTATATTTTTATGAGAAAAAAGATCTCTAACGCCTTCAATCGCACCAGCTATATCAGTTCTTGGCGAATCAAACTTAAGTAAGTCCTCTTTGTTAGATATAGATGATATACTTTGAAGCTGAGTTCCGAAAACAAAACTCTGGGTGTCTATTCCTCGTTCGTTAAAAAACTTTGGAAGTTCGTTAATCCACGTCTGTAATTCAAGTTTTTTAGAAGTGCTATCTTTCCCCAACCATTGAGATGAAGTACCATCGTGAACTAAAATTATCTTTGATGGTTCTACTTCTTGACTTAGAGACCTAATCAATGGCTCTAATAGCAGAAAGCAAAGCGTTCCTAAAATAATAAACCTTAATGCCCCTAATCCCCAACGCAACCATGATTGTGACGGTCTATCTGACCCCATGGCGTACCTGAGTAGAGCAAGACCTAATGCAACACAACCGCCTAGAATCCATTTCCACAGTGGAGCGTTTACCTGAATATCAGTCAATAAATCGTGCATCAAAAATTCTTATGCAGTTATCATTCCGCCACAAACGTTTAAAGTTTGGCCTGTGACATACGAAGACATATCGCTGGCTAAGAAAATGCATGCATTAGCTACATCCTCAGGTGTTCCTCCTCGTTTCAATGGGATGGTGTTACGCCAGCCTTGAACAGTGTCCGGGTCTAACTTCTCCGTCATTTCTGTTTCGATAAATCCAGGTGCTATTGCGTTACAACGAATGTTGCGCGAGCCTAGCTCAAGAGCGATAGATTTAGTAAAACCAAGTATGCCGGCTTTGGATGCGGCGTAGTTAGCTTGGCCTGCATTGCCTTGAACTCCTACAACTGAACTTATGTTTATGATTGAGCCAAATCTAGCTTTTAACATCGTTTTGAGAACGGCTTTAGTGAGGTTGAAGCAGCTCTTGAGGTTTACGTTAATAACTCGATCCCATTGGTCTTCGGACATTCTCATTAGTAAAGTATCGTCAGTAATCCCCGCGTTATTTACGACAATGTCTATTGTGCCGAAGGCCTCTAAAACTTTCTTTACTAGAGATTCAGCATCAGCCATCTTCGAAGCGTCAGATTTGAATCCCTTAGCCCTACCACCATTGGTTGTAAGTTCTTTTTCAAGCTCTATAGCCTTCTCCTCTGAGCTGCGGTATGTAAAAGCGACGGTAGCTCCTTGAGCTATGAACGACTTAGCTATAGATTTACCTATACCTCTTGAAGCTCCTGTAATAATTGCGATTTTGCCTTGTAATAACATATTTATTCTGGTAAAATATTTGCTGCCTGAGCGATCATCTCGGCAATGTCTTGTACATCAACTGTATTTGATTTTTCTGCGGACTTTATCCCATCTGTCATCATGGTGTTGCAGAAAGGACATCCAGTAGCAACCACGCTTGCTTTTGTCTCGAGAACATCTTCAGTACGTTCGTCGTTGATTTCCTTGTTTCCCTTTTCTGCTTCCTTGAACATTTGTGCTCCACCTGCTCCACAGCATAGGGCTTTTGATTTACAGCGTTTCATCTCAACGAGCTCAGCATCGAGTGCTTCGATGACAGAGCGGGGAGCATCGTACTCACCATTTCCTCTGCCTAAATAGCATGGGTCGTGGAAGGTAATTCGCTTTCCTTTAAATGGGTGGTCGTCAGCAAGAGTGAGTTTTCCGTCAGCAATTAATGTTGCGATAAACTGACTATGATGCATTACTTCATATTTCCCTCCGAGCTCAGGGTACTCATTCTTCATGATGTTAAAGCAGTGAGGGCAGCCTGTAACGATTTTTTTGATTCCATAGCCGTTTAAGACGGAAATGTTTGCTGCAGCTTGCATTTGGAATAGAAATTCGTTTCCAGCTCGCTTAGCAGGATCACCTGTACAGCTTTCCTCTGCACCGAGTACAGCAAAACTTACTTCAGTATGATGTAATATTCTTGCAATTGCTTTTGTTATGCTTTTTGCTCTATCGTCAAAACTTCCAGCACAGCCAACCCAGAAAAGAACATCAGGAGCTTTTCCCTCGGCGGTCATTTCCGCCATTGTAGGAACTTTAAAAGTATTCATTGTTTATGCTTCTTTAATCCAATCTCCTCTGCTCGCTGCGGGGAAAGCCCACGGAGCACCGTTATTTTCAATATTGTTAAACATAGTAGTTATGGGTTCAGGAGATTTGCTATCCTCCATAATGAGGCTTCTGCGCATGTCTAAAATGATTCCCATGGGACTGATATTTATAGGACAGGCATCTACACATGCTTGGCATGAGGTGCAAGCCCAAAGTTCTTCTTCAGAAATATAGTCCCCCAATAATTTCTTTCCATCATCTTTAAACTCACCAGAATTAGAATCTCTATTTTCTCCTATCTCATCCATTCTGTCTCTACAATCCATCATTATCTTCCTAGGCGACAATGCTTTTCCTGTATTGCTAGCAGGACAAACAGAAGTACACCTACCACACTCAGTGCATGAGTAGGCCTCCATAATCTGTTTCCAGGTTAGATCTGAGCCGTCTTTTACTCCAAAACACGGAGGATCCTCAACTTCCCCTTCAGGTAATGGGGCAGGAGTAGCGTACGGATCGGCAGTGGGGTCCATCATAAGATCCACTTCCTTCTTCACAGATGCCATATTATCCATCTTAGCACTTTCGTCAAGATTAGAATAATAGGTGTTAGGGAAAGCGAGTAAAATATGGAAGTGTTTCGAGTAAGGCACGTATACCAGAAATGATAGAACTCCTGCAATGTGGAACCACCAAAACCCACGTTCAGCAAATACCAATCCCACATCGCTAAGACCGACGTAAAGAGGGGTGAGGAATTGGCTTATCGGAAAACTACCTGCTACACCGTAGTGCTCAAGTCCTCTTCCCATTGCAATTGAGTCTGCAGCATTCATGCTTAGAAAAGCGAACATCAGTAAAATCTCAGCAACCAATATAATGTTCGCATCTAGAGACGGCCAACCACCCATTTCTTTTGATTTAAATCGAGCTAAACCTATAACGTTTCTTCGTATTAAAAATACAGCACAAGCAACAAGAACTCCCAAGGCAAGAAACTCAAATGCCCAAATTAACAAATCGTAAATAGGACCAACAAAAGAAAATATACGATGTGTACCGAGTATTCCATCAATCACAATCTCGAGCATTTCGAGATTTATGATAACGAATCCGGCATATACAAATATGTGTAGGATACCTGCTACTGGCCGAGCTACCATCTTGCTTTGGCCTATAGCTACAAGCGCCATAGTCTTCCAGCGCTCAGCTTTGCGATCAGATAAATCAATATTGCGCCCCATATTAATATTGCGGCGGATAAAAGCAACGCGGCGAGCGAAAAGAGAAATTCCTAGCCCTAACATCAAGACAAAAATAAACTGTGAAATCATCGTGTTTTCAGCCTTTTATTGTTGTTTCCCTATTTCCTCACGAATCATTTTCTCCATTCGTTTGATATCTCCTTTAGACATCTTCGCATCTTGTTTTCTTCCGAAAAGGCTCACCCTAACATACTTCCAAGGGTTCAGCTGTAAATCGTCTAAAAGCTCTTGTATTTCAATATTAGATTCGACTAAACCATTGTAAAGTGAGTCGTCAACCATTAATTTACCCAAGGTTCCTTCACCATTATTAACTCGTTTTGTCATAACGGTGATTTCTTCCATAGCTCTGTCAGCTTTAGCCATCGTTGTAGCAATATCTACTTTAACTAAGGAGTCACTTAGGTCAGAAAAATTTGAAATTATGTTTGTAATTTTCTTATTGTTGTTGCTTAAGTTAAGAGCTAAAGCATCAACATTAGACATTACTCTAGTAAAGATAATTTTATTCTCCTCAACAAGGCCGTCAAGATTATTAGCTGTGTTTTCAAGTGTTCTGAGCGTTCGTTGCATGCTTTCAAATGCAGATGGGAGGCCCTGTGTCGCATCGTCTTCAAAGACTGCTTTCATATTCAAAAGAATATCGTCAACACCTTTAATCAGCTCTTCAGTTTTACGCCTAAGTGGTTCTAATTCCTTTCTTACAGCGGCTGTGATATCCATCTCAACGGAAGAAAGTAGAGTGTCTCCATCTTGAATATATATCTCTGTAATGCCAGGCTCAATCTTTATAGCCTTTGTGCCAAATAGGTCGGAAGAGTAAATTTTTGCATCAGAGTCAATCGGTATTTTAAGTTTAGATTCTTCAATAGCAAACTCTACAAGTAGAGCACCATCTCCATCCTCTAGAAAATTAACATTCGTAACCTGTCCAACTTTAAAACCATTAACTAGAACGGGGTTTGAGACTGCAAGACCTTCAATTCTCTCGTAAACCGCAAATAAATGAATTTGTTTACTCAGTGGATTAAATCCCTTTAGGTAGTTCAGCCCTGTTATCAGTAGGACTACACCTAATATCATTAAGGTTCCAATTTTAAATTCTTGTGAAACTATATTTTGTTTTACGTCTTTACTCAAGGTGTTAATTTTCAGTACTTACACTAGACATCGGGACTCGAGATCCATTTTTGAAAGCTGCCACAAAAGCTCCATTAAAACCTTGCTCTCGCAGTTCTCGTTTTCTATTGTGAGCTTCTTCAGTTTGTCTAAACTTTCCTACTGTGTATTTATATAAATCACCACTAAGATACATGTCCACGTCGTGAAGACCTCTAAAAACTGAAGAGGATTTATCAAGTTGAGTGGGGGAAGATACTATCTGCACTTTAAACCACACTCCATCAGTCACTTCGTCTTCATTATTTGGTTTAATACTCCCCTCAATAAGCCCTGTTCCTAAACCCTGAGCTACTCGGTAATCTCTAAAGGCTCGATATAGAGCAGAGGCCATATATTCTTGTCCGTCTTTGCTGATTAAGAAATCCTCCTCATCGGGGTTAGTTAAAAATCCGAGTTCAACAAGAACGCTTGGCATAGAGGTAAATGAAATCACGTAGTATCCTGCTTGTCTTACCCCCCTGTCTTTCCTTCCGGCTCTTTCACGAAATTGATTTTGAATAAATGTTCCGAGTTGGAGGGAGTTGTCTAAAAAAATGTTTTGGCGTAAAGAAAGAGCAATGTATGTGTCCGGATCATTCGGGTCAAACCCAGCGTAATCTTCCTCATAATTATCCTCTTTGTAAATACTTGCATTTTCTCGCATAGCACTTTTAAGACTTTCTTCAGTTTTATGCATGCCCATTACGTAAGTGCCACTTCCAATGGCATTAGCGGATGAAAATGCGTCGCAATGAATAGAGATAAAAACATCAGCCTCCGCGTTGTTCGCAATTTTTACTCGAGTAGTGAGTTTAGGGAATGAATCGTCTTTTCTTGTTAGGATCACTTTTACATCGGGCATATTTTCACCGATATAAGCAGCAAGTTTATTTGATACAGCTAACGTAATGTCTTTTTCAGTTGAAGAATATCTGCCAGTGCCTAAATTACCAGGATCTTTCCCTCCATGGCCCGCATCAATAACCACTACCATAGTTGGTTTAATGGGGGTGAAAGCTGCCATTGTAAAAACTGCGATAATTGCTAACGCAAGAGCCGCGGGTTTAAGTAGCTTTGAGTGTTGTTTTAGATACTTCATGGCTTACCCCGAAATTAAAGGAAATACACATGTATTTAGGTTAGGAATACTCTTCCTTTTCCTGATTCTTGTGTTGAAAAACGAGACTTTGTTGGGACAGGATGAATCCATGTCATATTCTGCCTCAGATAGTATAGTTATGATAGTTGATAGCAACATGGTATTGTTGTTTGGGGAGGTAATTATCAAGAGTGGTGATATTGAGTTGACGGCGGATAGGGTGGTTTACAAGACTGATAAAAGAGAAGCTTGTGCATTTGGAACGAAAGATTCATTAGGAAATTGGATAGGTCGACCAGTTTTTAAACAAGGATCATCAGTATTCACCCAAGATCAGTTGTGCTACAACTTTAATACAGAAAAAGGATTTAGTCATAACGCAGTAACAACAGAAGGAGAACTTGTTTTTCATGCAGATAATTCTAAACGCCTGCCTGGAGATGCTATCCATGTACAAGATGGAAAGTTCACAACATGTAACGCAGATAATCCACATTTCCATTTCCATTTATCTCGAGCGATTCTCTACCCAGACGAAAAAGTGATCTCCGGCCCTCTTTATATGAAATTTAGGAAAATACCCACACCACTTGCTCTACCCTTCGCATGGTTTCCTTTAAATCAAGAAAAGAGATCTCATGGAATCCTTCTTCCCAGTTATGGAGATGGTGGGACGTTAGGTTTTTTCCTCAAGGATTTAGGATACTATTTACCCTTAGGAGAGCATTGGGATACAAGACTTCTTTTCGATATATACTCGGGTGGTACATGGGCTATGAAGAATATCTCACAATACAATTACAGGTATAAATCTAGCGGAAATTTTACTCTTAGCTATAACAGAAGGATGTCTGGGTTTGAAGGTTTACCTGGATTTGCAAAAGAAAATAACTTCTTCGTAAGGTGGAATCATACACAAGACACAAGGTCGAGACCCAACCAAAGATTTTCAGCATCTCTGAATTTCGGTTCTTCGGACATTTTCCAAGAAAACCTAAATTCCAGTATGGAAGAATTCCTTTCTAACACCTTCCAGTCCAGTTTGCAATGGAGTTACACCTCTCCAAGATCTCCATTCTCACTTACAACAAGCGCCAGACATTCACAAAACTCTCTTACTGGTAATGTGTCCATGACTTTACCTTCTGCAACTCTTACCATGAGTCGTAGGTCTATAAGTGATATATTGAATTTAGATAAAGGCAGGAGTAAAGTGTTAGAAGGAGTTTCCATGAGCTATAGCTCTCGTTTTGAAAATGTAGCCCAAATCCCCGACTCCTCTCTTGCATCTTTAGATTTTTCGTCTATGGAAATTAAGAGCGGCCTCAAGCACAGTATTTCTGCTTCGTCTAGTGGTTCACTTGGTTTTATCACTTTTGCTCCATCATTTCAGTATGATGAGTTTATGGGATTTTCGGAGCTTTCTAAATCGCTTTTATATGATATCGAAGGTAATTTAATTGAGCAGACAGATACGATTCCCGGAATAATGACTGACAGGAATTGGAGCGCTTCGATAAGTGCAAACACAAGATTTTACGGCATGTTTACTTTTGCGGAAAAGCGTCGTTTAAAAGCCCTGAGACACGTATTGTCTCCAAGCATTTCTATGAGCTACACCCCTGAGCGCACTCGTTCTCAAATCGCGGTGTTAAGTGATGAGTCGCTTTCGTGGAACCCTTGGGAGCTCAATCGGTTTACCCCTACAGACATTCGTGAATCGGGTGCTGTTAACTTTTCTTTAGGCCAAAACTTAGAAGCTAAAATCTGGGATCCATCATTAGAAAAAGTAAAGAAGGTGAAAATAATTGACAGCTTTTCTTCTTCTATGAGCTATAATTTCTTAGCTGATTCACTCCAACTTTCAGACATAACTTCAAGAGGTTTTACAAGCCTGTTTAATAAGGTGAATTTAAACTTTACTTCGACACACTCAGCTTATGCTCAAGACATAACTGGAGCTACAGTTTCAACATTCTTAGCGTCGAGTGGTTCAGGTGCTGATGTGCTTAGACTCAAAAGAGCAACTGCGGCAGTGGGGACTTCCTTCAATGGAGGAACTGAAGGTGGTTACCCCTGGAATACCCGATTTGATTACACCATGAATCTCTCGAAACATTTTGATACGGCACAGCAATCTGATACATCTGCTATAACTCATGGGATAGCTATGAGAGGAGGTATAAAATTGTTTTCAAAGTGGACATTTGACGTCACTACAGGTTACGATTTGAAATACAAAGAATTCACTCCAACTGCTATAAATGTACATTGGGATTTACATTGTTGGGAACTCACATTTAATTGGATCCCTATAGGAATAAGGAAAAGTTTTGCGATTAGGCTCAATATAAAATCCCCTCTTTTAAAAGATATTAAATTCGAAGCCAGAGGAGGTAATGGTGAGTTTTTATTCTAATTTTTAGAATAAAGTTTCACTATCGAGTTTTTGCGATCACTGAAATTTCTACTCGAGCATTTTTAGGAAGAGCAGTAACAAATACAGCTTCTCTCGCGGGATATGGTTGAGGTACAATTTGTGAGTAGGTTAAGTCCATTCCAGAATAATCCTCGGTATTTATCATAAAGATTGACGCCTTTACGATATCTCCCAAATGGAGTCCTACTCCTTTTAGAATTTGCTTTACATTTTCAAGACATTGTTCAGTGGCTTCTTCAATATTAGATTCAACTAAGTTACCCGTTGCTGGATTTATAGGGATGCACCCACTGACAAAGATGAGTTCTCCAGCTTTTACGGCTTGAGAATAAGATGCTACAGGCTTTGCTGCGTCGTCTGTGTGAAGATGTTGTGACATTGAAATGAATTTAAAGATATCTTTACCGCTAATTTGCAGCAATTTCTACAAAATGAACGTTTTACTCTTCGATAATCACGATTCTTTCTCATGGAATCTTTCTCATGACCTTGAGAGAGCAGGAGCGAGTGTTGTGGTTGTAAGACCAGAGGCGCTTAAAATTGAGATTGATAAAGTGCTTGAGCCTTTCGATGCGATAGTGTTATCTCCTGGTCCAGGTATGCCTTCTGATGCTCCGGGTTTAATGGATGTGTTAGCATCTGCAGTTAAATTAAGAAAACCAATCTTAGGTGTGTGTTTAGGGCTTCAGGCAATTGTAGAATTTTTTGGAGGAGAGTTAGAGAATATGAATGAAGTCCTACATGGTCGAGTGGGAGTGTTGGAAATAGTGGAAAACTGTGATATTTTCGAAAATATTAATTCTGGTTGTGAAGTAGGGCATTACCACAGTTGGTGTGCTGTAGAAGCGAGTCTTCCATCTGATTTATCTGTGCTTGCGAGGAGTGACTCAAAAATTATCCTTGCTATTTCACACAAAACTAGGCCCATTGTAGGTTTACAATTTCATCCCGAATCTATACTCACCACTGACGGGAGATTAATGTTGAAGAATTGGGTGAATAGTATTTAATCAGTTTTTAAGTTTATGTCACAAAAAAAGCCCCAACGAATTCGTTGAAGCTTTTCGTTTTATAATTTAGTTAATGTTTTATGGACATCATTAGGTTATTGAAGCTTATTCATCTCCGCTTCGAAAGTTTC
>Ga0209501_10001742_pt1 | contig 23683 bp, 20 predicted proteins | sample ArcticOcean_MG_C_4_FD_187434 | JGI IMG/M metagenome (GOLD analysis project Ga0209501, IMG submission 187434) | Marine microbial communities from western Arctic Ocean - ArcticOcean_MG_CB4_134 (SPAdes) (version 2) | ecosystem: Environmental > Aquatic > Marine > Oceanic | place: Arctic Ocean...
TGTAGCGAATATCACATTTTGCGGTGTAGGCTCGAATTCCTTTAAGGTGAATCCAATTAGCCATTACATCGTCCAACACACTGAATATGATGCCGCCGTGAGTTACACCATCGTAACCACAATGCATGTCACCTGGACTGAATTCAGAACGACAGACATCGTCTTCAATTCGAAACACTAACTTAAGACCAATGTTGTTACCTGGGCCGCAGACGAAACACCTATTACCATCAGTTCTTATGCCATTCATGTAATTGATCCATTATTTGAAAGTTGAAGGCTAATCTATAAATTTCCAGTTATTTACAACAACGAATCTCTCAGTTCGGCAAGGTGCTCGCTGTAGCGAAGGGAAAATCAATGTTATTGGGAATATCTAAACTAGTGTGTTGCTGATTATACGCCATAGAATAATGAAGATAGCTTTTTCAGAAGCTTGCTTACTATCTGCTACTATAATGGGATGTCTAGTTACCGTGCGGCCCCAGTTCCCTCGTCAGGCATGCCTGATGGAATTCCTTACATTATAGTTAATGATGTGGCGGAGCGTTTCAGTTTTTTCGGTGTGCGTGCCATTCTAGTTATCTTCATGACTCAGTACCTGATGACTAGTGATGGAGTGCTCGCCACCTACTCGGAACAAGACGCAACCTCTTACTTTCATCTTTTCACTGCCACCGCCTATTTTCTTCCCCTTATCGGCGCAATAGTGTCCGATGCGTTTCTCGGTAAGTACAGAACCATTATATTTCTCTCCCTCGTCTATTGTGCTGGGCACCTTTCGCTGGCCCTGGACGATACTCGTATTGGATTGTTTATGGGCCTGACGCTGATCGCTTTTGGCTCAGGTGGAATAAAGCCCAGCGTTGCTTCCCATGTGGGAGATCAGTTTGGCAAGAGTAATCAACATCTGCTGTCTCGTGCCTATTCTTGGTATTACCTAGGAATCAATATCGGCTCTTCAACTTCTTCACTGCTTATTCCCTGGTTGCTGGAAAACTACGGAGCGTCGGTGGCCTTCGGTGTGCCGGGTCTGTTTATGCTGGCCGCCACCGGCACATTTTGGCTGGGCCGGAATAAATTTGTGCACATCCCGCCAGGCGGGAAGTCTTATCTACAGCAAGTGTTTGGAAATGAGGGTAAACGAATTTTCAAGAGGTTGTTTATCGTCTACGTTCTAGTTGCCGCCTTTTGGTCCCTGTTCGACCAGATGGGTAGCACTTGGGTGCTGCAGGCTCAGCAGATGAATCGGAACATCTTTGGCTATGAATTGCTCTCTGCACAGATCATGGCGGCGAACCCTTTTCTCATCATCGCTTTGATTCCCGTATTTACCTATATCGTCTACCCCGTCATGGAACGATTTTTTGAGGTAACTGCCGGGCGCAAAATGTCCATGGGTATGTTTCTAGCATCAACTCCCTTTGTAGTTACTGCTTGGATCGAATTTCTCATACAGGGCGGAGCAACTCCTCATATTAGCTGGCAGCTGCTTGCCTACCTGCTATTAACTATAGCAGAGGTGATGCTAGTGATTACCTGCATGGAATTTTCCTACACTCAGGCACCGCAGAGGATGAAGTCCCTAGTGATGTCTTTCTTCTATCTTTCCATATCGATGGGCAATCTTTTTACTGCCCTAGTCAATCAGGTTATTCAGAATCCAGACGGCTCTTCAAAACTAGAAGGGGTCATGTATCATCTATTTTTTGCAGGATTCATGGGAGTGGCCGCGCTAATATTTGCTTTCTATATTTATTACTATAAAGAAGAATACATCGTTCAGGATGAGGCGAAGGAGACAGTATGAATCCATTTGATTACAGTAACAGTCAGGCGCTGTTCAGTCGCGCCCACAACGTAATTCCCAATGGAATCGCCGGGCACTTTAATCCCTCAGTGCAGAAACCTCATGGAACTTATCCGCACTATTGCCAGCAGTCTGAAGGGGCACGTTTTACAGATGTCGATGGCAATGAATATATAGACTATATGTGCGCTTATGGCCCGATGATTCTCGGTTATAGGAATCCGGTCGTAGATGAGGCATACCATTTACAATTAGGCCAGGCTGACACTGTGACTTTGGCATCACCAGTAATGGTAGAGCTGGCTGAATATATGGTGGACATGATCCCTTTGGCGGACTGGGCGACATTCGCCAAGAACGGAGCCGATGCAACCAACATGGCTGTGTTGATTGCTCGCGCAGCAACTGAACGGACTAAAACTATCGCAATTGATGGTGGTTACCACGGTGCTTCACCATGGATGCAGTCACTAGAGCGTGGCGGTATTGATTCCAGTGATCACAGCAATGTCATTCGTATTCCTTGGAATGATGTTGCGGCTCTGCAACAGGTTCTCGCGGAGCAGGGCAATGAGATTGCCGCCTTTATTTCTTCCCCTTATCACCATCCGGCCTATCAGGATAACGTGCTCCCGGAAGAAGGTTACTGGAGCGAGGTACATGCTCTGCTGAAGCAACATGGGGTGATTTCTATTTGCGATGATGTGCGTGCAGGTTTTCGTATCGATATTGGAGGCTCCAACGAATACTTTGGCTATAAGCCCGATCTCATCTGTTTCTGTAAAGCTATGGCAAACGGTTATCCGATCTCGGCATTGTTGGGAATCGACTCGCTGAAAGAGGCCGCAGCGGCGATATTTCAGACTGGTAGTTACTGGTTCTCAGCAGCTCCAATGGCTGCCGCCTTGGCCTGCCTCAAAGAGCTGAAGCACATTGAAGCACCGAAGCTGATCCTGCAAACTGGCAAGAAGGTGACGGATGGGTTGGTAGAAATTGCGGGTAAACACGGATTAGAATTAAAAGTCACCGGTATGCTATCGATGCCCTATTTGCGAACGGAGCACGAAAGCGGCATCGAATTTCACCAGTCCCTCTGTGGTGAGTGCACCCGACGCGGCGTGTTCATGGCTTCACACCACAATCTATTTATCTCGGCGGCACATTCCCAGGCGGACGTGCAGCGTACTTTCGATATCTTTGAGGACGCAGTGTGCTCGACAAAGGAGCGGAACCGATAATATGTTTTAACTTTCAAACACAACAATATTCATCTGTTCGTACTAATTGCGCAACTCTTCTCCTGGCTAGAAACTAAATGCTCTAAATTGCGTTGCTTTATTATTATCAATTGACAAAAAAATTCGCCAGGAAATTAGATTTAAGAATCACTAACGGAATCTATCTACAAATGAAACGAGACATACGCCTAAAAATAGCTCGATTATCAATACCTGCAATTTTCTTTTCTTTAACACCGGTTTTAGCTCTCTCTCAAGAATTTCAAAACAATGCGGAGCTGGCAGATGGAGAATCGCAATACCAGTTATTTTGTGCTGAATGCCACGAAGGAGCCTTGCTGGAAGCGCCGCAACGAGCAGCATTCGCTCTATACACTACTAAGCGCATTGTCGATGTGCTGGAATTTGGATCTATGGCTACTTCCGGTATGGCGCTGACTCGGCAACAGAAAAGAAATGTTGCCTACTATCTTTCAGGCGAACGATATGATGAAGCCCGCACGCAGGCTATTAGCTTTAGCTGCGAGTCGAGTTTGGATTCAAGCTCATTCTTAAGCCAGCCAGTAGTTTGGAACGGTTGGGGTAGTGAATCGGGAAATTCGCGGCATCAAGCTAATGAGATAATACTTAATAAGAATAATGTTGATCAATTGGAACTCAAATGGGCTTTCGCATTTCCTGATGCTACACGGGCGCGATCACAACCAGTGGTTACAGCGGAAGTCACTTTTATTGGCAGTCAGGAAGGAACTATTTATGCGTTGGACAATGTAACGGGTTGCCCTTGGTGGACGTTCAGTGCGGATGCTGAAGTGCGTGGTGCAATTTATGTTGATACCGATGATCAAGGAGTACCGGAAACACTCTTGTTCGGAGATTTTAGTGGTAGTGCCTATGCAGTGAATGCTCAGACTGGCGAACTTAATTGGAAAAAAGAGGTTCATGAGCATGCGCAAGCCACGCTCACGGGATCAGTTATTGCGCATGGTGATACCGTGATTGTGCCGGTCTCCTCTTTGGAGGTACTACTGGCTGCGAGAGTAAAATATCCCTGCTGTTCTTTTCGTGGTGCACTGGTTGCGCTGAGTATTCGCAGTGGTGAAGAATTGTGGCGAACCTATACCACCGATGAGCCACGACCAACTATTATAAGTACTGCCGGTATACAACAGTTTGGTCCATCTGGTGCTCCTATTTGGTCGAGTCCGACCATCGATGCAGGTCGAAATCTAGTATATGTCGGCACAGGTGAAAATTATTCTTCACCGGCGAATGGCTACAGTGATGCAGTGTTGGCTATGGATATCTCTACTGGTGAAATAATCTGGGCTGCCCAACTCACTAAGGACGATGCCTGGAATGGGGCGTGTTCACGAGGAACACCAAACTGCCCGGAAGAAGATGGGCCCGATTATGATATTGGAGCTTCTCCCATTCTGACTCGTGATGAAAACGGTCGTGAATTAATAGTAGTGGGGCAAAAATCAGGTATGGTCTACGCCTTGGACCCTGCAAACTCTGGCAAATTAGTTTGGGAACAACGTGCAGGAAGCGGGGGCACCATGGGCGGCATTCACTATGGCATGAGCTCCAGTGGAGAGAAACTATTCGTAGGCGTTTCAGATTTGCCAACTAATAATCCTTATAATGTCGGTCCGGCCCACCCGGGTATACACGCCTTAAAACTCAGTACTGGAGAAGTATTATGGCGCAACGACTTGCCGGATAAATGTACAGAAAGTCAGTTTCTTTGTTGGCAAGGAATTTCGGCTGCGGTAAGTAGCACCTCTGATCTAGTATTTGCGGGTGGGCTAGATGGCATCTTACGAGCTTTCGATGCCGACGATGGCAACATACTTTGGGAAACTAATACAAGACAGAGCTTTGGAATCCGCAATGGAATAGAAGCAAGAGGTGGCTCAATTGAATCCGATGGTCCGGTCATTGTTAACGGACAAGTCTTTATCACCTCCGGCTATGAAAAATGGGCAGAAGCTCCAGGGAATGTGCTACTGGTTTATTCATTGCGCGGCGAATAAATTCCTATTCAATTCTGGAGCTGGAACAATAGCTTGTAGATAATTACTAAGGGGGAAAAGAGCCAGATAAAAAGCGCAGGCAAATTGAAATATTTGCCCGCGCTTTTTTGTAACTATTTTTTAGCTATCCAGAACTATTCGATAATAGCTTGTTGCACTGCATTCTCAAAATCGTACTGTGCAGGGCCATAAGGCTGCTGCAACATGATAACAGCAGTCAGTTCTTCTTCGGGATCTGTCCAGGTGCGGGTGCCGAAGGCGCCACCCCATCCAAAAGCCCCAGCGCTGCGGCGCGCTTTTGAAGTAATAGGGTCAACTGTCACACCTACTGTGTAACCAAAACCCATTCCTTCCTGATTACGAGAAAATCCACGATACAAATCACCGATCTGATTGCTTCCCATCATTCTGACCGAACGCGGGCTCAACAGTCTGTTCCCAAATAATTCGCCACCATTAACTAACATCTGCTCAAACTTGAGATAGTCGCCAGCGGTACTGGATAAACCACCAGAAGCTGAAAAATAGGTGGTGGGGGGGCCGTCGAAGAAACGAGACATATCTCGGTCGTGTATTACGACACGCTTGTTCTGATATTCAGCTGGAACATTAAAATAAGTATTGTTCATATCAAGTGGTTCGAAAATTCGCTCTTGCAAAAATTCGTCGAAGGGCTGACCTGACACAATCTCAATAATTCGAGATACAACATTAAGGCCGATGCCAGGGCTGTACTTCCACGTTGAGCCGGGCTGGAAGTCCAGCGGTGCAGAGCCGTACTTTGGCATTTCGCTGGCAATTGTAGGATTAGCATCTGGTGTTGGGCGACCAGCGATTGCACTGCCAAGACCGCCACTAGCTAGGCCGGATGTATGAGTAAGCAAGTCGTGAATGGTAATGTCGCGCTTCGCCGGCACGAAGCGATACTCAGGAATGTCATTTGGATTAACAGAATAAGGGCTAATATTCTCGGCAGGGTCAGCCAGCACGGCAACTTGCATATTGGCAAATTCAGGTATGTATTTTGAAACCGGGTCTTCTGGGCGAATCAAACCTTCTTCAATCATCATCATAGTAGCCACACCCAGTACAGGTTTGGTCGAACTCATCATGATAAAAATTGAGTCCTCATCCATTGCCCTGCCATTGTCGACATCCATTAGACCATGAGCTTGGAAGTGAACGAGCTTGCCTCGCCGGGCAACGGCCGTTACTGCCCCTTGAATATTGCCTGTATCTATATGGCGCTGTATGACGGTATTTATTTGTTGCAGGCGCTCGGATGACATGCCGACATCTTCTGGGTCTGCTCTTGGGATGTCAGCAGCAGTGGCGAAATTGAGGCTTGCCAGGAAAAGCAAGCTAGTTAGCGGCTTGGTTCGAATGAGTAGTTTTGCAATAATCATAGCGGATTCACCTTATTTTTTTATTAATGCGCTCAGCCTATCGCAGGCACGCGCAATGTGAAAGGTGTGTCATCTCTGAATTAAGACAATTCATCTCTACTGTATTTTTTTGCGGTATAACTGGCTTATGCTTGCTTTGTTCTTGAGTTTTATTTTTGCTTATAGTTTTTGATTTTTAATAGCTGGCACCCAACCACATAAGATAAGCAGGACCAATGATTTTAACCATGGTGTGAAGTGCAGGAGAATAGGAAAACACTGTGGATACGTCGAGAACGGTAGCAATTGCATGTATTAAACCGCCTGTAGCCAGCCCCGTCACGGCAACAAGCCTCCTTGCGTTCCTTATGCAATAACTTGCGCCATAGCATATAAGTTAGAGGGACCAGAAGAAATGTTCATTAATAAAGCGGCGGCTGCAAACTCTATTACCTATTTTCGGCAGATACAGTTGGTGATTAGATAAGAATTTGGAGCCAAGTTCTTATCTAATCGATAAATGGTTGGCCATCTAGTTGATCTGCAATTTTTGAAGGAACTGTCAGTTTAAGATGATTGACTATCGACGGCAATATGTCGACTACAGCGGGCGTGTCACTAAAGCGCTCTTTTAGATTTTGACTATTGGTGGCAATCCAGGTTGTTCGCTCACGTGCGCTCTGACCGCCATGACTTTTGCCTGTGGCAGCATCTCTGCCATGATCAGTGGTCACTATAACTAACCAATTTTCATTGGTGGCGTCTTGTCTATTTTCTACCGCACTCCAAATCTTACCAATGTTGCCGTCCATCAATGTAACCGCCTTAGTTAACTCTGGTCCATCACCAAACATATGGCCAACATCATCGGTAAACTCTAAGTATACCCAGGACAAATCCGGACCTTGTTCGAGTAAATAGCGAGCCGCACCATCTGTTACCAACTCGTCAATATCTTTTATGTAGGTTCTACTTTTATCATGGGGAAATCGATCAAGATCGAGTTCGAAACCATCGAAATAATAATCAAGTTTGCGTCCCCCAGCTTCGCTTAAGCCATCACCAACTAGGCGAGTTCGATTATCCAGCCAAGTAGAAAATAATGCTGTTTGCAATGACGGGTTGTGTTGTTTAGCTATTCTAAAAATATCCCAGTATTGATAGTTCGGATTTTCAATATTGTTGGTGTAGACATTGTGCTTATTCGCCCATGTGCCGGTAAGAAGGCTGTTGTAGCCAACAGCTGAAACAGTAGGACTTTGGGAAGGTCCCCCAATCTCACCTCCGACATAGGATCTTGTATAGCCTTGCGTTCCCGCCAGCTGATCCAGATGAGGCGTAAAAGTAGTCTCGATTAAATCTGCGGGAATACCATCAACTATGATGAAAATCGCTTTAGGTATTTTTAGAGAAGAGTCTCCCGAGAATTGGCAGGCCGATAGGCCGAAGCCTGCTATTAAGACCGCAAAGAGCCGCGACCTGATCAAAGCAGAAGGAAATTGGCGAGAAGTGAGCATAACTTATCTTTAGACCTTGTATCTACTGGAAAGTCTAACAGGGTTTAAATGTAGTCTGTTAGACTCGACGGCGATGACCTCAAATATTTTATCTTCGAGATCTGGCTAATGATGCAGGCTATTCTCTCATGCGCAGTCGTTGCAGTGCTAGCCATCTCACTTGGGTTAATTTGGCGCTGCGGCAATCTCATTCTCATCGGCCAGACGCCTACGCGCTTTTTTGCCTTCTTTGCAATACTGTTTACTTCAGGCTTGGATGTTGGCTTGATTATCTTTCCACTCACTGAATTTCCAGTTTATGAAACTGAGGCAGTTTATGGTTTTGCTAACCCTCTTGCCATCGAATTTGGATTCTGGGGGTTTTTCATTTGGATCTTCTATTTTTTAACGACGTGTTACTTCTGCATTATTGAACCGCGCTTGAAGATATTCCAAATACCATGGGTGAAGTTGGTGAACAACATCATTATTATTGCCACCTGTGCCTTCACCGGATTCTTGTTTTTGCAGTATTTACCCGACTATATTGAAGGAATCACGCCATTCTTCGGCTACTCTCTCGTTGCAGTAGTGTTACTGGCAGCTGTTTATTCCAGCTCTGATATTCGCTATGTAAAAATTCTCAGTTTGTCTTCGACCTGGTTGTTCTTCACATTAATAGTGGCAATGTGGGCATTTGGCGACTTGGGTTTAAGTGGCTTAGCCACCAATCTTTTTCGGATCAGCGATTACTTCACTAATATCCATCACTTCATTCTGCCTTTTTCCGACTACCATGCTTTCTATCTATTTTGGTGGTTCGCCTGGAGCATCATGATTGGCCAATTTGTTTCGCGCTTTGTAAGTGGCATACGAACCTGGCAACTTCTACTCGCGCTGTTAATTATTCCATCCATACCAATCGCTTTATGGTTTTCAGTATTGTTTGGAATGTATGAACAAGGGTTAGATATTTCAGGGTTCATGAATTGGTTCATGTTGGTAGTGGGTGTCATCTTTGTGATCAATTCTTTAGATTCATTGACCAGGTTGTATTCCGATAACCTTCAACTAACAGTCGATCGATTCGGCAGATTGAAATATGTTGGCATGCATTGGCTCTTATTATATAGCCTCATACTTTTCTACCAGCTCACGCCGCTGGAAATTGAGTGGATCGGCTTGGTGGTGATCGGTCTGTATATTGCTATCGCAGTATTGGTCTTTCGTCGCAGACAAATATTGACCGATTCAGTGACCGCTTAATGGACTATCAGCTTGGATGAATTTGATTTCATAATTGTAGGTGCTGGCTCTTCGGGCTGTGTATTGGCCAACAGAATTTCAGCGAACCCTGCCTATAAGGTTTTGTTGGTGGAAGCCGGCGGCAATGACAAAAATATTCTCGTGCAGATGCCCTCAGCATTGTCCTATCCCATGGCGATGGACAGGTTCAATTGGGGCTACCATTCTGAGCCAGAACCAAAGCTAGACGGTAGGCGCATTTCTTGTCCTCGGGGCAAGGGGCTTGGAGGTACGTCTTTAATTAACGGCATGGTTTATGTGCGTGGTAATCCCCATGATTTTGAGGAATGGGAGAACTTAGGAGCGCAGGGCTGGAGTTACCGAGATTGTTTGCCCTATTTCAAACGAGCTGAATCATGGGTGAGAGGAGGCAATACCTACCGCGGAGGAGATGGGCCCCTTGGTGTCTGTGGCGGCAACGACATGCGCTTGAACCCCTTGTATCGCGCCTTTATCAATGCCGGCGTCGATGCCGGTTACCCCGAGACCAGCGATTATAATGGTGAACATCAGGAAGGGTTTGGCCCGATGCATATGACGGTACGAAAGGGGGTGCGTGAATCTACTGCGCGCGCCTATTTAAAACCGATAATGCATCGATCCAATCTTAAAGTTATCACTAAGGCGCTAGTTCATCGAGTCGAGTTTGATGGAGTACGCGCAAGTGGCATTAGTGTTGAAATAGGAGGGGCTATCCGCACGATCAATGTAAAGCGCGAAGTTATTCTCGCAGCCGGTGCTATAGCTTCACCTATGTTACTTCAACGTTCCGGTGTTGGTAGTGACGAAGGTTTGGCTACAGTTGGGATAGAGCAAACCCATCGGCTCGACGGTGTGGGAGAAAACTTGCAAGACCATCTGGAAGTGTACTTTCAATTTCATTGCAAACAGCCAGTAAGTTTGCATTCAAAATTAGATTTTTTTAGCAAAGCTATAATAGGCGCCAGGTGGCTTTTATTTAGGAACGGCCTTGGAGTCAGCAATCATTTTGAGTCTTGTGGATTTATTCGATCAAAGAGTGGCTTGAAATCGCCTGACATTCAGTATCATTTTTTACCTGCAGCGATGCGTTACGACGGTACGCCATCTATTAAAGGACATGGCTTCCAGGTTCATGTAGGTCCCAACAAGCCAAAAAGTCGTGGACGTGTGAGGATTGAATCAGCAGATCCGGCCGCACCGCCGAGTATTCTTTTTAATTATATGCAGGATGATCAGGATGTTGAAGCCTGGCGCCAGTGTATTCGTTTGACTCGAGAAATTATGCAACAGCCAGCGATGGACAGTTATCGTGGCAAAGAAATCCAGCCTGGGGACGACGTGAGCAGTGACGCCGAGATAGATGCGTGGGTCAAAGAGAATGTTGAAAGCGCCTATCATCCAGCTGGTACCTGCAAAATGGGTGTGGCGGAAGATCAGTTTGCCGTTGTCGACAAGAATTGTTGCGTACATGGCCTGAAAAATTTACGAGTAGTGGACGCATCGATTTTTCCAACACTACCCAATGGTAATATTAATGCGCCGGTAATCATGGTGGCGGAGAAAATGGCCGATGTGATTTTGGGCGCTGCTCCACTAGAGCCTGCGGCGATTTCACTTAGTGTGCCCAAAGACTGGCAAAGTCTGCAACGAGCAAGAACCCCTGTAAGGACCATGTTCTAAACTACTTCCTCAGCCTCAGGACCATAGTATTTTGGTACAGTAAGGTTTTTTAAAATTCCCTTTGTTCAGCAAAAGTATGTCGACCCAAGTCATGAATACCATAAATTTTTGCTATCATCAGCCGGAGCAACAAGTTTCTGTAATAAAGTTGGCGCTGGGGCAAAATATTAATCCCCCAGTTGACCTGAATCGTTTATGCTCTAACAAATTATTTAGAGGATGTTTGAATGAGTATGTATAGATTTCCTAAAGGCGCGGCTTTGGTGTTTGGCGGATCTGGTGGATTAGGGTCAGGTATCGTCGAGTTACTAAGCAAAAATGGAACAGATGTAGCGTTTACCTATTTAAATAACAAAGTGGCGGCAGAGACCAATATCGTAAAGGTCGAGGAAAATGGACAAAAAGCTACTGCTAAAAGTGTGGATCTTTTGGATGCTGAAAATGTTGAAGATTTTGTTAATTCAGCAAAAGAAGAATTTGGCAGAATTCACTCAGTAGTTTTTGCTACAGGTCCATTTTTGAATATTTTGCCGCTCATGGATGCAAAGCCAGAAGACGTATATAAGACCCTAGATACTGACATAAAAGGTTTTTACCACGTATTGAGGGCGGTGGTGCCAGCACTAAGGGAAGGTGGAGGAGGTTCAATAACTGCATTAACAACGGCAGCTATTCATAAATACATCAGTACCGATGCGCTCTCATCCGTCCCAAAGTCAGGCGTACAACATCTATGTACGGCAATAGCCCGTGAAGAGGGGCCGAATGGTATAAGGGCAAATTGTGTCGCGGTAGGTTTGATTGCTGTTGGGCTTTCCCAAGAAATCGAGTCGCCTCCTGGTGGCATTCTAGACCAATGGATGCAACAGGTCGCTCTAGGTCGCCCAGGGGCACCAAATGAATTATCTGATGCAGTAGTGTTTCTTGCCTCAGAAAATGCTGGTTATATCAGTGGTCAGTCGCTACCTGTTGATGGTGGTTATTCTGCTTAGGGGTCAGAGTTTGGTGAATAATTTCTCGCAAGAATTAAGTGATAGCTTACGCAGAAAATATAACTAAAAATTTGCTGGGCCCGTTCTATAATAATCGGAGCGAGATTCTGTCTATCTACTCTATGCGATTTCTTGAGCGGCTTGTCTCATTACTGGCCGAGACATGTGCGGCCAAAATTAATAAGTTCACGGTTATACTTGGCAGTTTCATCAATAAACGGCGCATGTCCTGAGTCTGTCATTTCGACAATTTTAGCAGAAGGGTTACTCTCTTTAACGCTACGACAGACATCCGGATCTACTACAAGATCCTTCGCCCCCACAAAGCTTAAGATAGGCATCGATAGCTTAGCCAGGGTTTCACGTTGGTCGAGCGGGCCTAGCTCGCCAAGTGCTTGTGCTGCCATCGGCGAAGACTCTGTGAAAATCCTCCACATCCATTGCAGCTGATCCTGGCTAATTTCTGATGCACATACGCCCTGAGACAGTGCGGCTAGAAAATTAATCCTGTCTGCAGTCATTGCAGCGAGTGTTTCTGCAAGGGCTTCGTCTGTTCCGCCGTAGGGGAAATTCGGCTTTTGTAGATAGGCTGGAGTGGCACCGCAGGTCAAAACGACTCCGACGCAGGAATCTCCCAAGCTATTGGCTGCCTCAACTACAACGGCCCCACCCAATGACCAGCCATTGAGCACAACGCGTTTGAGTCCCAACTTTTCAACCAGAGCAACGACGTCACCAGCGATTGCATTGATACCCTGGTCTGTAAAGTCTTTGCTACTTTGTCCACAGCCGCGGTGATCTATCAACACTACATGAAGGCCGCTTTCGCATAAGGCAGCTAGTGAATAATCCCAAAGGCGACAACTCATACCCCATCCGTGCACAAGGATGATGGCGTCAGTTCCACTACCGTAGTCTTCAAAGTAAACTTGTTTGTTATCTTCACGTGTCAGGAATGACATAGTTCTTAGTTCTCCTTGCTCAAAAGTTTTATTGTATTTTCTTCAAACTCGTTGAAGATGGCATCGAGGTCGAGAGCGTCTGCGCTAACCAGCCACTGATAGACTAAACCAAAAATAAAAGCGCAGTACTGCACAGCATATTGTTTGCTGTCGATGCTGTGATCAATTTCTTCGGCCGCTATTCCTTCTTCAACCCAACGCTGGGCATCATCACGATAGACATCATGATGTTCCGCGAGTTTGGTTCGTAATTCTGAATCCTTTCCCAGTGATTCGTACCATAGAATATACATAGCTCGCATATAGTTAGTTTCGAGGGTTAAAAATTCACGCAATGCTCTTGCTGCAGCCAATAAAGCATTTAGTCCGCTCTGGTCACCTACTCGCTTATTGAGATGATTCTTCCAGCGACTGTCGAACTGGCTGAAAAGCTCGCCCATGAAATTGGCCTTGGAGCCAAACCGATAGTTGGCTAGCCCGCGACTGTAGCCCGCTAATTCGCCAATGTCCTTTAAAGTTGTGCCCTGGGTTCCGTGTTTGTTAATCAAATCGATGGCTGCGTCAAACATGAGCTGGTCAGACAGCGCAGTACGTTCTGCTTGTGTCATTCTCACCGATGCTTGCTTGCTTGCTGTTCTTGTCATGTATCTCTCGTATTAATTCTGACTGACTGTATTAAAGTGCAGCTTCAGCTTAGCTGTTTTCGTATGGACATTAGCTGAGCGACCCAAACGTGCTCATCAAGCCACCGTCGACCGGCACTGAAGCGCCTGTCATGTAACGTGCACGGGCAACCCATTCAACTACTTCCGCAATCTCGTCAGGCTCAGCGCAACGGCCTTTGGGCACCATACTAGTAAGGGACGCCAAAGCTTTCTCCGATAATCCTGCAGTCATTTCTGTCATAACAAGGCCCGGTATCACCAGATTGACATTGATATTTCGGGGAGAAAACTCGATTGCCAGCGCCTGGGTGAGCCCGGCTAAACCAGATTTTGATGCGGCATAGGCTGCATCGCCAGGAAAACCTCGAAAGCCAACCACGGCACCAATGTTAGTTATTGAATCACCCCCAGACATCACCCGTTCGCAGGCCCGGGTCGTTAGCATGGCACCATCTAAGTTTGTTTTTATTACTGCTTGCCAGTCAGACAATTCGAGCTTGCTTAGGCGGCCTCCCCGATGCAGCCCGGCATTGTTAACAAGGCGTGTTATTGAGCCAAAATGTCGAATGATTTCAGTAACTGCATCTTCTACGGCAGCTTCGTCAGTGATATCAACCTGCACACCCAAGGCGTGACTACCAAGTTTGCGCGCAAGTTTATGCACCGAATCTCCGCGGGCTAAAAGTGCGACGCAATCGCCTGTGGCGGCAACTCGTTGTGCGATGGCGAGACCGATACCGCGGGAGGCGCCAGTAACGACCCAGACTTCTTTCTTAGCCATTGAATTCCTTGATTGTAGATGTGGTTAACTTGCTTGTTTACGTCTAGTAAGTATAAGATTGGTGGCATTAAAGTCAACTGTGGTACACCATCCACCAGATTGCATTTCGATGTGGAAAGGAGATCAACCCCTTGTGGAGTTTTGAAACTGACGAGGCATTCCAGACAGAGCTAGACTGGGTCGAGACATTTGTTCGAGAGGAAGTCGAGCCACTTGACCTAGTGTTTCGTGGACCAGGTGATCCTTGGGATCCAGATTCACCAGCTGCGGGGGCGATGGCGCCGTTGCGGGAAATAGTTAAGAAACGACATCTTTGGGCATGTCACCTTGGTCCAGAACTTGGCGGCGAAGGTTATGGACAAGTCAAGCTAGGCCTGATGAATGAAATTTTGGGACGGAGCCGCTTTGGCCCCAGTGTTTTTGGTTGCCAGGCACCGGATTCCGGTAACGCCGAAATCTTGGCACGTTTTGGAACGCCGAAACAAAAGGCTCAGTTTTTGCAGCCGCTGTTAGATGGAAAGATTGCTTCCTGCTATTCAATGACCGAGCCACAAGCAGGTGCCGACCCCGCCGAATTCACTTGCCGTGCTAAGCGCGATGGGGATGGCTGGGTAATAAATGGCGAAAAATGGTTTGCATCCCATGCACGTTTCGCGGAGTTTCTTCTGGTAATGGTGGTGACTAATCCCGAGCGCCCCATACACGAAGGTGCATCTATTCTCTTGATTGAAAAAAGCACGGCAGGCCTAGAAATTCTTCGTAATGCTGCGGTAGGACCCTATGTCGAGCAGGGAGATGGTGTTCATGGCTATCTGCGCTTCACTGACTGTCGCATACCAGCTGAAAATCTGCTGGGTGAAGAGGGTAAAGGGTTTCTGGTTGCACAAACGCGTCTCGGCGGTGGACGAATACACCACGCAATGCGCAGCGTTGGTGTACTTAAGAAAGCGATGGACATGATGTGTGAGCGCGTATTAAGTAGAACCACTAAGGGTGAACTGCTCGCCAATAAACAGTTTACTCAAGAAAAGATTGCCGACACGTATACGGAAATTATGCAGTACAGATTGCATGTGTTGTACACCGCGTGGCTCATCGACAAGTACAAGGAATACAATCGTGAAGTCCGCAAGGAGATATCGGCGATCAAGGCGTCTACTCCCAAAATTTTGCAAGAGGTTGTCTATCGTGCTATGCATATACATGGCAGTCTAGGGATGTCAGACGAATTGCCATTCATGAATATGTGGACGAACATTCCAGAATTGGGAGTAGTTGACGGGCCGACTGAAGTGCATAAAGTTGGAGTTGCAAGAGCAGTGTTGCGGGATTACGAGCCGACCAACGACTTGTTTCCCAGCTATCACGTTCCCGCACAATTTAAAGCGGCGATGAAAAAGTATGGGCGCTTTTTAAACTAAAAAAACCCGATGAGTGAGTTATAAAAAGTGATACATTTGGTGTGCAACCTTAAGACTAACAGCTAACAGAAAAGTGAGATTTTACGAATGACTTCAACAGATGACAAGAAAGCTGATACTAATGGCGCTCCGGCGACAGACTATGATGTCGTCGTAATTGGAGCTGGATTCTCTGGTCTAGGCATGTTGCATTATCTTAAACAAGAGGGCCGTTCTGTGCGGGTCTTCGATAAGGCGGATGATATCGGCGGAACCTGGACATGGAATCGTTATCCAGGCGCGCGAACTGACAGCGAGAGTTATTACTACTGCTTTTCTTTCTCTGAGGAATTGCTGCAGGAATGGAGTTGGTCTGAGCGCTACCCGGCCTGGGAAGAGATGCTCGAGTATCTTCATTTCGTTGCGGATCGATGTGACCTAAAGAAGGATATTCAATTAAAAACTACAATAGAAAGTGCGATTTATGATTCCGAGAATAGCCTCTGGGATGTTAAAACCAATACTGGAGAAGCATATCGATGTAAGTACTTGGTAAGTGCCATGGGTCTTATTTCAGAACTCTACATACCAGAATTTAAAGGATTGGATACTTTTAAGGGTCCTTGTTTCCACTCCTCGCGCTGGCCAAAAGAAGAATTGGATTATAAAGGCAAACGTGTAGGTATCATCGGGGCAGGTGCTACAGCCGTTCAGTTATTGCCAGAAATAGCACCCGATGTAGAGAGTGTGACGATATTTCAGCGCACAGCAAACTTCATTTTGCCTGCAGGGCAGAAAAAGATGACGCCGGAGTGGGAAAAGGAAATTAAATCCAATTATCCAGAAATCATTAATAAGTGTCGCACACATGTATTCGGAATGCCGTTTGATAGTCCCGTTGACCGTGTGTCGGCGGATTCAACAGATGAGGAACGTACCGCGATTTATCAAAAATTGTGGGATGAAGGCGGATTTCGATTCTGTTTTGAGAGTTATGATGACCTGCTCTCAGATTTAGATGCCAATGAGGCTGCCTCTGATTTTCTGCGAAATAAAATCAAGGAGCTTGTCGATGATCCCGAGACAGCAGAGGCGCTTTCTCCTCGAGGCTATCCATTGTTTGCTAAACGGCCGCCATTGGATCACGGTTACTACGAAACATTTAACCGAGACAATGTTCATCTCGTGGATATAACGAATGCAGAGCCCATTGTTGAAATTACGGAGACGGGTGTTCTCACCGAAAAGCAACTCCATGAATTCGATATCATTGTACTAGCGACAGGTTTCGATGCTTTAACTGGCGCGCTGGAGCACATGGAGATTCGGGGAGCGAATGGCGAAACGATCAAGGAAAAGTGGAGCTCTGGTCTTGCTACTTACATGGGTCTTTGCACAACAGGTTTTCCTAACCTATTTATGATCACTGGTCCACAAGCTCCCTTTGCGAATTTGCCAACGACAATTGAAGAAAGTGTTAAATGGATTACAGCTTGTATCAATCACATGGAAGACAATCAATATGCCTCAATGAATGTAAGTGAAAAAGCAGAGAATCAGTGGAGCGAGCATGCTACTGAAGCGATAGATATGACAGTAATGAAGTATGGTCATGCTGCAAACACTTGGTTTCTTGGATCTAATATTCCAGGAAAGGGGCCAAGTACACTTGTTTACTTCGGTGGGGCCAATAACTACTTCGATATGATGCAAGAATCCCAGGATAAGAAATTTCCAGAGCTTGAATTCTTTGAATCGGCTTGAGCAAAGATTGAAAAGAGGGATGACTAAATGAAAAGAGCTTCCACACAGCTATTGCTTGCCTTAGTGTTAGCGCCGATATTTGGATACGCAGCCGAAGATTATGAAGTGCCTAGAACCGAGTGGGGCTTGCCTGATTTGGAGGGTGTTTGGAATTTCTCTTCTAATACTCCGATGCTGAGGTCTGCTCAATATGGCAATCGCCAATTTCTGACTGAAGAGGAAATTGTTGGACTTGAGGCAAGGTTAGCTGCGAGAGATGCCTCGGGAGATGCCGCAATTCCCGTAGCCGGTGTTGATGAAGCCTATAATGATTTCTGGATCGAAAGCGCTGCGCTGGGCGCAGCCCAGCTGACTTCACATGTTATCTACCCAGAAAACGGTCGTTTACCGCCACTGCAGGAGGATGCCTATGTGTCTGACCTCACCAGTGCTCCCGAACGGCCGGTACGAACCGCTCTAGGTATAGTTTTTGCAACAGATGGTCCTGAAGATCGGCCATTGTCTGACCGGTGCATGATTGGTTTCAATGCAGGACCCCCAGTCACTCCTAGTTATTACAACAATAATATGCAGATCGTTCAGAACAAAGACCATGTAGTGATTTTGACTGAGATGGTTCACGATGCACGTATTGTTCCTTTGAATAATAGCCAGCATTTGCCTGCGGATATTGGGCAATGGACTGGGGATTCTCGTGGTTATTGGGAGGGGGATACGCTGGTAGTAGACACCAGAAATTTCAATGGCCTGACTAATACTTTTTCGAATACCGGTTCTTCTGAAAACAAACGATTGGTGGAGAAATTTACTCGAATCGCTAACGATAGAATTGACTATGAATTCACAATCCATGATCCATCCACATTCACTGACAAAATTGTTGGCTTGATTCCAATTTATAAAGTTGCTGGACTGCTCTACGAATATGCTTGCCATGAAGGCAACCGAGGTATGGTGAATATGTTGCGTGGGGCGCGAGTCGAAGAGCAACTTAATCGGTAGCGGTTAAGTAGAAATACATTGGGTTGTTGAGCGGAGCCCAAATTAATCTCTCCGGCCCCTTTAATCAGTCGTGCTTCGCTAAGCAAAAACTTTGAGTAGAAATTCAACTCTGAGAACATCAGTCGTTTACGATTTGGAAATAAATAAATAAATTAAATAAAATAATACAGTAACTCTATCAAAAGCTATGGTTCCAATAGCAGTTTCCAAGTAATCATTTCCATAGATCAAAATAAGACTTATGAATATGGTCTTGCTGACTGCGCTGAGAAGCAAAATTAATGTATCAATATCAGGAGAAACGATCATGAGTAAAGAGAAAAAAAGCAATAAGGAATCCAAAAAGAAAGCCCTTCTAACTCCGAAAGAAAAAAAGGCTGCGAAGGCGGCTGCCAAACAGGCGCGAAATACTCTTGGCAACTAAGTTATCGTGACGGTTTGGTTAACAAAAGAAGAGAAAGAGTCGCTACTTGGATTTACAAGAATTAGTGCGCGAGTGGCAGATAAATCCACTCGAAGCGCGGATTCTCTATGTTTTCCCCATTTAGTCCTTTGTTGTTTCGCCAGCTATCGATTAAAATTTAAACCCGTGCAGTGGGACGCGTGGATACGCTGTTCCACCAGTCATTCAGGTTTTTCAGTCCTGCGGGAATTCTTATGCCCAGGGCAGCTTTGCCCATGACAAAAGAGCACTGTGCAGTTATGTCGGCCACTGTGTAGGAGTCTCCGGCGATAAACTGTGTTCCGATTAGCTCACTATCCAGCCATTCCATTCGTGACGCTACGGCTTTTCTTTCTTGTTCTGCAACTTCAGCTATTTGGACCATTCGGTCTTTCCACATTTCACCGGTATGTCGAAAAATGTTAACGATAGGCAGAAGGAATTCGAATTCCATTCGTCGCTGCCACATCTCGATCGTAGCCGATTCCAGTGCGCCGCTTCCCATTAACGCGGGGCTAGGGTGCAATTCTTCAATGTATCTGCATATAGCCATGGATTCGGAAATACAGCTGCCATCGTCCAGTTCCAGAAGTGGCATTCTCCCTAGTGAGTTTTTCTTCAGGTAGGCATCTGTTTGGTTTTCTCCTGTCATCATGTTCACAGGCACCATGGGGATTTCTAGTCCTTTCTCAGCTAGAAAAATTCGAACGCGGCGAGCGTTAGGTGAAGCGGGAAGGTCGTAAAGTTTCAAGAAAGTTACCTCAATGCAGGATGTTTGTCCTCGGCAATCTAGGGCGAGGAATGGAATAAGAAATGGATTAAGAATTACAGCAAGGATAGCAATCTATTTGGATGAGGGGAATCCATGCTAGAGCAAGCTAAATACTCGTCCACGCGCGTCAAGTCATACGTTGTAGAGCCGAGGGGGCGCTCGAGGGTCCACTAGTATTGACCGAGCGGTTTACTATCAAGATCATAATCTATCGTAACATCGGAAAAAACGACCGTTTGATGGATTTTCGGTGCACTGATTTTGTAGAAGAGTTAATCTATAGTGAGGCGCGGAGGTATTGTTGCCAAGTTAACTGAGTCAATACGAGGAGATTGAAAATGCACAATCAAATCACATTAAGTCGAGGGCTGTTAGTTTTTGTAGGGCTGATGCTCGCTCCACTGGTAGTTGCCCAGGGAAGTGACATCCCACGGACTGCCAGTGGCCACCCAGATTTGTCCGGCACCTATGATGTGTCGACCCTGACACCCATGCAACGCGCTGTGGAATATGGCGATAAGATGTTCCTGACCAACGATGAGGCGGCGGTGATCGCTGCAGATGAGCTGGACCGAAATAACGAGAGTCAGCAGAACAGTGATCCCAATCGGAGTGCTCCACCACAAGGTGGTGACGGCTCACCGGGAGCGGCAGGCAACGTTGGTGGTTACAACGCCTTCTGGATCGATCGTGGCACCGATGCCTTTCAGATTGATGGCCAGTGGCGCACTTCGATCCTGATCGATCCACCAAATGGTCGCTATCCTGCCGTGACCGATGAACGCCGTGCTGAACAACGCGCTAGGCTCGGTGCTGGCGAATCAACCCAGTTTACTCGCGATTATGGCAACAATGATGGCACCGCCTACTGGCTTGAGGCCGGTCTGGATGCGCCAGGTCCCTATGACAATCCGGAGCAGCGCCCCTTCGCAGAGCGCTGCCTTCTCAGTTTTAGCAACACCGGAGGTCCACCGATGTATCCGGCGCTGTATAACAACCATAAGCGTATCGTCCAGAGCGAAGACATAGTACTGATTCACGTCGAGATGGTGCATGAGGCTCGGATAGTCAGAATGAACGCTGAACATGACTCGGAAACAATCCGCAAATGGCTGGGTGATTCCATTGGCTGGTGGGAAGGCGATACTCTGGTTGTAGAGACTACCAACTTCAAAGACACTCCAGCGTTTGCCCAAGGCTCCAGAGATATGAAGGTTACCGAGCGATTCCGCATGGAGAGTGCCGACAAACTGGTTTACTCATTCACAGTCGAGGATGCGTCTGTTTGGACCGCTCCTTTCACCGGTGAGTACGCGTGGCCTCGCAGCCCTAACAAGGTATTCGAATACGCATGTCATGAGGCGAATTATGCGCTAGAAGGCATTATGAAGGGGGCTCGCCTTCTCGAAGCGGAATTCCGTGGCGAAGATCCGGGTGGTGTGCCAAATCCAACCCGATAATTTAGTAAGAGATAGGTATCAAAATAATATAAAAAAGGGGTCAGAGTAATTTACTCTGACCCCTTTACTCTCTTTTTTATCTGCCCCTGCTAATCCTCTTCTTTATTTTTAATCGTCCACTGACGGAATACTGCCGGAGTTTTTCCCTTCAGACTCCCATCGTCGCCATCCAGCGAGAATTCCTGCCAGGCCATGATTACCTTCATGGCAGGCGTACTCGTAAATGGGTTCATTCATTCGACGCATTGGTAGTCTGGCTGACCAGGACTGCTCCCAGGTATTGGGGTCATCGATAGTGAATGAATAATCAAGTGTGTTCTCATCAACCCAACTAAAACGTTCTTCAATTTTCATAGTTGGTGAAGTATTGCGCCAGCCATAATCAGGGTAAAAATTCTGCGAGTTGATTATTAGCGTATCACCGTCCCAGTGGGCAATTGAATTTCCAGCCCATTGCCGGAAGGGCGCATTGTGATCTTCGGTAAAAGGGATAATGCGAGCGTGATGCACCATTTCTGTCATGATCATTACATAATGTTCATTCTGCACTAACTGCATGTTGTTATTGTAGGAGCCGGAAATCATCGGTGGCCCGGTACGGTTGTTGATGATGCAGCGGTCATTCAGCGTGCGGGCTTCTGGTCCTGCACTTTCTCTTCGAACTTGCTCAGTATAGGCTGCTCGTTCGCGCCCGATTTCATTCAGTGCAGGCATCCTCCCATTCGGCGGATCGTAGATTAGGGAGGTGCGCAGATCCCCTACGGTGTCGGTTCCGCGCTCATACCAGAATTCGTTATAGGAAATCACGCCCGGCGGATAACCCGCGCCGCCAACAGTGTCGATAATGAGATCCCGATTCTGACGCTGGTTTTCATAAGCCGCCCAATCAGCCGCTTCCTCACGGGTTAATGTAGCCTTCTCTGCCAACTCAGCGGGTCGCTGCAAAGGTGTGATTGTACGGAAGGTATAGGTGCCTTGCATGTCTGGATGACCATGCTCGGTTCGTGGAATTTCATTCTGCTGCGCCCTGATAGGTGAACTCAGTGCCGCCGTTGCGATCAATAGCGTTAGCCATTTTCTGGTCATAGTTGCCTCCACCGAAGTAGCAATCGTATTGGCGATAAGCTACTTAGTGATTAAATAAGTGGTTTTGAAGTAATAATATAGTACTGCATTATTTGTCTGACCCCTTTTTTATAATCTTGCTTTCTGTCGCTTGGCTAATTCTCTTCCGTATCAACAGTACCGGTATCAGACTTCGGCGAGCCATCGCCATTGAATCCCATGGATTCGTATCTTCTCCAACCGGCAAGGATACCAACTAATCCATGATTACCTTCATGGCAGGCATATTCATATAAAGGGTCAGCCGCGCGGCGTAATGGAAATTTTCCAGACCAGGTCTGATCCCAAGTAAGATCATCTTTAACGGTGAAATCGTAGTCCAAAGTATCCGCATCGATTCTGGTGAAGCGTTCGGTTATCTGAGCCTCGTCAGACATGCCAGCCCAGTTATAGTCGTGATAGTAATTCTGAGTATGAACAACCAGGGTGTCACCTTCCCAATGTGCGACAGAATCTCCTTCCCACTTTAGTTGTTTGGTGTGGTGATCACTATCCAGCCTAATTATGCGTGCTGTGTGAACCATTTCGTTGACGATTACGATAGTGTCCTTGGTTTGGATGAACTGCATATTGTTGTTATAAGCACTAGGAATCATCGGAGGGCCGGCATTAAATCCTACCAGGCAGCGGTCGACTGTGGTGCGTCCTTCAGGGCCGGCGCTTTCGAACACCATCTGTCCATAAGCAGCTCCACGCTCTCTACCTGCCGCGTTTCTTGCCGGCTGCCTGCCATTGGGCGGGTCATAAATAAGTGAGGTTCGGCGATCAGCGACAGTTTGTACGCCCCGCTCGTACCAGAAATTATTGTAGGAGATTACTCCCGGGGGATAGCCGGCTCCGCCTACCGAGTCAATAATCAGGTCTCGATTTTGGCGGCGATTCTCGAATGCCGCCCACTCTTTGGCTTGGTCAGCAGTGAGAACTTCAAAATTTTCCAGTTCTCTAGGGCGATTCAGAGGAGTAAGCGTTCTGAAAGTATAGGTCCCCTGAAGATCAGGTTGGCCATACTCGGTACGCGGGAAACTATCATCTTGTGCTGAAATGAGGGGAGTAACCAAGATGCTGGCTAGTGCCAGAATCAGTTTAACGTGAATTCTATTGTTCATTCGAACCTCCATTAATTTTCTATTTCTTTCACAATGTTAAATGAGTATATCGCCTGAAATTACGCCGGTTTTACTGATTATTCAAGAGGTAAATAATATGCCAAGCAAGCACGGGCAGTGTTTGAAAAACGGACTCACACTAATCATACGGTATTGCATTTTATTAGCAGCCCCCAATTTTCTGTCCCTATTAGAGGATTCTGGTTATGCTTCTTATACATCGACACGGAGGAAGCACAATGAATAAGCGAGAGCTCGCTGGAATTTTGACTGGAGC
>Ga0209501_10001745_pt1 | contig 23643 bp, 22 predicted proteins | sample ArcticOcean_MG_C_4_FD_187434 | JGI IMG/M metagenome (GOLD analysis project Ga0209501, IMG submission 187434) | Marine microbial communities from western Arctic Ocean - ArcticOcean_MG_CB4_134 (SPAdes) (version 2) | ecosystem: Environmental > Aquatic > Marine > Oceanic | place: Arctic Ocean...
CAATATTTTCCAGAGCCCACGCCTATAACTGGGTCAAAACAAAAGCCGCGCCGATTGCCTATCTGCGCGGCCGCCTCAGCAAACCGTTCACCGGTTTGTCCTTTCTCGACGCGGGATGTGCTGAAGGGATTATGTGTGCCTTGATGCGCCTGCTGGGCACCAAGGCTTCCAGCGTCGAACCTAACACCGGGCCTGTCTGTGTGCCCAGGAAATCCTCGGGTTGAAAGGTGTGGTCGAGGGCGTCTATGGGGATGCCAGCTTCACCAACCGTACATTCGATATTGTTCTGTCCCATCCCACAATGGAACATACGTTGGATCCGCCCCAATTCGCGCGATCTCTAGCGCGGCATACCGCCCCTGGCGGGCATCTATTGCTACAGCTTCCCTGCGCAGACATCGCGGACGAATATCACTTCGCCGGGATGGGAAACTATCATCTCTTCGGCTTCCGCCGAGCCTATCTGCAAAAGCAACTTACAGACCTTGGATTCGAGATCATCGAAGCCCATCATCTGCCTCCACCGACCAGCCTGGAAAAGGGCCAAATTGACCCGGTAACCGGCAACCCTTTCTGGGGTGAGGAAAAAAATTAAATTTCAATCTTATATGTAAAGAAATATCTCTAACCATTTGTTTTATAAAAACTTATATCACTATTTTAGATGAAAGTTAACCTATAAAATCCATCACTCTTAGCAACACGCACCAATGATCTTACGGCGGCTCCCGTCACCCAGACTATTGCTGGAGAAAATCTCAGCGCAGAAAGCGACCTTCATCCCACTTCACCCGGGCCATGCCCTGCAGGGCAAAGATCTCGTCCACCGGAACAATGTCCTTCTCGACATTGTGAATGCCGCCGTCGACGGCGATCCGCCCGAGGGTCTCACGCACTGCAGCCACCGCCGCTCTGATCGTGTGATTACCGTAGATATCCATGGCGATCTTGCCGGATGACCGGGCCGCGACGCGGTCATCTCGGGATAGGCCGTCGGCACGATGGTGATGAGCGCGGTACCGGTCCAGTTGGTGACGAAGCTTTCGACCTCATCCGAGGTTTGCTGTTTTGAATGGATCAAGATCATGTCGGCGCCATCTTCCTCATAAGCCGTGGCGCGGGCCAAGGTCTTGACCACCCCCAACCCGGTGATCTGAGCTTCGGTTGGGGCGGTGATCAGGAAGTCGGGGTCATCACATGCCTCGATGGCTGCTTCGATTGTGCCTTAGAATTTCTCCAGTCGGAGCGGTTCCTGACGCCCTCCCTAAATCAAGCTGATAACCTTCGGAAACGTCGTATCCTAGATCACCACCGCGGCGGCGCGCTCGTATTGCTCGACCGCGTGAAGCACGTTGATCGTGTTACTCAAACCCAGTATCGGTGTCGGCGACTACTGGGATTGAGGTTCGCTCGACCATGCGGCGGGTGACCTCCAGATGCTGCTCCAGCGAGATCGGGTTGACGTCTGGAAGTGCCTGGGACGGGGAAAGCTCGAACCCACTGGCCCAAATATCATCAAAGTCAGCTCCCTCGACCAAACAGGCGAAAAGCGGGTTATGGGCCGACACGACTCGCGCCATGCCGTGATCGGCCATTTTATCTCTTAACGTCCGCGCGACGGTCAATGTGCTCTCCTGCTTTTATAATATGGTTCTGGGCCATCCACGATATCCAGCGAAATCATCCCAAAACCAACGCGCCGACCCTGTTTCCAGGGCCGGCGCGCGGCATTCAACTTGATTCAAACGTTTCGCTTAGCGATAGCGATGCGCTTGCGACCAAAGGCCAGCATAGTCAACCTGGGACTTCCAAACCTTGACGAACCACTCGTTCGACTGGTCCTGCTCGGCGACCCACTCGTCGGTCGCATTCTTGGCGGCGTCCTTGAACTCCTGCGGAAGATCGATGATCTCGTTCTTCTTGCTGTTCGCGTAGATCATCCAGTTCGGCGCGTCCGAATTACCGAGATCCATGTAAAAATCCCAGGTCATCAACTGGCCCGCCGCCTTCAGCTGTGTCTTTTGAAGATCGGTGAAACCGTCCCAGGTCTTCTTGTTGAATTCGCACTCATGCATCGCGATCGGCTGATGGACACCGGGGACAATAATGTACTTTGCGACCTTCTCGAAGCCCGCGGCGATGTTATGCGTCGGCGTGCCCCACTCGATGCCGTCGACGACCTTGCGTTCCAATGCCGGATACACTTCCGCACCAGCCAGGATGACAGTAGAGGCGCCCAACTTCTGCGCGATCTCGGCCCAAGCACCGGCGGTACGAACCTTCATGCCCTTGAAATCCTCAAGGGTGCGGACGGCTTTGTGGCTATGCAGGAACAATTCTCGTGGCGCCGAACCGCACGGAATTGCGGCTACATTAAATTTCTCCAACCGCCATTCCATCATCAGCTCTTGGCCTCCACCCTTGAAGACCCAGTGCATCATCTTGTCCCATTCCATGGAACCAGCGAAACCGCCGAACAGAATGGCGGTCTTGTCAACGCCCCAATCATAGCCCGGCCAGTTGTGGCTCATGTGGGCGACGCCCTTGGCGACCGTGTCCGTGACCTTCAAGGCCTTGCCAAGTGTCCCACCCGGATAGACCTCGATTTTTATCGTGTTGTTCGTGGTCATTTCCATGTTCTTCGCGGAGCCTCGCGCCGCGTATTCGAGCATGACGCCGCCACCCCATGGGGTGGCCATGTCCAGCTTTTGCTGCGCTTGTGCCGTACCGACCGCCCCAAGCCCGAGTAGGCCGGCCAGTCCAATCTTGAGAAAATTCAATTTCATCGATCTCTCCCTGTGTCCTTACTTGATTCCGCGCCCTTGATTTGGAAGGGAACGCTAGCATCCCCGCGCGAACGCCCATGATCCGGTGATATATCGCGAAGAGTCAACGCCAACGGGGGAGATTTGCCCATTTTATCGAATAGGCGCTCCGCCGCCCGGTCTCGCCCATCGGCAAACCCAAACGAAGGAACACCTTGATCCGAAGCGCTAAATCGCTAAGTATCCGCCATCAACCGGTAATTCCGCACCAGTAATATATGAGGCGTCGTCAGACGCGAGGAACACGACAGCGCGGGCGACCTCTATCGCCTCGCCAGCGCGTTTCATCGGAACATAGGCATCAAGGGTCTTCTGGCGGTGCACTGGATCAGCGGTCAACCCAGAAGTACGCATCGCCGGCATAATCCCTGGATGCACGCTGTTGACCCGGATCCCATCCGTGGCAAACCGCACCGCTGATTGCTTGGTCATAGTCCGCACCGCGCCCTTCGAAGCGTTGTAGCCGGGATGAAGATAGCCTTGCCCGACAACGCCGGAGATCGAGGAAATATTGACAATCGCCCCACCCCCCGAGGCGATGATCGCCGGCGCTGCGTGCTTAGTGCCAAGGAACGGCCCGGTCGCGTTGATCCGCATCAGATCTTCCCAGGCCTGTACATCACCCTGATCCTGATAGCCGCTACCGCTGATGCCAGCATTATTGACCAGCACGTTCAGCCCGCCATAGGCCTTGACGATCGCGGCGATCGCCGCTTCCCATTCCGGTTCTTTGGTAACGTCAAGCTTGCAGAACATCGCTGTCCCGCCATCGGCCTCGATTTCCGCCACCCGCTTTGGTCCCTCGTCCTCCAGCAGATCACAGATAGCCACCTTAGCACCTTCGGCTGCAAACAGCGTGGCTGTCGCCGCCCCCATACCGAACGCACCGCCGGTGACCAGCGCAACTTTTCCTTCGAAACGTTTCATCATCTTCCCCTCCAGGTTGCGGCCCGAACGCCGCTCATTCAGCAAAATTTAAGGCTGAGCATACCGCCGACTTGGCGGCGCGGTGATCGCAAACAGGATGATCGCCTTAGCCCTGCGGTGGGGAGCAAGACCGGTCCATCTCCAGCCTGCTCGGTTTCCCGGTGACCTAGGCGCCGCGATCCTCCTATTATCCAATCAAATCAGCGCGCCGCACAGTCAACCAGGAGTCAACCGATGACCTATTCCCACATTCTGTTCAACGTCGCCGACGGTATCGCGACCATTACCCTGAACCGCCCAGACGCCCGCAACGCCCTGTCGCCGCAAATGCGGGTCGACCTAGACCACGCCATGGCAGGAATCCGCGAACGGGCCGGCCAGGATATTCAGGCGGTGATACTGACCGGCGCTGCCGGCGCTTTTTGTGCCGGCGGCGATGTGAAATCCATGGGCTCCCGCCTCGGGTCGGCGACCAAGGCGCGGGGCGCGCTGCGCGACAGCCACAGCAATATGTACGACCTGATGAACCTTGAGTTGCCGGTGATCAGCCTAGTCGACGGCGCCGCCGCCGGTGCCGGCGCCAACATCGCGCTGGCGGCGGATTTCGTGCTGGCAACGCCGCGCGCCTTCCTGATGCAGGCTTTCGTGAAGATCGGCCTAGTACCGGATTGGGGCGGAATGTACATCCTGCCGCGCCTGATCGGCCTGCAAAAAGCCAAGGAACTGGTTTTCACAGGCCGCAGGGTCTATGCCGAGGAAGCCAAGGAGATGGGGTTGGTGCTAAAGATCGTCGGCCAGGACACGGCGATGCAAGAGGCGCGCGCCTTTGCAGGGCGGTTCGTGAACGCGCCGACCAAGGCCCTCGGCCTGGCGAAAAACGTGATGAACCAATCCTACAATCTTGACCACCGCACCATGCTTGAGATGGAGGCGATGGCCCAGGCGATCGCCCGCGACACTGACTTCCACAAGGAAGCCATTCGCCGCTTCGCCGCCAAGGAAGCGCCGCTCTTCGACTGGGAAAGCTTGGACAAAAAGGCCGCCGAATAGCACCGTGATCACTCAACCAAGCGGGCGCCGCTTGATCACCTGTACCGCCTCTTCCATCTTCTGCAGGAAACGCGAGCGGTCCTGCTTGGAGAAGGATGGGGCGTGGTCGCGGATCTCGCCGGTGTCTCTGAGATGCGATTTTAGCTCGCGCATCGCCAGGGCATTACCGATATTGTGATGATCAAACGGTCGCCCGGACGGGCCGATCACATCCGCGCCACTTGCCAGACAGCGGGCCGCCAAAGGGATATCGGCGGTGATCACAATATCCCGCGCACCAACCCGCACGGCGATCCAATCGTCGGCAGCGTCAAAACCGTCCGACACCACCACCCGGCGCACCAACGGGCTTTCCGGCAGCCGCATATAGGCGTTGGAGACCATGTGAACGACCAGGCCATGGCGATCGGCGACCCGAACAATCTCGGCCTTTACCGGACAAGCATCGCCGTCCACATAAATCTCACTCATGAGTAACACTTTCTTGAACCGGTTTATTTAACGCCCAGCCCTAACACGGCGCAGCGTGAATTGTGAATTTGCGTTTGAATTAATTCCAAAGCTTGAAACGCTCCTCTACAGCGGCGACGACGCTCGGACAAGCTTCGGAACGTGCTTTGCGAGCTAAGTCGTCCCGGCGAGCATTTGCTCAAGATTCTTCACTGATCTGATGATGTCGCGCCACTCAGAAGCATGGGGCGATCCGTCAGGATTCTCCGAGGCCTTGTCTTCGTATTCTGTCCGCGATTGAACCGTTGGCGACACAAGGCCTTGTGCCACCGCTTCCGCCAAGCTTTCGACCACAGTCGTCATCAGTTGGTCACTTGGCGACCCTCGAAGCACTCAATCTGGTTGGCTGGCGATAAATTTCCTCAATGTCCGGGAGCAGGTCTCACAGACCTTGTGCTCAGCAACAAAAAGCGTAAGACCAGCGGCGAGGGCCGGGTTGACCTGACCCGGATCGATGGCCGCAGCAGCACGGATCGTTTCGAAGAGCGAATCCAGGTGAAGAATATTGATCCTGTCATCCACCTCGACAGCTACTTTGGCGGATTCAGTAAGGTACTCTGGGACTATCGGATGAATGATCATGTTCACTAGAAGGCGGTTCATCGATACTGCCTGGCCGCCCGTTGCCTCGATTAGCATGAGCAATCGAGATCGTGTCGGTACCTCCGCCGGCTCATCTCTACCAACCAATTGTATTTGATCGTCCCGGGCTTCGTACCGACCCGGGGACAGGAATTGTTCTCCCTCCAAAGCAGGTAGGGTCGAGGCACTGCTACCTCCGTCTCGCGCAGAATTCCGGACCAAACCTCGGCGATACTTCGCCTCAAAATCCGTGATAATCGAATTGATCCCCGATGGCCCGTCGTCCAAATCCTCGTTTGGGATCAAGATTCGGCTTAGTTCCAGTTCGGGGACCAGGGGACGAGCGTCGGAGTGAGCCACGCCGCGCAGCCGATCGTCGTACAAGTTAGTCCAAACCTGCTAATTCTGATCTAGCGACAACAGGATGGTCTTCAGACCCGTGTCTCGCTGGTTACCTCAGGTTACAACCATTGCATCGGGTCAGGCGAAATCCCGAGAGCTAACCGTGTATTCGAGAATGATCCGTCTTTCCGCGAGTCCTGGCTCCGCAATCTCCGCGACCTCCAATGCCTCGCGGGCCTCCTCGATCTGTCCCTTTAACCATAGTATTTTCGCGAGATGGAAATTGCCTTGGCCGACTGCGATGCCGCGGCTTAGCGCTCCACGCATCGCAGTCTCGGCTTCGTTGAATCGGCCAGCGGCATAAAGCGCCTCGGAAAGCCTAGTGAGGACCAGCGCGTCGTTCGGACCGGTCACATGAGCCCGCTGAAGCATGGTCAGGGCCCGTTCCGATAACCCCTTCGGCGCCATGCACATACCGCAAAGCATCATCGCCCGACCGGCCTCCGGCAGCGTAACGGCTACCATGCGAGCGTCTCTTTGCGCCTCCGGCCAGCGTCGCGCCTTGTACGCTTCCTGGCAGTTGTCCCAATGGGTCTCGATGAATTCCCCCAGGGTCACGCGCCGGGCTCCGGTGGGTTCTCGCGCCTCTTGATGTGCCAGACGGCCGGCCCGAGCTCCTCGACCGAAGCGTTGCCCCTCTGGTCGGCCCCGCCATCCTGCCAAAGGAGTTGATCCACACGTTCTTGGGAAACAAAAGCTTTGAATCGCTGCCGTGCCGTGCCGAGGCATCTAGCGCCACTAAGTGGGCGCCCCTCAGGACGCTCCCATCGCCAACGGGCTTTATCTCATCCAGGGCGTTAGCGATCATCGTTGACGCGAGAATATCCGATCGGGTTTGCAAAAATTCCTGCAGTGCCTCCAACCGCCGCTCTTCCTCGGCGCTTCGTTCCTGAACGGGTACGGGACGGAAAAACCAGTCTTCCACTTGTTCTGCCGCCGTGATGCCCCTGTCGACAACGGTATTGACAACCGGCGCAATAAACCTGTGGTGCCAGGCAGAGTCTTTGGCGCAAATATCTATCGTCGGGATGCCCAGTAGAAACGCCTCGAGACCAGTGGTTGACCCGCTGTGTACCAAGCATGAACTACCCAAACTCCAAGATACGTGATCGGTGTCGTCAATGACATGGACACTGGGGTAGTGACTCATCTCGGAACGCCATATTTTGTGATTTTCCGCCGGATGTGGCCGTACCGCGATGGGGATCTCTGGGTGCCGTTGGGCCATCGTCTGGATAAAATTTACAATTTCCCTCAAGTTGTTCCGCTCCCACATGCAGCGCGTATGAAAAAGTTCCATGTCCGACGCGTTTTGGGGATCAATAATCCCGACACTCACGCATCGGGAAAAAAACGCCAGGGCATCGTAGTCATACGGATTGATCGCTCCAAAATTCGAGTTGATCAGTACAAAACGCCCCTTATCACGCGCGAACTCGGCGGCTACACCGCTCGGGCCGGCTTCGCGTGACAGCCGCAAAACATCAGTTCTTGGATTACCCACCACCTTAATTTTATCGCCGGCCCTCGGAAAGTGTTCGCGTAACATCTCGGCGTGTCGGGTTCCCTGCATCAAAAACAGATCACAGAGGTGTTCGACTCGAGGATCAAAAATAGGCAAAATAACTTCTGACTTCTGGAGTCCGAAAATTTCTTCCTCTATCGAAGCAACACGGTGGCCGGCCGCCTTGGCCTGACTCATGACGCTCGCCTGAATGGCGTTGTTGCCCTTGAGAAGGACGACACCAGGTGGCAAACGGTGAAAATTAACGTTAAACCACCATTGCTGGCCGAGCACCACGTCATAACCGAGGCCTAACGCCGCGTTGGTGACAAGGAGGCGCGAACGCAATTCCCGAAAAGATTCCTCGATGAGAATATAGAGATATCGGGCTGTCATCGGCGTATGTGCGCGGATATGGATCCAAACCAAGCGTATACCAATGACCGCTCCCAGGGTAAGCCAGTGTTCGCATTGCTCAAACTAATTTGTAAGGCACGTCGCACGCCAGAAATTCCGCGAAAATTGGTTTCTCCGACCTGTCGATTAATCAGTCCGTTCCTCCATTGTCCCCCAACTCCCGACGACCGTGACAGGGTGAACATGAGGTCAGTCCCGTTAATAGCGTAACAGAAATAGCCATTCTCAGCCCGGATTCACCATATTGGTACGCTAGGCAAGAAAAACTCTAACCTAGAACCGCTCGGAAGGTAATCCAAACACGATTGGCGACGATGAGGGGGTCGATGCCGTGGGCTGGCGAGCCTAGAGACCTAACCACAAGAGCAGCCGAAGCACAATCGACCGTTCGTGGATATGAACCGCGAGGCTTTGAGAGCTGGAGCCGTCATGCTCCACCACCATTCATGAAAGGTTTAAGGCAGGCAAAGACCGTTTGGTGATGCGGCGTGGATATTCCAAGCTCAATCCCGAGCCGGGTTACATGGCCGGACAACCCTGCGACCTCCAGGGGGCGACCGCGCGCCAGGTCATGGTACATTGAGGCATACATATCCGGCGGAAAGGTCTTCGAACGGGCAATCGACGTTTCGATAATATCCGGGTCAATGGCGATTTCAAGTACCGTGGCAATCTCTACAATCTCTTGCATCATTGCCCGTGCCATGACCACCAAGTCCGGGTCGTCATAAACCACCGCGACCGGCCGCCGACAAAGGCTGCTCAACCCGGCATTGGTCGCCAGAAGGATGAATTTATTCCATAATACCCCGAGGATATTATCGGTCACCGAGCAGGTAAAGCCGGCATCGATACAGCCATTCCGGAAGGCTTCGGCCCGAGCGCTGGTCTTGCCGTCAAGCTCACCGATCACGAGGCTGGCCATAGAGCTTTTGTAGCTCACCACACCGGGTTTCTCGATCACCCCCGAGGCATAGGCCGCGCCGCCAAGGACATGGTTTGGGCCAATCACCGACGCTATCCGCCTAGGCCCATCGACACCGTTCAAGACACTGATCACCATCGTGTCCGGCTTCAGCATCGGCTGGATCGCCGCCGCCGCCGTCTCGATGTCATGAAGTTTGACGCAGAACAACACCGCATCGACGGGCCCGATCTCACTTGGATCATCGGTGGCGACCGCCGGATTGACCACAATATTGCCGGCCGGCCCGCTCAACAGCAGGCCCTTGTGCTTAATCGCGGCTAAATGAGCACCTCGGGCAATGAAGGCGATATCCTGGCCGGCGGCAGCGAGATTGGCGCCGTAATAGGCCCCCATGCCGCCAGCCCCCATGATAGCAATCTTCATTCCCGCCTCCGTTTTTTTCGCCGGGTTTTAATTTTCAGAAAAATATACAGAGGGGCAATAAGATTTGACCAGATATAGTAAATACCGACATCGAGACTCAAAAACCGGTTAAACCACGCACTCTACACGACCAACGAACCGCAGGTTTATGCGCCAACCGCCATCGGTACGGCCACCCGCTTACCGGCCGGGGTCAGGCGCAATCGAATGGTCCGACGATGATGCGCCGCTCGGCTTTCCTCGATATAACGTTTTCGACCAATTTGTTGATCAAGTCGGCCGCCGTCGGCGTCGTATAGCAATCGCGCTACAGAATGTCTCGCAACGGCACATCGCCATCGTTGAGCATGGTCAGCAGCAACTTCTGGGACGGGTTGACGTCGGGGATCCCCACCACCTCCAACTCGAACCGGACCACATCGGGATAGCGACGGGGCAGCCGATCTAGCATAGGGCTGATCTCGAAGTAGTTCCGGTCCGCAGTGAGCGCAATTTCTCCGTTGACGATCTGATTGCCTTTCGACCTGCAATGGTCGCCGACGTGACAAAATGCACTCCTGCAGTTTTACCGCCCCAAGGGCGGAGCCAGCCCCGGCCGCGGGGTGATCAATGGGCTCGGGAGCTTCCGGCCAAACCACCCCCGTTTCAACAGATGACCAATCCGATCAGCGGGGGTAGCTTGTTTGAACCGAACCCACCGCACCGGCGCTCTGGAACCATCCATGTCCCCGTCCGATCACGTCGACAGCTACTACAGCCGCACCTTAAGAAATGCCACGCAGCGCCCGCCTCTGCGTGAACGCCTGGAGGCACAGAGTTGCGTGATTGGCGGTGGTTTAGCCGGGATTGCAACGGCCCTCGGGTTGGCCGAGCGGGGCCAATCGGTTGTCTTGTTGGAAGCCAACCGGCTTGGCTGGGGCGCGTCGGGGCGGAATGGCGGCTTTCTGTCTCCCGGTTTTGCCTTAGGGGGCGAAGCCTTGGAGGCGAAACTTGGGCTTGCCAGCGCCCAGGAATTGTATCGCCTGTCGAGCCAAGCGGTCGACTTGGTCCGGCAAAGAGCATCCACGCACAACAGTGTTTACGGCGCGCTCGCCGCTGGGATCGTGCGCAATTCTTGGTTCGACGATAGTTATAGAGTCAAGGCCGGCATCGACTACATGAACCAACGTTTTAACACGGCGCTTGAATACTGGCCGCGCGAGCGGGTCCGTGAGACCTACCTCAGCCCGCGCTACCACGATGCGGTGTTCAATCCGAATGGCTATCAAATTCATTCTTTGAACTATGCCAATGGGTGCGCGGTGGCCGCCGAACAACTGGGCGCCGTCATGCACGAACAATCCCCGGTCCGCCGCTTGGCCAAAAGAGGAGAGCGCCACCGGGTAGTTACCGATGATGGTGAGGTCACAGCCGATAACGTCGTGTTCTGCTGCTCCGGCTATATCGGCTGGCTCAACCACCGGCTTTCCTGGGCCACCCTACCGATCGGGACTTATGTGCTGCTTACCGAACCCTTGGGCGACAAATTGGCGACAGCGATCCGCGCACCCTATGCGGCCTCGGATGATCGCCGCATCGACAACTACTACCGCCCACTGCCAGATACGCGACTGCTTTGGGGCGGCGGCATGAGCATTTCCCGTCGCCCGGCCAATCTGGCGGAACGGATGCTGGAGGATCTTTTCGGCGTCTATCCGCAACTCCACGGTATACGGGCCGAGAGCGCCTGGGCCGGGACCATGGGCTATGCCCGCCACCGGATGCCGCAGATCGGCCGGATGGCGCCGAGGATCTGGTACAATCAAGGCCATGGGGGCCACGGGCTCAACACCACGACGCTTGGCGGCGAGCTGGTCGCCAAGGCAATCGCTGAAGATGATCGGGGCTATCAGGCCTTCGCACCCTTTGGATTGGATTTCGCCGGCGGTCCGGCCGGTCTGGTGGCGGCTCAGTTGGTCTATTGGAGTTGGAAATTCCGTGATCTCTGGGATGCTCGACGAGGCGCCTGACCGTCGCCATGATTAGGCAGGGCGACATCCACCACACAAAAAGGAATGACCAAGAATGACGCAAGCGGATATCGGCGTACTTGGCCTTGGCGTGATGGGGCGCAACCTAGCACTTAACATCGCGGACCGCAGATTTTCCGTCGTTGGGTATGAGCGCGACCCGGCCCTACTCACCCAAGCGATGGCCACCGCCGAAGGACTGATCGTCCATGGCGAGCTTGAGCGCTTCGTCACCAGCATTAAACGCCCCCGGGCGCTATTGCTGATGATTACCGCCGGCCCGCCTGTCGATCAGTCAATTAAGGCACTTTTACCGCTGATATCGCCAGGGGATGTCCTGGTCGATGCAGGCAATTCCGACTATCAGGACACAGGCCGGCGCGAGGCGCTGCTGCGACAAGCCAGGATTGGCTACCTCGGTCTCGGTGTTTCCGGCGGTGAGGAAGGCGCCCGGCACGGCCCCGCCCTCATGGCCGGCGGCGCGTCGGCGGCCTATGCCCGTGTTGCGCCGGTGCTGACGGCAATTGCTGCCCGCGCCGATGATGGAGCGTCCTGCGCCGCCCGGCTCGGCAACGCGGCCGCAGTCGGGCATTTTGTCAAAATGATGCATAACGGGATCGAGTATGCCGACATGCAGCTGATCGCCGAGATCCATGACCTTCTGTCGCGCGGCTATCAGCTCCCCGCTAGAGAAATCTCCGATGTCTTCGCCGGATGGACTAACGGCCCCCTCGCCTCCTTCCTGATCGAGGCGACGGCGACGGTACTGCGCCGCACCGACACCGAAACTGGCATGCCTTTGGTCGATTTGATTTTGGATACGGCGGGGCAAAAGGGTACCGGTCGCTTAGCCTCGATCGCCGCGCTGGAGTTCGCGGTTGCCGCACCCAGCATCGCCGAAGCGGTGGCCGCGCGTGTGGTCTCGTCATTGAAGGATCAGCGCGCCGCCGCATCGGTGCGCTTTTCCAGGCCCGTCGGCGATCTTCCACTGCTCGATCAACAACAACTCGCCGACGCGCTTCTGGCGAGCAAGATCTGCGCCTACAGCCAGGGATTCGCCGTCCTATCCGTCGCTAGTCAAGCCCACGGATGGGAATTAGCCCTGGACCAGGTCGCCAGGATCTGGCGCGCCGGCTGCATCATTCGCGCCCGGTTTCTCGATGACGTGGCAGCGGCGTTCGGCTCGACACCGGCCTTGACTAATCTGATCATGGCGCCAGAATTCGCCAGCACCTTGGAGCGCACGGTACCGGCCCTGCGAGCGGTGGTCACAGCCTGCGTCGCCTCGGGAATTCCGGCCCCGGCGCTATCCGCCTCCTTGGCCTATTTTGATGGTTATGTCAGCGCCCGTTTGCCGGCCAACCTTATTCAGGCCCAGCGCGATTGCTTCGGCTCCCATGGCTATCAGCGGATCGACCGCCCCGGCACTTTCCATAGCGACTGGAGCGCAGCGGAATGATCGTGCTGATCATGGGGGTTAGCGGATCTGGAAAAACCACGGTCGGCGAGCGTCTGGCCAAACAGCTTGGCTGTTCCTTTGCCGAGGGCGACACCTTTCACCCGCCCCAGAATGTCGCAAAAATGCAGAGCGGCACGCCGCTTGACGACGCCGACCGCGAGCCTTGGTTACGGAGCATCGCCGAACAGGTCGACGCCGCCATCGCGGCCAAGGTACCGCTGGTGGTCGCCTGCTCGGCGCTCAAGGTTTGCTACCGCCAGATCCTTATCGGCAATCGTCAGAACATCCACCTCGTCTATCTGGAAGGGACGCCAGCGCTTATTCGTCAACGCATGGAGGCCCGCGCCCATTTCATGCCGCCAGCCCTGCTCAAAAGCCAATTCGCAATCCTGGAGGAACCCGGCGAGGCCGAGCGAGCAATCCGGATTGACGTTCGTCAAGAGCCCGAGGCATGTGCGCGCTTGGTGATCGAGGAACTGAAACGCGAGTCAATGGTCTGACCGGCTCTTGACGCAACCGCTTTATTCAGCGGGTGTTGGCTTTTTGCGCAAAGAAAATAAAAGGGATAGCTACAAACCCGGTGATGCCCAAAAGATAGAACGCATTGATATAGCCGATCATTGCCGCCTGACGCTCTATCTCACCGCTTAAATTGCTCAAGCCCAGGACTGTTTGCATGGACCAAGCGCCGCTGACGGACGGAAAATCCAGAATTTTGTTGAACGGCGTGATGTGGCTGACCATGTCCATATAATTGCTGGTGGTCGAGCGAATGATCAAGGTGATCGTCAGAGAGATGTAAATGCTGCTGCCAATATTGCGCAGCAGGTGCAACACCGCGGCGCCTTCAGGAATATGCTCCGGCGCGATGCGCGAGAACATCATGATGGTCAACGGGACCCAGCCCAAGCCGACGCCAAAACCTTGCAGAGCGCTGGCCCAGGCAACCCCGCTGGTGGTCATGTTAATGTCGAACTGCGCCAATAAAAAGCAAGAAGTGGCCTGTGCGACAAACCCCAAGGTCAGGCCGATGCGCGGATCATGCCGGCTGATCCAGACCACTAGAAAATTGCCGACTAGGCTGCCCACGCCGCGGGCGGCCAACAACAAACCGATAATTGAATCGGGATAGCCGCGCAATTCCTGCAACATCGACGGGAACAGCACCATCGGGGTGAAATTCAACATCCCATAAATGAACACTAGGACCACGCCCAACGCGTAGTTTCTATCCTTGAAGAGCAAGGGGTTCAGGTACGGCGATTTCGTTGTCAGAATATGCACGACGAAAATATAGAAACAGATACAGCCGACAGCCGCCTCAATGAGGATCTCAATGGAATCGAACCAATCGAGCCGATTGCCGCGATCCAGCATCAGTTGCAGCGCCGCGATGGCGATCGACAGGGTAATGAAGCCGATCCAGTCGAGGCGACTATTCGGGTTGTGTCGGTCATCACGGATATAGAGCCACGCGCCGAGCAAGGCGAGGAAGCTAAACGGCGCGATGATGTAAAATACCCACCGCCAGTCCTGGGCCTCCGAGATATAGCCGCCCACGGTCGGCCCGATAACCGGCCCAAAGACTACGCCCATACCCCAGACCGCCGTGGCCATACTGTGCAACCGCCGGGGGAAGACCCCGAGGATGATCGCCTGTGACAATGGAACCAGAGGCGCGCCGAACGCCCCCTGAAGGATCCGAAAAATCACTAATTCCGTGAGGCTGGTAGCTCGACCGCACATGATCGACGCGATCGCGAACCCCAGAATCGAACAGATCATCAGATGGCGACGACCGAATCGGCTGGTGAGCCAGCCGGTCATCGGCGTTACCACTGCCGTACCAACAATATTGAAGGTAACGGTCCAGGAAATTTGATCCTGGGTCGCCCCCAGCGCTCCCTGCAGTTGTGGCAGGGTAATATTGGCGATGGTGATGCTCATCCCATAGAGTGTCGAAGCCAGCGTTACCGTCGCCAGAATGAGCCAGCGTAGGGCGCTGTTTTGGTCTTCCGCAGCAGGGTCGTGGCCGCTCATTTGGCCCTCGCTAGGAAACAACAGGAAAGCGCAGCGCCGGACGGTATATCAATGCCCCCGGGGAAACCATGACCGGCACCATGGGCAAGTTCCACCAGACAAGCGATACAAAAACCCGGGCTCTCGATATTCAGCACGTGCCGGCGATCATCTGACGACTATTTTGCACTTTGGCTAACCAAATCTGAGTGCTATCAAACCGGCCGCACGTAAAGGCGGGCCTGCCGCTGCTCTGGAGACTTACCGATGCTATCTTCGAGCCGATCCGCTGTTATGGTCCTGCTTTGTGCCTGCCTGATCGTTGGCATTGCCTTCGGCGTGCGGCAGAGTTTTGGCCTGCTTATGCTCCCGATCACGCTGGACCTGGGTTGGGGGCGCGAGACACTTTCTCTGGTCTTTGGCATCCAAGCGGTGTTCAACGGTTTCGCGGCACCGTTTGCCGGCGCAATCTCAGATAAATGGGGCATTGGACGCACCGTCGCAATCGGATGCGCCTTGTATGGCGCCGGACTAATCCTAATGGCTTATTCTGGGACCCCGACGACGATGCTCCTCGGCGGCGGCCTCCTAGTCGGGATGGGCGTCAGCGCCTGCGGGATGCCCGTACTGCTCGGCGCGGTCGGCAAGGTCGCGCCTGAGGAAAAGCGCTCAACCTGGCTTGCTCTGGTGGCGGTTGGCGCCACGGCTGGGCAACTGGCGATCATCCCGTGCGCCCAGGCTCTTGTAACCGCGCAGGGATGGAGCATCGCGTTGCTGGCGCTCTCGGTTTGCTTCGTTCTTGGCCTGCCCATCGCCTATTGGATGGGCGCGGCAGCTGACCGAGTGGTGGCATCGAAGCCGAAATCCAACGCGCCGGCGCAGAACCTTACACAGGCTGTGGTCGAGGCGCGTGGGCATTCCGGATTCATCCTGCTGACCATAGGCTTTTTCGTCTGTGGCTTCCAGGTGCAGTTCATAATCACCCATCTACCGGCTTTTATCCAGGATCAGGGTTTTGGCCCTCAATTCGGCTCGAACGCCCTGGTGACAATTGCCGGCTGCAACATGGTTGGCGCCTGGTTCGCTGGCTATCTGGGTGACCGGTATAGCAAGAAGTACATTCTTGCCTGTATCTACGTGCTACGAGCGATCGCCATCACGATCTTCATGCTGGCGCCGATCAGCGAGCTCTCGATCATGGTGTTCTGCGGCGTTATCGGGCTAATTTGGTTGGGTACCGTTCCACTGACCAGCGGCATTGTTGCGCAGATCTTCGGTGCCCGTTTCATGTCCACGTTGTTCGGTATTGTCTTCCTCAGCCACCAACTCGGTAATTTCGCCGGGGCTTGGGTCGGTGGTTTCGTCTTCGATACAACCGGCAGCTACACGGCGGTCTGGTGGTTCGCCGCCGGCCTTGGCGTTATCGCCGCCTTATTCCATGTGCCGATCGACGACCGACCGGTACAACGCCTAGCGGCCACTCAATAACACCCAGCGGATGCTGGGGCGACCACCGGTCATGATATGAAGACAGGGTCCGTCGCCGTCCTCTAGCGACGATCCGACATTTCACAAGGAACCGATCATGGCCCATCGTGGTTTGAACTTTGGCATCTTTCTCGCCCCGTTCCACCGGCTTGGCGAAAACCCGACCCTCGGCATGGCGCGGGATCTGGAGCTGATCGAATGGATTGATCATCTCGGCTTTGATGAGGCTTGGGTGGGAGAGCATCACTCCGCCGGCTGGGAGATCATCGCAGCGCCGGAGATTTTCATCGCCGCCGCGGCAGAGCGGACCAAGCACATCAAGCTCGGCTCCGGCGTGACTAGCCTGCCCTATCACAACCCCTTCATGGTGGCGCAGCGCTTCGTGCAGCTTGACCACATGACCCGAGGCCGGACCATGCTTGGTTGCGGACCCGGCGCGTTGCCGTCGGACGCCTATATGCTTGGTATCGACCCGGTCACCCAACGCACCCGCATGGTCGAGTCCCTGGACGCGATCACCGCGCTCCTAAAGGGCGAGGAACCGGTAACCATGAAGACCGACTGGTTTGAGCTAAACAAGGCGCGGCTGCATCTGGCCCCCTATAGCGACCCCCGTTTCGAGATCGCCGTAGCCAGCACTATCACACCATTTGGGATGATGGCAGCAGGCCGGCACGGATTAGGCGTACTCTCCATCGGTGCTGGAATTCCCGGCGGGCCGGAGGCGCTGGCCGGGCAATGGAAGATCGCCGAGGAGGAGGCCGCCAAACACGGCAAGACCATGAACCGCAAGAAGTGGCGCGTTGTCGTGGTCATGCACATCGCCGAAGACACCGAGCAGGCGCTGCGCGAAATCCATCACGGCGAACGGACGGAGACCGCGACCTATTTCCAGGATACTCTTGGGCGTCCGCCAGGACGATCCGACGATCCGATCCGCGATGGCGTGAAGATGGGCACCACCCTGGTCGGCTCGCCCGATGTTGCGATCAAAGGAATAGAGCGGCTATTGGAGCTAAGCGGCGGCGGCTTCGGCGGCGTGATGTTCCGGGCTCACGAATGGGCTAACCGCGAACAAACCCTGCGCAGCTATGAGCTGTTCGCACGCTATGTCATGCCGCATTTCCAGGGTTCAATGGAGACGCTTTACGCATCCAACGCCTTCACCCGCGAGAACCGGCGTGAGGTGGTCGGCCGCAATGTTGAGGCTGTGCGCCGCGCCTTTACCGACACCGGCCGAGAAGTACCTAAAGGCTTTGAGGATCGCACCCTCGGTATCCAGGACGTCGGCGTGGACGGAAAATCCGAATCTAGCAAGGCTTAAAACCCCGCCGATGCCCCGCCAAACGGAAGGGCGAAGGATGTTATTTAACCCGACAATCGTTGCCTTTGGCGAGATGACAAAAATTAACGGGCTTCAAAGCCCCAGAACGGGGCAGAGAAACCGTTCGCCTTGGCGAATCCGTCCCGAAACCGGCCTCCCCGTTAAATGCCCGCCGAGGCGTTAAAGCTATCCAACACATGCCCCGGCCCCTTGGTGAACGCCGCATAGCCGGAGCCGTCGAACACCTTCGCACCGTTGACCCAGACAGCATCGATGCCGGTTGGCGCGCGCACCGTGCGGGTTCCACCGCCGGGAAGATCGTTGACCCGGGTAGGCCCGGACATCCCAACGGTCGCCGGATCGAACATCAACAGATCGGCGTGCGCGCCAACCGCAATCCGCCCCCGATCCTTGATGCCGTAAAGAGCCGCCGGGTGGCTGGTCAATCGCCGGATCCCCTCCACCAGATCGAAGGTTCCAAGATCGCGCACCCAATGACCGAGGAAATAGGTGGCAAAACCGGCGTCGCACATGAAGATCAGATGCGCCCCAGCATCCGACAACGAAACCAGACCGGACTCGTGCTTGAGGATACTGGCGACGCCCTCGTCGGCGGCGTTCAGGAAACGGCCAACCACGGTGGTCTCCAGATTTTCATCCAAAGCCAGATCACAGAACGCGTCGACCGGATCTCCGCCCTTAGCCATGGCGATTTGGGCCACGGTCTGGCCAAGCAATCCCATGTTACGTTCCTCGGCGGGAAGCGTGATTTCGACCTTGTTCCAGTCGCCGTAGAAGATTCCCCCGGGCTTTGGCGCGGCAAGGTTCGCGCGGAATTTGTCGCGAAACGAAGGATCAGCATAGGCCTTGGCCAACACTTCCGGCGGCGCCGCCTTGATATCGGCGAAGGCGTCATGGCTGTAGAACGGGTAAGGATTCGCCGGGGTGAAATCCATAGAGAACGGCTGGCAGGTCACCTGAGCATAAACGTGGTTGCCGCGTCCACGCGCGGCGGCGCAGGCATCCAGGATCTCATGCGCTCGGCCCGGCAGCGCTTCGTTATACATGGTCAACGACGTCGTCATGAAAGCCGGACCACCGCTGGCCTTGGCGATGCTTTCCATCACCTCGACCGTGCCTCGGGAACCTGAGGCCATCTGGAAAACACCATGGCCCCGGCCCTTCATCAACCCGGCAAGCGTCCGCACCTCATCATCGCTAGCGATGGTCGAGGGCATCGGCACGCCTTTCCAGCCCATGTGATTGGGTGAAAACGAAGACGCAAAACCAATGGCGCCCGCATCCAGCGCCTCCTTCACGGCGTTCTTCATCGCCGCCATCTCACTGTCCGTTGGCTCGGCCCGCTCCGAGCCTTCCTTACCCATGACCGCGGTGCGGGTAACCGAATGTCCGGCAAGAACCGCAGTGTTCGGATAAACCCCCTTAGTCCGAAGAAAATCCATATATTCGGGAAAGCTCTCGAATCCCCAATCAATCCCAGTGACCAAGGCGTTCAGATCCATCCCCTCGACGACAGAAAGGTTGGAGGCGACGGTCTCGCGAAGATGCGGCGGGCACGGCGCGATGCCAAAGCCACAATTCCCAATCACCACCGTGGTGACTCCCAGGGACGGCGATGGCGACGCCGTCGAATCCCAGGTCAACTGCGCGTCATAATGAGTGTGGGAATCGATCACGCCGGGTGAGAGCACCCGGCCGTCCGCGTCGACGGTTTCGGCGGCGCTTTCCGTGATATTGCCGATTTCCACAATCCGGCCATCGCGCACTGCAACCGAAACCTGTTGCTCGGGATTTCCCAACCCATCAATCATCCGGGCCCCTTTGATTACCAAATCATGCATCGCGCGCCTCCCAGCAAGCCCAAGTTTGAAACGAACGGCATCTTACTCCTTGCCCTTAGCTCAGAGGAACAGGCCTTACGGGCTTATCAGATCGTCGATCTATATTAATGTTATTTATTACTATATTCTGTTAATTATTTGTTTATTATTATAATGATAAAGATATCGTGAATTTAAAATTCACCTAATCGGCTTCGAGAACGGCTCCATCCGGCACAGCGCACGACAGAACCATCAAAATCGGTCATATAGTTGCGGAGCACCGCTCGTTCCTCGGAGCCCTTGGCATGGAGGCCCAAAACCGCGTCCACGCTTTTTGGGCAAGACTGGTCAGTGCACTGGATGATCTTTTTGAAATCCTCGCGCACCGTCTGGCCCTCGGTGCTGACTTTATCGCCAAGACACTTGGCCACCCGGCAATCACAGGCCGTCTAGCCGGCAGCGGCGGGAACAAGCGACAGTTAAGTCGCCGTTATACGGGACCAAAACGGCGACAAGATAGCGCAGCGGCGGCGGCTCACGCGACCATGTGTTTGGAGATATAGCGCCCGTCCTCGGGTCCGGAGAAACTCGCGCCGATCTGCGGATGGCCGACCGGTCCGTTCTCGCTGTCCTCGACCAAATTCTGCTCGGAAACATAAGCAACGTAATAGCTTTCCGGGTTCTCGGCGTACAAATGATAATAGGGTTGATTCCGCCGGGGCCGTCGATCCGCTGGAATCGACTGATACCACTCATCGGAATTACCGAATTCCGGATCCACATCGAACACCACACCACGAAAATCGTAGATGCGGTGACGCACGATCGCGCCAAGCCCGAATCTGGACTCGACGATCTTCATTATCGATTCACTGGGATGTCTTTTTTGCATAATCGGAATATTGGCCCAAAGTGCCGCCGCGTCCAGTGAAAACCCATGATTGTTTTTCATACTCATGCGTTAAAATACATATCAATCGGGATGCTGATCCGCCTGACCAGCAAAGTGGCGTGGCACGGATTGTAGATTTCTCTCTGATTTTATATGGTGCGAGGCGATCCGCAATGCACGCGTCGTCGCTTCGCCCTTACACCAAACATGCTGAAGGACCCGAGAGATGCTCGATGACGCCCTGCTTTCAATCAATCAGGTCACCACCCGCGAACAATGGTCGCTGCGCCAGGCAATCGAAGGTTACGCCAGCCAAGGCGTGCACGGCATCGCGGTTTGGCGAGACAAGATGCATGAGGGTGGCGGCGTAAAGGAAGCGGCCCGCCAGCTGGAAGACAATGCGATGGAGGTTTCCGGTTTCTGCATCGGTGGACTAATGAGCACCTCACACGATGCAGAATTTCAGGTCCGTTTGGACGATAACCGCCGGGTCATCGAAGAGGCCGCCGCGATCAAGGCCCGGGCCGTAGTGTTTGTCGCCGGCGGGCTCCCCGAGGGCTCCACCGATCTGGACCGCGCCTATGGCCAAGTGTTGAAAGGCCTGTCGATCCTGCTTCCCGAGGCCAAGGCCGCCGGCGTCACTCTGGCGCTAGAGCCGTTGCACCCGATGATCGCCGCCAGCCGTTCGGTCCTGACAACGCTGAAACAGGCAAATGATTGGTGCGATCAGCTTGGCGACGGACCGGAACTGGGGATCGCGGTAGACGTCTATCACCTCTGGTGGGACCCAGAGCTGGAAAAGGAGATCGCCCGAGCTGGAAAGCGAATCGCCGCCTTCCACATCAATGACTGGTTAGCCAACACCCAGGACCTCAGGTTGGACCGCGGTATGATGGGCGATGGCGTGATCGATATCCCGAAAATCCGACGTTGGGTCGAGGCGGCTGGCTATACCGGCCACCGCGAAGTGGAGATTTTTTCGGAGCGCAATTGGTGGCAAAAAACTGGAGAAGAGGTAGTTCGGGTGATCACCGAACGCTACCAGACGGCGGTTTAATTTCTCGCGATAGCTCTCTCCAGCTCCAACAGCGCCGTGCTGATGTGATAGGTGCTGCTTGACGGCATGCTCTGGTCGGCAGGCGTCCAATCGGCGTTAAAACGTTCGATCCAGCGGCCATCCGGCTGCAAATAGCGCTCGAGCAACAGCGCCGTCGCTTGCTCAAGCGTGACCCCGGTTACCCTCCCCGTCGCCGGCCTGGCAGCACGCTCGGGAAACACCGCCAAGGCCTTGATCAGCTCCAAAAGTGGCCAAATCCGCTTGGTCGACACAATCGGTGCGCCGCTCCGCCGATCTACTTCATCGAAAACACCGCCGGCAGAACCATCCCAGCCCAACGCCAATCCGTTGTCCAAAATCGCCGGCCCAAGGTCGCGGTAGCGTCCATCGCCTAGGGTTCGAGCCGCCCAGTCCAATAACCAGGCCCATTCGTAATGATGCCCCGGCTCAAGGCGATGCCCGTCCTCTTTATGAGGATGAAAACCGGCGTCCAAATGCTCCAACACAACGCTACCGACTTTATCAAGGAAATGATCCTCGAACAGCGCCAACAGATTGCGGGCGCAATCAGCATGGGCCGCGCTATTGCTCCCGTTCGCCAGCGATAGCGCCGCCTCAAGAAGGTGCATATGCGGATTCTGACTGCGCCGTTCCCCCGACAGGTCACTAAATTTACGGCTCATCCGGTCGCTATACGAGCCATCGGCGCGGAGAAAGCGCTGCTGCAAAACCTCAAAGCTGCTATCAATCCACACCGCCGCCACCTGGCGACCGAGCGTATGGTGATAGGCGGCAAGACCGAACAGCGCAAAGGCGTGGGCGTAAAGATCCTTATCCAGACCTTGCGGCGCCCCTTCCAGGTCGACCTTCTCGATCCACCCAGCCTCTTGATGATCCCAGAACCGCTCGGTCAAATAACTGTATATCCGGTCGGCGTGGGCGATCAACGCCGGCGCCCCAGTTTTGCCGCCCCAGGTGGCGAAGACATAAAGCTGGCGCGCGTGCACCATCATCCGGCGATAGGGCGGCGCTTCGGCGCCGCTTCCATCCGCCAGCAACCGCTCGACCAAGCCGCCACGGCGATGATCCCAGCCGTGCTCGATCAGCAGCGGCAACGTTCCGTCTAGAAACCTCTGGCGAAAACCCGCAACCTGGTCAGAAAGGTTTTTGTCTCGCACCGCCGTCCAATCTTCTCGACACCGCATCTATTTTCCGGGACGTTACGGCAGTCCTTGCGCCGTCGCAATGTACCGCGCAAATTTCCAAGAAAAGCCGGTTTGCCAACGACCAGGAGATCCTTGAGATGTCGAAAAGCAAAATCGCACTGGCAGGCCTGGGCGTGATCGGTAGGAAACACGCGCTAGCGATTTCCAAAAGCATGACCTGTGAGTTGACCGCCGTCGTCGACGCCAATCCGGCGACCGGCGCTTTGGCTAAGCAATACGGCGCGGCCTTTCATTCCAGTCTGGAAGAGCTGTTCGACAACACTAAGGTCGACGGCGTCCTGCTAGCAACGCCGAACGCCATGCACGCCTCCCAGGGCATCGCCTGCGCCGAGCGCGGCCTGCATATCTTGGTCGAAAAGCCCTTCGCTACGACGATCGGGGAGGCCCGCGCGCTGGTCGAAGCCGGCAGAAAGAATAATGTTCGCATCCTCGCCGGCCAATACCGCCGCTTTAACACCCAAGTCGAGACGGCTCGCGAGATCGTCCGTTCCGGCGCCATCGGCAAGCTGGTCGGGGTATCGGCAATCTGGGCGATGAAGAAGCATGATGAATATTACGATGTCTCCTGGCGCACCGAGCCAGGCGGCGGGCCGATCCTGACCAACCTGATCCACGACGTCGACTGTTTGCGCTGGATCTGCGGCGAGATCACCTCGGTTTCGGCCCAGATCTCTAACGCCACCAGGGCTCACGCGGTCGAGGATACTGCCGCTATCTCACTTAGTTTTGAAGGCGGGGCGCTGGGCACAGTCTTGCT
>Ga0209501_10001768_pt1 | contig 23449 bp, 20 predicted proteins | sample ArcticOcean_MG_C_4_FD_187434 | JGI IMG/M metagenome (GOLD analysis project Ga0209501, IMG submission 187434) | Marine microbial communities from western Arctic Ocean - ArcticOcean_MG_CB4_134 (SPAdes) (version 2) | ecosystem: Environmental > Aquatic > Marine > Oceanic | place: Arctic Ocean...
AGTACATCGGCCGGGGCATGTCCCTGCTCGACCTGATCCAGGAAGGCAACATTGGCCTGATTCGAGCGGTGGAAAAGTTCGACTATCGCAAGGGCTATAAGTTCAGTACATACGCGACCTGGTGGATTCGCCAGGCCATTACCCGGGCCATTGCAGACCAGGCCCGGACCATCCGCATACCGGTGCACATGGTTGAGACCATCAACAAGCTGCTGCGAGTCAGCAGGCGTTTGGTGCAGGAGTACGGTCGGGAGCCCACGAGCGAGGAAATCGGAGCCGGAATGGACGTGCCGCCGGAGAAGGTGCGCGAAATTCTCAAGATTTCCCAGGAGCCGGTTTCTCTAGAGACGCCCATCGGCGAAGAAGAGGACAGCCATCTCGGCGACTTCATCGAGGACCGCAGTACGCTGGCTCCGGCCGAAGCGGCGTCCTATCAACTATTGAAGGAGCAGGTGGACGACGTGCTGTTCACCCTGAGTGAGCGCGAGGCACGGGTCTTGCAGTTGCGGTTTGGCCTGGAAGACGGCCGCAGCCGCACGCTGGAGGAGGTTGGGCGCGACTTCGGGGTGACCCGTGAGCGCATCCGCCAGATAGAGGCCAAGGCGCTGCGCAAGCTGCGGCACCCCACACGGTCCAAGAAGCTCCGCGATTTCCTCGAGTAGGCATCGCGCCGGCGACCCGTCAGCAGACAGTCTCAGATGAGTTCAACTAGCCCGGCGCCCGAAGGCCAACACGGCCGCCAGCTTTCTGGCGGTCCGGTAGCGGCCACCAAGCCGAAGGTTGCTGTCGTGTATACCCGGCCGGAAACTGTCTTCGATGACATTGCCCGGGCGATGCGTCTGGCTGAGTACGAGAGCCACCTGGACAAGACGGCGGACACGCTGCTGAAGATAAACATCTCCTGGCAGCACTATTACCCGGCCTGCTCAACGACGCCGTGGCAGCTTGAGGGCGTTATAAAGACGCTTAAGGCCGACGGGTTCAAGAACCTGATCCCGGCACACAATGGCACGGTGGTGGTCGACCCTCACGAAGGGGCGGCCAACAACAGGCACACTACGGTAGAGCGCAAGTACGGCCTCGACGCTGTTTACCTGGATGAACCCCCGACCAAGTGGGTGTACTACCAGCCGAAGGCGAAGATGCTCGCGCTCGACGATATTTTCCCCGATGGTATCCAGATACCAGAGCCGTTTCCGGGTAAGAACGTCATTCACCTGCCGACCGTAAAGACGCACGTATTCACCACCATGACCGGCGCGATGAAGAACGCCTTTGGCGGTCTGCTGCACCGCAGGCGACACTGGACCCACTCGGTCATTCACGAGACGCTGGTGGACCTGCTGGCTATTCAAAAGGAAATTCACCCGGGGGTTTTCGCTGTCATGGATGGCACGCTGGCGGGCGATGGACCGGGGCCGCGGGCGATGCAGTGGCACGAAAAGAATGTGCTGCTGGCCTCGGCTGACCAGGTGGCGCTGGATGCTACGGCAGCCAAAATGATGGGGCTGGACCCCATGAGCCTGAAGTTCATCCGGCTCGCGCATGAGGCAGGCCTGGGGGTCGGTGACCCCGACGAGATCGAGGTGGTCGGCGAAGACATTTCGGGCGTAAATTGGCACTTCAGCGCCAGTGAGAACACCTTCGCGTCGAAGGGCCAGAAACTCATCTACTGGGGGCCGTTAAAGCCCCTGGAGAATATGCTTCTGCGCTCCCCGATAGCGCCCTGGGCCTTTGCAGCTTCCAACATTTACCACAACGACTACTGGCTCAGGTTCGTTGGACGCAAGCGCATCCGGGAGGCCATGAAGACCGGCTGGGGAAAGCTCTTCCAGACCTACCAGTAGCCGTTTCGCTCTGGCCCAAATGCCACAGGGACTAGCTAGTCGGTGCCGCCGTCGCGGTCCAACAGCGCCCGGACGTCTGCTATGAGGTCATTGGGCAGGAACGGCTTGTGGATGAAGCTGGTTATCTCTTCCGGCCCCCCGAGAAGGTTCGCCTGATCTTCGTTGTACCCGGAGGTGAACAGGATTTTAAGGGACGGATCGACCGCCCTTAGCCTCTCGGAAAGTTCCCTGCCGCCCATTAATGGCATGACCACGTCGGTCACGACTATGTCGGTGGGCGAAGCCTCTGGGTCGTGGTAAACACTGAGCGCCTCATGCCCGTTGGAGGCTTCGAGCACCTGGTAGCCACTGTCCGACAGCACCGCGGCCAGGGCCCTGCGCACCGATGGTTCGTCCTCCACGAGCAGAACTGTCTCTGTGCCCGTAGCGATCATTGGTGTTTCCGGTTCCTGCGTGACGCCTCTGGGCGAGGCGATACGGATTGGCAGGTAGATGTTGAAGATGGTCCCCACACCGACCTCGCTGTTAAGGTCCATCGCCCCTCCGCTCTGGGCGATTATGCCGTAGCAGGTGGCCAGGCCGAGTCCCGTTCCCTGGCCAATTTCCTTGGTGGTAAAGAACGGCTCGAACGCCCGATTCTTCACCTCGTCGGTCATGCCCTTCCCGCCGTCGGCCACGGCGTCCCTGGCACTGAACTTATAGCCCTTGCGATAGTCGAACTTTTCCACCGCTCGAATCAGGCCAATGTTGCCTTCCTGGATCAGGTCGAGCAGGGACATGCCCCGGCCGATGTACTTTTTCGCGACCGACACCACCAGCCTCAGGTTCGCCTCGGCCAGGTGGCGCTGGGCACCGGTGCCGTCCAGTTTCACGTCCTTGAAAAACTTGAGAAAAACTATCTCGTAGCTTTCGATATGTCCACGCCGATCAGCTCGTCCGGGTCGCTCAGCCCCAGCAAATTGGAGGCTGCCCGGTTGGCGTAGAGAATTATCCGTTCCTGGTGAATGACGATGGCGTCAGCTGAAAAGTCCACCAGACCCCGGTACCGCTCTTCACTCTCTTTGGAGGCGGCGAGGAGGTGAGTGTCCCGGAAATTTGGCCCGCTATGAGCCCTAGCAAACGGGCGGTGTCGTCTTGGAACAGGTCGGCCTTCAACGATGCAACTGTCAAGAAACCGATGACGTCGGCGGCGTATATAAGTGGCACACCGAGCATCGAGCGAATTCCGGCCTCGAAGGCGGGCGTCTCTGCAGGGAATTGAGCAAAAAGCTCTTCCAGGCTGTCGGCCCGCCAGCGCTGGGGCTGCCTGGTAGCTTCGATGCGCTCTTCGATCGAGCCTGCGTAAACGGACTGCAGCCCAAGACGCCAACCGGGGACGGTCATGCCCTCCGCGTACTCGGGGGTCAATTCGCCGTCCACCGAGCGCCGCGTTATGCCTATCTGGTCGAACTTGATTAGCTGCGCGGCTTCGTGCGCGAACAGGCCGTAGACCAGGCCGATTTCAGAGGAGGAGTTGATCACCTCGCCGATCCGCGCCAGGACAAGGGCCGCTCAGCAGATATCTGCTGAGCGGCCGGGTTCGGGCCCAAAGCGGGGTGGCTTGTAACTATCCGACAAGGGGTTCCCTACACCAGAGGTTGGGGACTGGTCGTTTCGCCTGTTCGCTACCACCCCCACATTTCACAACTTGGCGATACGAAAGTGTGGGAGAAACAGTAACGAACACGTGACGATTTCTGCCGTTGGATACCGAGCGCTGAAAGTGGGTTCGCCGGTCGTCACTGGCGATAATACGGCTGACGTATGTGCCGCCACAGGTACGTGTCGGACTGTTTATCTGACCCACAACGCGTACCTCCATATAAAATGTGGCTGAACTATGACTACGGCCCCTACCAACCAGCACGAACTGATTTTAACCAACGAGCGATTCGCCGAGATAGCTGATGTTATCTCCAGGCATCCCTGGATCGGCCTCGACCTGGAAGGCAACGGTCGCCATCGCTACCCGGAGAGTGTGTGCCTGGTGCAGATCTCTATTCCAGGGTCGAACTACATCGTAGACCCCCTTTCCGTCGATGACATGTCGCCCCTGGGTGCCATCCTCGCCGACGAACAGGTAGAGAAGATACTCCACTCGGCCGACTATGACGTGCGCTGCCTCGACCGGGATTGGGGGTTCAGGATTCGCAACCTGTTCGATACGTCTATCGGCGCATCGATACTTGGCTTACCCAAGACGGGGCTTGGCTCGGTGCTTGAAGACGTACTCGGGGTGGATATTCCCAAGAGCAAACGGCTGCAGAAGTCCGACTGGACTATCAGGCCCCTTGGGGACGAGGCCCTGGACTATGCCGCCTCTGACGTGGCGTATTTGCACGAACTTCGAGATGCCATGGCCGAGCGACTGGCGCAGCTCGGGCGCATGTCGTGGATGTCGGAGGAGTGCGAGCGCCAACTGGGTGTTCGCTTCGAGGCACCCGACCCCCAGAAGGCGTTCCTCAATGTGAAGGGCAACCACGCACTCGATGGCCAGGGACTGGCGATTCTGCGAGAGCTGGTGGCCATGCGCGAGCGACACGCGCTGAACCGGGGACGACCCCATTTTCGGATAATGTCTAACGAGACCATGGTCGCCCTGTCGGCCAAACCGGACGCCGATTTGCGCAAGGTAGTTGGGCTAGGACCGTTTGGACGCCGTCCCCTGCTAGATGAACTGCGGCAGGCGTTGAGGGAAGGGATCCAATCGCCTCCATTCCAGAGGCCACCATCTCCCCGCAAGCCTCGCATGGCCGCCGAGGAGAAGAAGCGGCTGGACGCACTAAAGGTGTGGCGCAAGGCCCAGGGGGAAGAGTTGAAAATTGACCCCAGCCTTATCTGGCCAATGCCCAGCCTGGAGCGTTTGGCCTGGGAACCGGGCACGGTAGATGCCGAGACCGACGCAAAAGAGGTGCGCCGCTGGCAGGTCGCCGAGTTCGGCCAGTCGCTGCTCAACGTCACCGCTGACCTTTAGCATGGCCGGGTTGGTGGCTGCGCTCGGATTGGTCGCCCTAGTCGCCTGCTCCCCAGCCGCATCCAAGTCCGACACCGGGACCCTGGGACCGCCCGAGTCAGGCACCGACAGAGGCCTCGTCGTGCGAGTCATCGACGGCGACACCGTGGAGATTGAGCAGAACGGCTCTGTGGAGACGGTGCGCTATCTGGGTATCGACGCTACGAAGCTTGGCGAGTGCTTCTCGGCCGAGGCCACCGCCCGCAACGCCGAACTCGTGCTGGACGTTTCTGTGACGCTGGAGACCGACGTTTTCGACAGGGACCAGTTCGGTCGGTTGCTGCGTTACGTCTATTTGCCGAACGGACGCATGGTCAATGAGGTGCTGGTAGAAGAGGGCTACGCAGGAGCGGCAGAGTCGGCACCCGACACTCGTTATTCTGCCGGCCTGAGTGCGGCAAACGAGCGCGCAAAAGATGCGGCATTGGCTGGTGGGAGACCTGCGCTAACGCCTTCCCCCGGAGCGCGTCCCCGCGCCGCCCGTTCGAGTGCGACCCGGCTTACCCGACGGTTTGCCTGCCGTCCGCTCCGCCAGATCTCGATTGCGATGGCATCACCGACCGGGAGTTCATCGCCCTTCACCCTGACCCGCATCGGCTGGACGGCGACGGCAACGGCATTGCCTGCGAGGGCTGACTCACCCGTCGCACCAGTCCTCACCAATACCGGCGCTGCGACTTGCGATACAATGCGGCGCACTCTAGCGAACCCGCTCTAAGGCACGAGGAGAATTTCATGGGCGAATTCATCGCATACCTGAACGGGAAGTGGATTCCCCGTAGTGAACTTAAGATCGACGTGGCCGACCGGGGCTTCCGTGTCGGTGACACCGTGTTCGACGTGACCCGCACGTTCAACGGCACTTCTTTTTTGCTGGACCGGCACATCGACCGCCTGTATCGCTCGATGAAGTACACCCGCATAGACATTGGCATGCCCATTGAGGAGATGACGCGCATCACGGTCGAGGCGGTGGAGAGGAATCGCGAACACCTGGCCGAGCATGGCGACTTCGACATTTGGCACGCAATTACCCGTGGCCCCGGCCGCTGGGCGTATGAGTGCGAGAACCCGACTGTGATTATTGACGTTGCGCCGGTGCCCTGGGACTGGTTCGGCGACTCGATGGCCGGTGCCAAGGGCGTCATTACCAAGACCCGGTCCATGTCAGCCGAGACGGTCGACCCGAAGATAAAGCACCACAGCCGCCTTAACTTCAACATGGCCGAGATGGAGGCCGGGGACGTGGAGCCGAACGGCGGGTGGCCCATTTTGACCGACGGTTCCGGAAACCTTACCGAGGGCGTCGGATACAACATGTTCCTGGTCACTAACGGGACTATACGAACCCCCAAGGACACGTCTATTTTGCAGGGCGTCTCCCGGTCGTTCGTGTTCGACCTGGCCCGGCAACTGGACATCCCGATTGTGGAAGAGGACCTGCAACCGTACGACCTGTACACCGCCGACGAGGCGTTCTTTTCTTCGACGCCTTTCTGTGTGCTGCCGGTGACCACTGTGGACAAACGAGAAGTCGGAGACGGCGAACCGGGCCCAATGTTCAAGCAGCTTATGTCGGCCTGGTCCGAGCACGCCGGTCTGGACATTTGGGACCAGGCTCAGCGCCAGTTTTCAAAGCTGGGTGGTGGCTCGACCATCCACTAGGCGTTTTAGGCCCTTCTTGCGAGGGCTAGAGGGGTTTTTCGGGGTACTTGGCGGGGTCCCGCGTTAATCGCCGGTAGGCGGGGTCCCAAGCTTGCTGGCAAGTTCTTCGAAGTCGGCCGCGTACAGGTCGAACCCGGCGTCCAGGGGGACGTGCGAGGCCCGACCGGCACCGTGTTCCAACGGCCGGTGGACGTATGCGGTCTTGAGGCCTGCGCCCCTGGCGGCCTCCAGGTCGTCGGCGTGGGCGGCGACCATCATCACCTCGCCGGGTGAATGACCCAGCAGCGCGGCCGCGCCTGTATAGACTGCTCGGTCCGGTTTGTAGTGGCGAAATAGCTCGGCCGAGAGCACCACGTCCCAGCGCAGACCCGCCCGCTTCGCCATGCCCGACAGCAACGCGACGTGCCCGTTGGACAACGTGGCGACGGTGTAGCGCCGGGCCAGCCGTACCACGCCCTGCACTGAGTCCGGCCAGGGCTCCAAACGATGCCAGACCCGGTTGAGTTCGTTCATCTGGGCCTCGTCCAGGGCGTCCAGGCCGAACGCCGGGGCCAGGCGGTTTAGCGACGTTCGGTGCAGGTCGTCGAGGTTGGTCCAGGGCAGGTCGCCACTGCGGACACGGTCCATCCCCGGACGGTAGGCCGCCCGCCAGGCGTCGGCGAACAGGGGCCAGTCTGCTGAGACACCCCACTCGGCTTGTACCTCGGCACCGTAGTGGATGATCGACCCTCGCCAGTCGACCACGGTGCCGAAGACGTCGAATATTAGGGCTTTCACCCCGGAAAGATCGGCCGGGCCGTTCGCCATTTTCGACCTCCAATTGCAATCAGGGCTCCAATAGCAATACGGGCGAAACCTCTTGAGCCAGCGGTTACAATCCTACACGGCCTTTACCCCAACACTCGTGCGGGCGGCCACACCCCCCTTAACGAGGCTTCGACTATCGTGAAACTCCCCAGGCGGCGTTGGCTGATGCTGGGGCTGATCTGGATGGTTTACGTGTGCAACGGCCTGGCCTTTTCATCCCTTGCAACGGTGGTAGACCCGATCCGGGACGACCTGGGCATTTCCTATGGCCGCATGGGCCTAGTACTGGGCTTCTGGCAGCTGGTGACCATTTTCACCTTCTACCCGCTGGGCAGGGTGATGGACCGGTTCCCTACTCGTCGCCTCGTTGCGGTAGCGGCCGTGATAATGGCCCTGTCCCTGCTCTTACGGGGGCTGTCGGTCGACTTTTACACCCTGCTGTTCGCCATGGGCCTGTTCGCCTTTGGCGGCCCTCTCATCTCGGTCGGAGCCCCCAAGGTGGTGGCGGACTGGTTCAGCGGAGCGGAGCGCAACTTCGCCACCGGCGCGTACATTTCCGGCCCGATTGTTGGCATAGTCATCGGATTGTCGCTGGCGACCAACGTCATCGTGCCACTGACGGGTTCGTGGCGGGGCGTACAGTTCACTTACGGAATAGCCGCCCTGGTCGCAGGGGTCATCTGGTACGTGCTGGCCCGCGACCCGGCCAGGCCCCAGGTCGCAGCTGGGACCGTCCCCGAACCGGTCCGGCGAGACGAGGAGGGCTCAGTCTTGTTGGCACTGCTCCGGGTGGGCAACGTGCGGTTGGTGCTCATTTTGGCCATCGCCTCGTTCCTTCTCCAGCACGGCCTGGTGAACTGGGCACCGACCCTGCTGGACGAAGCAGGCATGACATCTAACAGGGCCAGCCTGTGGGCGGCCATCGGGGTGGCGGCGGGCGCTATTGGCGTGCTTACTGTGCCATCTTTTGCCAGGTTGGGTCGCCGAAGAATAATACTTGCGGTGATGCTGGCGTGGGCCGCACTAGGCACTGCGGGCCTGGCGCTTACGGACGGCGGCGGATTGATAGCCTCGCTGCTGGTGGCCAACGTTGCCAGCACGCCCATATTCCCCATTCTCACGCTCATCCTCATCGACACCGAAGGGGTGGGCCTCAAGCGCATCGGGGCCGCCGTGGGCCTGGCGTTCGCCGCCTCGGAGATAGGCGGCTTTGCAGGCCCGTTCATGCTGGGCGTGGTCCGGGACGTAACCGGGTCCCTGGACACAGGCGTGCTCGCCCTGGCCACGATTACGGCGATGCTTATTCTCGTAACGCCGTTCATTCGGGAACGGCGACCCGACGGGCCTATTTAATGCGTTCTGAGGCCTTGTTGTAGATGGCCACGACGGAGGGCTTGCCGCTTTCTACACCCTCGACGGTTGCCATGTGGCCCGACCGGGTCATGAAGACCTGCGGCCTGAAGAAGTAGACGGCTGAGTCGCCCGGCTTCACCCGCTGGCCGGGCGTCGGGTACAGCCAGGCGTAGTAGTCCATCCACTGGGCCACGGGCATGTCCGCCCTTACCCGGTTGCTCAGAATTGTCTCGGGGTCGTCGCCGACGAATCCGGCCGAGAATGCCCAGGCCCCGTCGCGGCTGTCTGCGTAGAAGCCGCCGCCGAGCACCATCATGCGGTCTCTGGCGTAGTGCGATACCTCAGCTACGTACACCTGTCCTGGCTTTCCGACGTCGTTACCGAAGAGCTGCTGCGGGGCCATGCCCCACAGGGCTGCGCCGGGCTCGCCGTCGGTGCCGCCGTGCTTGGCGATTATGGGCATCGACTCGCAAGAGGTTGTGCCGGGGCAGTTGATCCGGGACATCTCGATGCCTAGCTCGGCCTCTATAAGTTTGGCCGCCTCAACTACGGTGGTGATGTTGGGAAGCGCGTCGAGCCGTCTGGTCATCATTTCGAACGACAGCGTGGGGAAGCCGGTGGTGCCCACCATGCGCACGCCGGGCAGTTCTTTAATTTTGCGAGCGATGTCCAGGACCTGCTCGGAGAAGATGCCGCCCTCTTGCGCCGGGTAGGCATGGTCCAGCGGGCCGATGACCTTGAGCAAAATGTCCTGGGTGACGCCTGCGTCTACGGCCGCCTCGGACAGGGACTGGGCGTTTTCATAGCTGTAGATGGTCCACACGTCCGGGTTCATGGCCAGGACTTCAGGTATCCAGTACCGGGGTATCTGGCTGAGGTGGCCGACGTGGGCGACGTCCAACCCCTGGGCGTGGATGGCCCTTGCGCCCTCAATGTCTACGGAGACGAACTTGTCGATGCCAGAGGCCGCAATGGTCTTCAACATGGACGGGTTGCGGTTGATCTGCTTGGTCATAGCATAGAGCCGCAGGCCGTTGTCGTCGGCGGCTTTCTTTAACTGCCGAGTGTTCTCACGCAGGACCTCAAGGTCTACGACGTAGCAGTCGGGCGGTATCTCCCGGCGTTGATGCAGGTCGCTCGCCGCTTTCACCAGCGACGGGTTTTGGGATTCGATTATGTCGAGCATTGCGCTCATGGTTTTCTCCTCTGTGTCGTACCGATGTGGGGTCGTAGTAATAACATAGAGCGAGCCAAAAGTGAGGGGCATAGGTTTGGTGAACGAGACACAACAGACGCAGCCGGTGAGTTTCGATACTGACAACTTCCAAAAGGACGTCATCGAACGTAGCTACACGCTTCCTGTGCTGGTGGACTTTTGGGCGGACTGGTGCGGCCCGTGCAAGATTCTCGGCCCGACGCTGGAGAAGTTGGCCCGAGCGGCCGACGGACGGTGGACGCTGGCCAAGATAGACACCGAGAAGCATCAAGACATAGCCACCCAGTACAACATTCGCAATATCCCGAACGTGAAGTTGTTCATAGACGGGCGGGTGAGCGGGGACTTCGTGGGGGCGCTACCCGAGCGCGATGTGGTGGCCTGGCTGGAAAAAACGATTCCTAGCAAGCATAAACGCCAGGTGGAGAGCGCCCGGCAATTGCTAAAAGACGGCAGGCCCTCAGACGCCCGGAAACTGCTTGAACCAGCCGTCGGCGCCGAGCCGACCAACGAAACCGCGAACGTGCTGCTCGCCCAGACTTATCTCGACGCCGACCCCGGTCGCGCCGCAGAGATGCTCAAGAGCGTTGGCCACGGGTCCGAGAATTACGAACATGCAGAGGCCATCAGGACGCTGGCCGGGCTTTTCGGGCGCATAGAAGCACCAGGGGGACTGCCAGAGACCCCCGTTCGGGAGCTATACGTCACCGCTGCGGGTGAGGCCCGTTCGGGCGGGTACGACGCCGCGCTGAGCGCGTTCATTGAGGTTGTCCGCAAGAACCGCAGCTACGACGACGACGGAGCACGGAAGGCCTGCATCGCCGTTTTCAAGCTGCTAGGCGAGGACAATCCGATAACCAGGGAGCACCGCTCGGCCTTCGGCAGCGCGCTGTACTAACGCGCCCGTAGAGGGGCAAAGCTCGTCAAAAGCCCGGCATATTCGCCTGTGAGCTAACGGGCGCCTGTGCGGTGCGGTCGAGTACGTTCAGGTTGAACGTGAGCCAGTCTCCGGTAACGTCGACCAGTCGCAGGTCCTTGAGCAAGTTGATGTCGCGGGACAGCGTTTTTAGGCCGTGAGAGTCAAGTTTCTCACCACTGTCGAAGATTTGTAATTTGACCTTCTTGTTCCCAACGGGCAACGTGGAGGGGGTATTCAGCTTACGCGTCGAACGAATCGCGGAGCTGTTAGGAGGCGCTGGGTGACGAACGCAACCAATTCAGCCGGTCTCGTGAGCGATCCGCTGTCGGCACGATTCCGCCACTTGCGCTGGTGGAACATCGGCGTGGGCCTACTGCATGCGGTGCAAGCGGCTGCGATCGTTGCTCTAGCGAACGACTTCTCGCTGCAGGTTACCGCGACCTTTATGACGGATGCGCCGGGAGTTGCGCCTCCCGAGCTGACGGAGCTGTTCTTGCCCAAGTTTGCGTATGGAGTAGCGGCCTTCTCGTTCCTCTCGGCGCTGGCACATTTGCTGATCTCGATGCCCAGAGCGTTCGAATGGTACCGAGAACAGCTGGGCCAGCGGCGGAACTACGCACGCTGGGCCGAATACTCGCTGAGCGCCTCGCTGATGATGGTGCTAATAGCGATGCTAACCGGCATCTCGGACATCGCTGCCCTGGGCGGGATCTTCGGAGTGAATGCGGCGATGATCCTGTTCGGGCTGCTGATGGAGAAGTACGAGGTGCCCGGAGCGCCGTCGTGGATCTCCTTCAACTTCGGCTCGATCATGGGGGTCATCCCGTGGGTGCTGATCGGGATTTACGTTGTGTCGCCGAATGTCGACGCGAACCCGCCTGCGTTCGTATATGGGATCTTCGTGTCGCTGTTCGTCTTCTTCAACATCTTCGCCGTGAACATGTACCTGCAGTACAAGCGAATCGGGCCGTGGCGAGACTACTTGTTTGGGGAGAAGAGCTACATCGTCCTCAGCCTGACAGCGAAGTCGCTGCTTGCTTGGCAGGTGTTCTCCGGGACGCTGGCACAGTAGGCCATGCCAACAAATGAATTCCTATTCCGTATTCCAGTCGAGCACCACGACCCGGACAGGGCGGAAGTGCGCAATTGACCGTTGGAGTTAGCATACTTGCCTGGTAATGCGATTCACCATCCATGGGATCATGGCGGCGCCCTTATTTCTCCTGAACTGATGGTTGAACTGACCGTGGCCAGGTGGCGGGCGCTCGACTTGAAAGCGATTTCAAGGGCGGGGATGACTTGAGAGCACTGGTCGCCGGCGCGTCCGGCTACTTAGGCAGTAAGTTGGTGGCGGCCCTGGCGGACCGGGGTGCCGAAGTGGTGGCGCTAGTCCGCGACCCTGGCCGTGCGGCGGTGGCTTTCGGCGACTATCCGGTAGTGTCGGTGGTTCGTGGCGACTTGCTCGAACCGCGTTCTTTCGATCATGCGCTTGAGGATGTCGACATTGCTTTCTACCTTGTTCATTCCATGTCGAGCAAGGGCAACTTCGCATCAAAAGACCGCCGGGCGGCCAAACAATTTGCGGACGCCGCTCGCCGAACTGGAGTACCGCGAATCATTTATCTAGGAGGGCTAATACCGTACGTGAACGAGTCAGAACTGTCGGCTCATCTGGCTAGTCGCCGCGAGGTGGGGCAGTTGCTGCGCGGTAGCACCGCGGTGGTGCAGGAGTTGCGTGCGAGCATAGTGCTAGGGAGCGGCAGTGCATCTTTCGAGATGGTCCGTGCTTTGGTTGAGCGATTGCCCGTAATGGTGACGCCTAAGTGGGTTTCCAACAAGGCTCAGCCCATAGCTACTGATGACCTAATCTCCTGTCTGATAGCGGCCTCCGAGATTGAGTCAGAAAACAGCGAGATATACGAAGTGAGTGGACCGGACGTGGTCACCTACGGAGACATTATGCGTGAGTACGCCCGGCAGCGCCGCCTACGCAGGCTGATGATCCCAGTTCCAGTGCTTACCCCGTGGCTATCGTCGCTCTGGCTGTCTTTAATCACGCCACTCTACGCGAATATCGGACGCCACCTGCTGGAGAGCATTCGTAACCCAACTGTGGTCTCTAACAACGCCACGACAGCTGTGTTTGGCGTACACCCCGTGGGTGTCCCAGAGGCGATCGCACGGGCGATCGGAAGGACGGACGACTGGCCGACGAGCAATCTATTGGATCGACGCCAGGTCAGATCGAATCTCGGGCCAGAGCTTCTCTTTGAGCGAGTCGCGACCATCGGCGGGGAACGAGGATGGTACTTCGCGGACTGGCTTTGGTGGCTGCGAGGCGCTCTGGACAAGGCTATAGGTGGGCCAGGTCTGCGAAGGGGGCGCCCGGAGGGAAGCCGCCTGGCTGTCGGCGACCGAGTAGATTTCTGGCGAGTAGATGAACTGGAGCCGGGCAAGAAGATCTCGCTTCGCTCCGAATTTCGACTGCCAGGTCCAGCCTGGCTGGAATTCGAAGTGCGCCCTGAAGACGACGGTTCGGTGCTGTTCCAAACGGCGAAGTTTCATCCTAGCGGCTTCCTGGGCCGAGCATACTGGTATCTGCTCTGGCCAGTGCATGCGATTGTGTTCCGCGGCATGTCCCGGGCGATTGCCGCAGGCACTGCGGGGAACGGGGGATGAATCCTCAGAATGTGGGCTGGTCGGGGTGCCGGGATTCGAACCCGGGACCTCCGCTCCCCGAAAGCGGCGCGCTACCATGCTGCGCTACACCCCGATTTGAAGCAGAACTCCGGACCGTGGCGAGGGGGCCTGCGGGCCGGTTCGTCGGCGTGGCCGTCGACGAAAGTTAGCTCTGAAACGACGTTTCGATTGTATCAGACGGTGGTGTCGGTCCCTTCGGTCGTCTCGGGTGTTCCACTGGCCTCTGCAGACTGGGGTTGCTGGCCTGACTGAGATGAGGCCGACTTGATGTTCTTGACGCTCTTTAGGGGTATCTCCCGGAGGAATACGGTGACCACCAGCGCCACCACAGCCACGATGAGCGCTACCAGGAAGACTTCACCTATGGAACTGGCCAGTGCTTCCCGCATTCCAGCAAGCAGAGGCTGAGTTGCACTTGCGGCGTCCGGGCCGATCTCGGCGAGCCGGGATGTGAGGTCGGCGATCTGCTTGTCGTTCACCAGTGCGTCCGGGTTGGCCTTGAGGCCGTCGAGGATGTCTGTTGGCACTTTGGCCAGGACGTCTTCTGGCACGGCGGAGTCCACTCCGGCGGCGAACCGGGTGGTCAGCAGTGAACCTAGGACGGCCAGGCCCGCAGACGCGCCAATTGCCCGAATGAACTGGGCGGCGGACGTGGCTACCCCGAGGTTGCGGTAGGAGACGGCGTTTTGGATGGCGATGTTGTACGCCGGAAAGGTGCCCCCCATGCCGAAGCCCATGAGGACCATTGACCCGATGACAATGCCCCTTGCGGTGTTTATGTCGATGCGCGTCATCATGTACAGGCCGCCCGCCATGATTGCCACCGACGCCATGCCCAACAGACGGTAGTGGCCGCCGGTTCGTGACATGAGCTGGCCGACAAGTGTGGCCCCGACTACGGTGCCGAGCATCATCGGCGTTAGGAAGCTGCCGCTGTTGGTGGCGGACTCGCCCAGTGCACCCTGGAAGTAGAGCGGCATGAAAACAGAGCCAGCAAACATGCTCACCCCGAGGAGCAGGCTGGCCAGCAGGGCCACAGAAATGATCGGGTCGCGGTAGATATGGAGCGGCATGATGGGCTCGGCGGCCCGCATCTCGACGAAGATGAACGCGACGGCCGAGGCGGCGGCCAACGCCAGCACTCCCGCTACCTGCGGCGACGACCAGTCGTACTGGGAGCCTCCCCACGAGAGACCGAGCATCAGCGGCACAATCGCGAGTAGCAACAGTGCGATGCCGGGGTAGTCGATGGACTTAGCATCGGACTTGGCCCTGGGGTTTGGGAAGATTTTGATGAAGGCGATGGCGATGGGCAGCCCCAACGGGACGTTGATGTAGAACACCCAGCGCCACGACAGGGCGTCGGTGAGGAACCCTCCGACTACGGGCCCGACTAAAGATGACAGAGCAAAGATACCGGCGATGAAGCCCATGTACTTGCCGCGCTCGGCGGGCGGGAACAGGTCGCCGACGGAAATGAACGAGCTGGCCATAACGACGCCGCCCCCGACGCCCTGTATGGCGCGGAAGGCGATGAGCTGGTTCATGTCTTGCGCTACGCCTGCAAATACGGAACCTAGAACGAAGGTGAGGATTCCCCCGATGAAGAAGATCTTTCGGCCGTACATGTCCGAGAGCTTGCCAACGATGGGTATGACGGCGGTGGATGCAACAAGATAAGCGGTCGTCACCCAGGCGAACCGGTCGAAGCCGCCCAGGTCGGTGACTATGCGGGGTATGGCGGTGGCGACGATGGTCTGGTCGAGCGATGCCAGGAAGATGGCGAGCATGACCCCGCCCATGGTGATCATCACCTGGCGCCTGGGTAGGGGGACCCAATCGTCCCAGCCGTCGTCGCGCTTGGGTCGATTCTTTGCGGGCTTTATTGCTGGGGTAACGGGTCGAGTGTGGTCTGGTTCGGTTGGCATGTATTCTCGGGTTGCAGCGCCAGGGGCACCAGCGCGCGGCCCTGTCTACAGACCGCTTCAACCTATGATGTACCTGCGGGCGCACCGGTTCAAGGGGCGTTGGAATTGAGCCTCAAAATCGGGCTGCAGACCTCCAGAACTGGCTTGAGGCCATGCCCGGCCGGAGGAAAGGTCGCGAAAACGCCGTCCGCCAGTCTGTTGACAGCTAGAAAATGCCGGTGCTACGCTTGATTTTCAGCGCAAATTCGATAATGTATGTGCGCAGACGGGGAGTAGTAGCGAACAGGAGCCGGATCAGAGAGTCGGGGATAGTGTGATCCCGGCCCGGAGTCCTTCGTGAACTCGCCCCCGAGCACCCCGTCCTGAAACGGGGGTTGGAGGAAAAGATGTCGCTGCAGGGTACGCAAATGGTAAACGCGTTTCCTGCGCGCTTGATTGTCTCCAGCCTCATTTAACTAGGGATGGGCGGTTGGCTCCGTTAATGGCTACCAAGTGGTACGGCCGAAAGGCCCTGCAATGAAGGGTGGTACCGCGGGCAACAACCCGTCCCTGTGTAAGGACGGGTTTTTTTAATTGGCTCGGGGAACATGACATGACAATGCAAAAGACTGGCGGACAGATAGTTTGCGAGAGCCTCATACGCGAGGGCGTCGAGGTCATTTTCGGGTTGCCGGGTGGTGCCATTTTGCCGCTGTACCAGACCCTGCCAGAGTACCCGCAGCTCCGGCACATTCTCACCCGACACGAGCAGGGCGCCGCGCACGCCGCCGACGGCTACGCCCGGGTCACTGGCAAGCCGGGCGTGTGCTGGGCAACGTCTGGCCCAGGCGCGACGAACCTTGTTACAGGAATCGCCACGGCGCAGATGGACTCTGTGCCGATGGTCATCATCACCGGGCAGGTGAAACGAGCGGCTATCGGCTCCGACGCTTTTCAGGAGATCGACATAACGGGCATAACGCTGCCCATTACTAAGCACAATTACCTTGTAATGGACCCGGCGGACATTGCCCGGACCATTAAAGAGGCCTTCTACATCGCCTCCAGCGGACGGCCGGGGCCGGTGCTCGTCGACATCCCCAGGGACGTCATTGAGGAGTACACCGACTTCGAGTATCCCGACGAGATTAGCCTTGCGGGCTACAAGCCCAAGGTCGAGGGCCACCCGGCCCAGATACGCCGAGCCGCCAAGCTAATTGGCGTGGCGAAAAAACCGGTCATCCTGGCGGGCCACGGCGTGCTGCTGTCGGGTGCCTGCGACGAGCTAAGAGAGCTGGCCGAGAAGGCACAGATCCCCGTTGTCGCCACCCTGCTGGGCATCAGCTCGTTCCCGGAGGACCATTTCCTGTATGCGGGCTGGCCCGGCATGCACGGCATGGCGTACGCCTCGCTGACCATCGACGAGGCGGACCTCATCATCGCCCTGGGCATGCGCTTCGACGACCGGATCACCGGTGACTGTTCCAAGTTCGCCCCCAACGCCAAGGTGATTCACGTGGACGTTGATCCATCCGAGATCGGCAAGTCGGTACGCGTCGATGTGCCGATAGTGGGCGACCTGAAACACGTGCTGCGCCAGATGAACCCGCTGGTCGAGGACGCCACCCACGTGGACTGGATTCAGCGAATTGAGGAACTCAAGGCCGAACACCCGTCGCTCGCCATTCGCGAAACCGACAAACTGCTTCCGCAGTACGTCATCCGCGAATTGCACCGGGCGACGAACGGCGAGGCCATCGTGGTGACGGGCGTCGGCCAGCACCAGATGTGGGCCGCACAACACTATATGTTCAACGAGCCTAGGTCGCTGGTTTCGTCTGGTGGCGCAGGCTCGATGGGCTTCGAGGTGCCGGCCGCCCTGGGCGCTCAAGTTGGCAGGCCCGACAAGGTTGTGTGGTCGGTCGCAGGTGACGGCGGCTTCCAGATGACGATGTCCGAACTGGCGACGCTGGTAGAAAACAAGCTGCCGGTCAAGTTCGCCATTCTCAATAACGGTCGCCTGGGCATGGTGCGCCAGTGGCAGCAGGCGTTTTACGAACAGAGCTATGTTGCGACGGTCTTTAACGGCAACCCGGACTTCGTGAAGTTGGCCGAGGCGTTCGGGGCGTTCGGCATTCGGGTGACCGACAAGGGCCAGGTCGCTTCGGCCATTGCCCAGGCCATGGAGTTCGACGGACCGGCTGTCGTGGACTTCGTCGTTGAACAGGAAGAAAACGTCTACCCGTTCATTCCTTCCGGAACCAGCGTCGCCGAGATGATCGAGGAGCCGAAGCCTGAGCGGGTGAACAAATGAATACCAACGGAACACTTCCGCGCCGCACCATAACCGCGCTCGTCCAGGACAAGCCAGGCGTACTGGCACGCGTGTCGGGTATGTTCAGGCGGCGCGGTTTCAACATTGCGTCTCTTGCCGTAGGCCAGAGTGAAGTGCCCGACATGTCCCGCATGACGTTCGTTGTCGAGGGGGACGACCGCACCGTCGAGCAGGTCACCAAGCACCTGCACAAGCTTATCGACGTTGTAAAAGTCTCGGACATTTCCGAGCAAAACATTGTCGAGCGGGAACTCGCCCTTATACGGGTCAAGACCAACCCGCAGACACGAAGCGAGGTTATGCAGATCGTCAATATTTTCCGAGCGGGCATTGTAGATGTCTCGGGGGAGTCGACGATCGTAGAGGTAACGGGGAACGTGAGTAAGGTAAATTCCCTGCACAAACTGTTGGAGCCATTTGGCGTGGTCGAGGTGATGCGCACCGGAACCATAGCCATGAACCGAGGCTTACAACCCGGAGAAAAGAGTGAGAGAAAACGATGACCAAGATGTACTACGAAGCCGACGCAGACCTGTCACTGTTCGACGGTAAGACGGTGGCGATTGTCGGCTACGGAAGCCAGGGGCATGCGCACGCCCTCAACCTGCACGACTCGGGCGTGGACGTCATCGTCGGCCTGCACGAGGGCAGCAAGAGCAAGGCAAAGGCCGAAGAGGCCGGTTTGCGGGTGGCCACTGTCGCAGAGACTGCCGAGCAGTCGGATGTAATTATGATGCTGTGCCCCGACACCACGCAGCCCCAGGTCTATAAGGACTTTGTCGAGCCGCACCTGCTGCCGGGCAAGACGCTGATGTTCGCCCATGGTTTCAACATTCACTACAACACCATCGTGCCGTCGGAGAGTGTAGACGTTTCGATGGTGGCGCCGAAGGCACCAGGGCACAGGATGCGCGAGGTGTTCGTAAAGGACTCTGGCGTGCCTGGTTTGCTGGCCGTGCACCAGGACTCGTCGGGCAACGCCGCAGCACTGGGCCTGGCGTACGCCAAGGGCGTGGGCTGCACCCGGGCAGGCGTGCTGGACACGACCTTTAAGGAAGAGACTGAGACCGACCTGTTCGGCGAGCAGGCCGTCCTGTGCGGCGGCGTGTCGGCACTCGTCAAAACCGCGTTTGAAGTTCTCACTGAGGACGGTGGTTACCAGCCCGAGTCGGCCTATTTCGAAGTTATGCACGAGCTGAAGCTGATTGTCGACCTGTTCTACCAGGGCGGCATGGAGTACATGCGCTACTCGGTGAGCGACACGGCCGAGTTCGGCGACTACACTCGCGGCCCGGTGGTGATTGACGCGCACGTGAAAGAGAACATGCGCAGGGTTCTAAAAGAGATTCAGGACGGCACGTTCGCCCGTGAGTGGATCGCCGAGAACGACGAGGGTCGGCCCCGCTTCACGCAGCTTCGCAAAGAGAACGCGGACCACCCAATAGCGGCCGTGGGCAAAGAGTTGCGCGGCATGATGAGCTTCCTGAGCGACTCCGACTAGGGGCGAGCAATGGCGACAGAAACCGGCCGCGATGTAGTCAAAATCTTCGACACCACCCTCAGGGATGGTGAGCAGTCAGCTGGCGCGGGCCTTACGACCTCGGAGAAGCTAGAGGTGGCCAAGCAGCTTGACCGCCTGGGCGTCGACATCATCGAAGCCGGTTTCGCCGCCAGTTCGCCGGGGGATTTCGAGGCGGTGCAGACGATCTCCCGCGAGATCCGCCGCCCTGTCATCGCCTCGCTCGCGCGCTGTAACACGGGCGACATAGACGCAGCCTGGGGGGCGATTAAAGAGGCGGAGCACCCCCGCATTCATACGTTTATCTCCTCTTCGGACGTGCAGATGATGCACCAGCTACGCAAGAACCCCGAGGACGTGCTGGACATGGCCGTGGCGTCGGTAGAGCGGGCGAAGGGCTACTGCGACGACGTCGAGTTCTCGCCCATGGATGCCTCTCGCACTGACCCGGAGTACCTCATCAGGCTGGTTGAGGCCGCTATCGCGGCCGGTGCCACGACGGTGAACATCCCCGACACGGTCGGCTACTCCATACCGTCGGAGTTCGGGCGCCGCATCGCCGAGGTTTTTGAGCGCGTACCGAACATTGACCAGGCGGTCGTCTCCATCCACTGCCACAACGATCTTGGTCTTGCGGCCGCCAACAGTCTCGCAGCCGTACAAGCAGGCGCGCGTCAGATAGAGGGCTGCATTAACGGCCTGGGCGAGCGTGCGGGCAACGCGGCGTTGGAGGAGGTGATCATGGCGATCGCCACCAGGGGCGACTACCTTGGGGTTTCGACCAATATCGACACGACGCAGATTTATCGCACTTCGCGCATGGTCTCGGACATTACCGGGTTCCCGGTGCAGGCCAACAAGGCGGTGGTGGGCGCGAACGCCTTCCGACACGCCTCGGGCATTCACCAGGACGGCGTTCTGAAAGAGCGCACGACGTTCGAGATTATGGACCCGAAGTCTGTAGGCTGGCCCTCGAATGAACTGGTACTGGGTAAGCTCAGCGGCCGGGCGGGCCTCAGGGCCCGTCTCGAAGACCTGGGCTTCGTGTTGAGTCAGGAAGAACTCAATACGGTTTTTGACGACTTCAAGGCCCTGGCGGACCGCAAGCGCGAGGTGAACGACGCCGACCTGGAATCGCTTATGGCAGGCCAAAGGCGCATGGCATCGGAGCCGCAGACCTATGTGTTAGAGCACGTGCAAGTGTCGTCGGGCAACCACGACGTGCCCACGGCGACCGTTTCGCTCACGACCCTCACAGGCGAAAAACTGACGGACGCTTCTACCGGAACAGGCCCCGTGGACGCCGTTTACAAGGCGATTAACCGCATTGTTGATGTACCCAATACGCTGACCGAGTACAGCGTCAACGCCATTACCGAAGGCATAGACGCCCAGGGCAGCGTGACTATTCGTATTGAACGCGACGGCGAGGTTTACGTCGGCCGCGGCTCGGATACAGATATAATAGTAGCCAGCGCCAAGGCCTACATGCACGCCCTCAATCGCCTGTTGGTGATGGGGGACAAGGGCCGCGTAAACGAACCGGCATGACAAACCCGACGACCACATATTTAGCCCCGCGACCTTGTAACGGCCGCCTCTTCAACTCGGGCCGGTACGGACAAGCCACGACAGACGTCTTCGCCTCGGGCACTGGCGCCCAGGCCATCCTCACTCAGACCACTACTACCCTCACTACCAGGCCCTAGCAGCCGGGGGCTTCCGCTCTCGCTTCGCTGGGGCGTTTCAGCGTCTTCCGCGCGTCGGCCGTATGGCTGCACGCACGGCTAAGCCTCAGTTTTCCTTTGCGTAAGCGCAGGAGCATGACGATGAAAAAGATACTGGTAACAGGTGCCTCCGGACAGATCGGTTCGGAGTTGATCCCGGCGCTGAGAGAGCGATACGGCGACGAAAACGTGGTGGCAGGAATGCATCGCCAACCGCTGACTCCGGACGTGCGAGATGGCGGCCCGTGGACAGCGGCAGACGTGACCGACCGGGGACAGTTGGACGACGCGATGGCCCGGTTCGGCATCGACACAGTGTTCCATCTGGCATCGGTACTGCTCGGCTGTTGCCGACAGTACCGGCAAACGGCGTACGCGGTGAACTTTAACGGCCTGTTCAATGTTTTGGAGTCGGCGGTGGCCCACGGGGCGACCATGGTGGTGTCTCCTAGCTCCATAGCGGCCTTTGGGCCGGAAACACCCCCGGTTTTAGCCGAACGACACCATTCAGAGGCCCAACACCGGCTACGGCATTTCCAAGGTGTTCGGTGAATTAATGGGCAACTACTACCACTCGGTCGTGGGGCTGGACGTGCGCGGCGTGAGGTTGCCGGGCATTGTGAGCTGGAAGGTAGAGCCGACCTCCGGTACCACCGACTACGCAGTGGCGATTTTCTATGGCGCACTGAAAGAGGGACGGTACACCTGCTACCTGCGGCCGGACTCGATGTTACCCATGATGTACATGCCGGACGCCGTGCGCTCGCTCATCGGCGTGGTCGAGGCAGACGGCTCGAAGCTGTCGCACAGGGCCGACTTCAATGTTGCGGCCGTCAGCTTTTCGCCCGACCAACTGGAGAAGGCAATCTAGAGGCGAATGCCCGACTTCGAGATGAGCTACGAGATCGATCCGCTGAGGCAGGCGATAGCGGACTCGTGGCCGGACGAACTGATAGACGATGTCGCCCGCGCGGACTGGGGATGGCGACCTGAGTTCGGCCTGGACGAGATGGTCGACGACATGTTCGAGAACCTGGGTCGGAAGTTGGGAGCCGAGATGCCTATAATGGGCCGGATTACTCCTGAGACCGGACGTGTATGACAACAACCAGACCGCGCACGCTGTTCGAGAAAATATGGGACGACCACGTCGTCCGCGAGGAGGAGGGTCAGCCGACCCTCCTCTACGTTGACCTGCACCTCGTCCATGAGGTGACCTCGCCGCAGGCTTTCGAGGGCCTGCGGCTGGCGGGACGCGGGGTCCGGCGCACCGATCTAACGATCGCCGTGATGGACCACAACACGCCGACGTGGGACCTCGCCATTCCCGTAAAGGACCCGATTGCACAGCAGCAACTCGACGCGCTCCAGCGCAACTGCGATGACTTCGGCGTCGAACTGTACGACCGCTTCAGCCCGAAGCAGGGCATCGTGCACATTATCGCCCCGGAGCAGGGTCGCACCCAGCCGGGCGGGGTAATCGTGTGCGGCGACAGCCACACCGCTACCCACGGTGCGTTCGGGGCCTTCGCCCTGGGTATCGGCACCTCCGAGGTCGAACACGTGCTGGCCACTCAGACCTTGCGTCAGCAAAAACCCAGAACTATGGAGATAAACATCGACGGCCCGGCACCGGAGGGCGTGTCGGCCAAGGACATGATCCTGGCCATCATCGGCCGCATGGGGGTCGCCGGGGCCGTGGGGCACGTGATTGAGTACACCGGCCAGGCCATCACCGACCTGTCGATGGAAGGCCGCATGACTGTGTGCAACATGTCCATTGAGGGCGGCGGCAGAGCGGGCATGGTCGCACCGGACGACACAACGTTCGAGTACCTGCGCGGCCGTGAATACGCACCGAAAGGCGCCGACTTCGACCGCGCGGTGGCCGAGTGGCGCGAACTGCGCACCGACCCCGGCGCCGAGTACGACACCCGGCTGGTGATTAACGCTGCCGAACTGGAGCCGTACGTTAGCTGGGGAACGAACCCTGGCATGGTGGCCCCGGTGACGGGCCGCGTCCCCAACCCGGCCGATGCGGCTGACGATGCCGAACGGGATGCCTGGGAGCGAGCTTTCCAGTACATGGACCTGTCTGCCGATATGCCGATTACCGACATTAAGATAGATCGGGCCTTCATAGGCTCGTGCACGAACGCGCGCATTGAGGACCTGCGGGCGGCAGCGGAATTGATAAAGGGCAAAAAGGCCCACCCAGACGTATATGCCATGGTCGTGCCCGGCTCGGCTGCCGTGAAGAAGCAGGCCGAAGAAGAGGGGCTGGATCGCGTTTTCACAGAGGCCGGGTTCGACTGGCGCGTCGCCGGTTGCTCAATGTGCTTGGGCATGAACCCGGACATTCTGAAGCCGGGCGAGCGCTGCGCTTCGACGTCCAACCGCAA
>Ga0209501_10001781_pt1 | contig 23357 bp, 24 predicted proteins | sample ArcticOcean_MG_C_4_FD_187434 | JGI IMG/M metagenome (GOLD analysis project Ga0209501, IMG submission 187434) | Marine microbial communities from western Arctic Ocean - ArcticOcean_MG_CB4_134 (SPAdes) (version 2) | ecosystem: Environmental > Aquatic > Marine > Oceanic | place: Arctic Ocean...
GTCGATATCGGAGGTGTGCTCAGTGACGACGCTATGGGCGTGGCGGCCACTGACACACTCCAGCTGGATGATGACAACAAGGTAACGGTCTTGCTGGAGAAGGCGTAAGTGCAGATTCTCTCCCCCGGGTTGGGAGGGAGTTAGAGGGTGGGTTGGAAACGGCGGGCAACGCGCGACTCCCCACCAGATCCCTCGGCTCCGATGACTTCGCTCGGTAAATCGGATGGTGGCATCATCCATATGGGTCTGTGGCTGATAATCTCTGAAGACTCAACCTCCGCTCGAAATGAAACGACCTGCCACATGAAAGCACTTCTACTCGACAAACCCGGACCTGTTAGCGATCTTTACGTTGGTGAACTCGCTATTCCTGAACCCAAAGCGAATGAAATTCGGGTGAAGGTTCATGTCGCAGGTCTGAATCCGGTCGAATACAAGCAGGCCGGGAAGGGTAACGACAACTGGTTGTGGCCCCACGTGCTTGGACTCGATGTAGCAGGCGTTGTAGACGCGGTTGGCTCGGATGTAGACCAGTGGTCACTGGGTGATCGGGTTTTCTACCACGGCGATCTCGCCAAACCTGGTGGGTTCGCTGAATACGCGATCACGACCGTTCACACAACGGCCAGAATTCCCGAGAATATCTCGTTTGCCCAGGCCGCTGCGATTCCCTGTGCCGGTCTCACGGCCTACGAGTCGGTGGTGCGTCGTTTGGACGTTCAACCCGAGCACACGGTGTGGATGCAGGGCGGTGCCGGCGGTGTCGGTGGCTTCGGGGTTCAGATCTGCGCCAACATCGGTGCAACGGTCATCACCACAGCCTCAGAACGTAACCACGGATTTGTGAAGTCGATCGGTGCAGATCATGTGATCGACTACAACACTGAAAACGTTGTCGAGGCGATCATGGCGATCACCGACGGCCTCGGCGTAGACAGGGTGCTGGCTGCTGTCGATGCGTCGACCGCCGACGAGGGCATCGAGGTGTTGAAGTACCGGGGCGGTCTTGCCGCCGTAGCGGGCATGCCAACGCTGAACGACGCTGCCTTTTCGAGCGCGAGGTCGATTCACAACATCTCTTATGGCGGTGCTCACTCTTCGACGAATTACGCGGCCCAGGTCGATCTGGCGACGATGGCTGAAGAAATGATTGCGCTGGTAGCCGATAAGAAAATCGACGCGATGATCGAGCAGACGATTGGCCTTGATGAGATTCCAGAGGGGCTGGCGCAGCTACAGGGTCGGCACGTTCGTGGAAAGATCGTCGCTGAGATCGGGTAATCGTCGCACGGCTTTCAAACATGACTAATATCTGTCATTAGCAAAAGCACCGGCGCATGTAATCATGTGGCTTGGCATTGGGAACACGATGGTTCTCGGGGCGTTTATTTACGGCGCAATTGGCTTCCTGATCCCTCTCGCCCCGACTCAGATCTGGATCGCCTCGATTTTTTTCATATTGCCGCAGTTGTTCGGCGATGGATTCATGATCATGCACGACATAAACCGTCGGAGTCTCCAACAGTCGATTATTCCCGAGAACTATCTCGGGCGCGTTATCGGAGCGATGAAGGTGTCGGAGATGGCGGCGGCGTTGCTTGGCGTTTCGATTGCGGGTGTCGTCGGTGAAACCGTAGGATTACGAGCCGCACTTTTCATTGGGAGCGTTCTCATGGTGATTGCAGCCGTTGTTTTGCTGCACCCGGCGGTGCGATCGATCAAAACGATTCCTGAGTTGCCTACGGCCCCTAAAACTGAGTCGACGAAATCCGGCTAAGCCAGCCGTTTGATCATCCGTTGCGATGTCTGGGTAACTATCGCTGATGGGAGTCCGGCCACGGGTTGTTTCCACTGCAACTTCTCGGGCGTGCCTACTGGTAGGTAGCCAAGTTTCTCGTACAGACTCGTGGCAATGTGATTGTCGACCGAGACTTCGAGGCGTAGAGCAGAGTGGCCGTCGGATAACACTCGACTCTCGACCTCTTTGATCAACTTCGTGGCGAATCCACGACGCCGGTATTCAGTTCCGACATCCAGTGCAAAAAGCCTGCGTGTCACGCCCTCCTCATCGGTATTGGCAGAAATACTGATGGTCCCGGCTAATGCATCATCGGTCTCGAGCACCAGTAGCAGGCGGAAGCCTGCGTGAAGCTCTGCGAACCGGTTCGTAATTACGTGCGGATATACTTCAGGTTAAAGATTCCGCACGAGCGTTGTTGCATCGGAATCCACTGCGGCTCTAATAAGAATGCTCACGAAAGACTTACCTAGTTGCGATCGTCTGTACCGTTGTCGGCATTACGCATTGCACCGGGTTTTTCGACGATGTCATGCTCCTGAGCGCCCATCGGAACCGGATTCGGCATTCCGGGAAGAGATGATGTTCCTCGAATACGTTCCAGGCTTCGAGATAGGAAATTATTGCGTTTTTTCTGTTCGGTCTCTGCCAGGTAAAAGGCATACCGAGACGTGAGCATAGCGGCAACAAGCAGAATAATCGCCGACACGTAAACGAAAATCATCAACACGATAATCATGCTCACGCCACCGTAGATCGATGTGGCGATAGTACTCATGTTTCGAAGGTAGAAGATGAATATTGCCTTGGATATCTCGAAGGCAGCCGCACCGGCTAGAGCGGTCGGCCAGACCTCTTTGAATCGCAGCTTCGTGTTTGGCAACCACCACAGAAGAGTTAGGAATACCACGAACGACAATATTAGAGGGACGAATACCGCAAGTCGTTGCCACAACCTAGCGTCGCTTATAGGGGCATCTGGCAACCAGATCGCAGTCAAATCGGATACAACCGTGATCAGTCCACTGATGAGCAGCGAAGCAAATAACAGCGTCGCTGCACCGAACATTAAGGCGAAGTCCATCAAACGCTCGGTCAGGAACGGTCGGGTTTTGTTGATGCCCCAGATGACGTTGATGCTTTTTCGAATTGCACTGAACACCTGCTGGGATACCCAGAACAACCCGATGATGGCGACCATTCCACCGACAGTTCGACCCTGTTTGAGGCTTGTAAAGAAGTTACCCAAAAACGCGTCGTCGGCCTCTGCAAGGACCGGAATCTGCTGACGGAGTCCGTCGATCAGCTGTTCCTCGAAGCCTTTGACACCCACAACAAGGGAGAACACTGCGATGAGCGCGAGTGAAAGTGGGAACAGCGAGAAAAAGGCGTAGTACGCGATGGCCGCAGACATGTACGGTCCGTTTTTCGCCATAAACTCATTGAAGTTACTGGTAAAAAATTTAACTACTGAAAAGGTAGCGCGAAGCATAAGGTGCACTATTGTGCCAAAGCGAACGCGGTTGATGCAATCGGCGAATTAAGCGGAATTTGCTATGAATGGTGTGTGGGCACAGTTGAACTTTCACCGTTTTAACTGAGCTGTGCCGCCCAACCGCCGATTTTCCGAGCAAAGGGAAGCGTAGTCGAGGGATGTTCAGCGCCAACTACTGTTTATCGGACGAGTACTGAACGTCGAGCTGCACGCTGTTTACAATGCGGTTCAAGAGATTCCCGCAAGATCCCTCCATTCCAATTCGCCTCAGTCGGGAATTAGTCCATCCTCAACAAAATCCCGCACGCGTGCTACTGGTCGAGTTCGCCTGCTCGGAACGCACCGATGTAGTTCATCGCGAAGTCGTCGTTGCCCTGTAGTAGCTCGATTGCAAACTTGACCGGGCCTGACTCGAGATCGATTTTCAGCGATCGCTCAGCCGAGGTGGTCAGGGGATCGATGATCCCGGAGTCGGCTCCCGCTTCGATGGCGAAGTACAGGAACACATCGTTTATCAGGCGACGCTTGGGAATACCGAACGACACGTTGCTCATGCCACCTGCGATATGAATTTCATCTCCGAAGTCCGCCCGTATCTGCTTGATCGCGTCAAAGGCGTGCTTTCCGTATTGCGAATCGACGGCAATCGGGAAGTAGAGCGGATCTACAAAAATATCTTCTTTTGCCATGCCCTTAGAGAGCGCCATTTCGAGGATTCTGCCAACGTTTTCAACACGTTCACCGGCGCCATCAGGCATTCCGACCTCGTTTGAAGCCATAACAACTGCAAGAGCGTTGTACTTCACCGCCATGTCGATTGCCTCGGGGCGCTCAAGGGCTATCGAGTTGAGCAACGGCCGACCCTGTGTGCCTCCGTATGCGGCAAGACCGACTTCGATAATTTCTGGGTTCGATGAGTCGATGCTTGGAGGGACGGATGACACCGACTCGACGTATTTGACGAGCCATTCCATCGACTCTTTCTGCTCGGGCAATCGATATGAAGATTCATCGACGTTTAGATCGAGATAGTTCGACCCGGCTTTGATCTGTCGATTCACTTCGTACTGTATGTACGCCTTGCCCTCTTCCGACTCATCGGAATCACCGTTCAGCCCCTTCCACATCGCAATCATGAAGTGCTTGAGGTTGCCCTGCTGGTAGGGCTGGGTGGTTGTGAAGTGCTCCGGAACGTGAACGAACCGCTGCTCGCCATCGACCTTGTACTTGATGGCCTCTGTGCCGTCCTCGAAGATATGTCCTCGAACTCCACCGCGCTTCACAACGCGAGTAGCGTGGATGTTCTCGGCAATGACTGTGAACTGGTCGGAACTTTCGATGACTCTTGGCATATAAATTTCACTCTCGGAATCGCTCTGAGTTGGGTGGCCATGACTTGGCAGCTAGAATGCGTGGCATCTGAAGTGCGGCTATCGATTATGCCCCACTGCTGTCATCTGCGGGGTTGGTCTCGGCGTGATGATCCCGCCCGAGAAACCTGTTCGCCCACGCTGAGGTGTGCTTGAGCGAGGCATCACGAAACACAACCGGACGTTCGAGCATTGTTGTTTCGTTACTGAACGGCTTCAGCCGGTCGTACGCACGAATCCAGATGCACTCCTGGTCGAGGATCTCGCATTTTCCAGCTTTTGTACCGCCACATGGACCGTTTCGCTGATTCTTGACGCACTGCGATTCGGGGCACAGGTAGGCGGTATCGGGCAGGGAACAGTCGCCACAATCTCGACAGCGGAAGATGGGGATTTTCGAGGTCTGTTCGACCATATGAGCGATACCGGTGATCTTTTTGCTCTTGTCTACCTGCGTGCAGATCGCCTTTCCTACCTTGAAGCCCAACGTACCTTCGATAAATGTTCGGTCATGAACGAATTTTCCGAAGCGGTATTACAGCGGTACCGTTACCCGCGCTTTTGCCCTGGCGGATTTGGATTTCGACGCGCGGTATGTCTTGTTCTCTACGTTCGAACTCAGGCCCGGATTTTCACCCTGCTCGTAGTAGTAGAACTCGTCGTTCTGAGCAAAATTGATATCTTTTGCAAAGTCTTTCCAGTCGTTCTCGCCAAAAGAGTTGGCCAGTTCGAGAATGCCCTGAATGCGCTTGAGTTGAGGACGACCCGAAATGTAGGCGCCCCTGTATCCGATGCCCCTAAGAATCGCTATCTGCTTTGCCGCAAGCTCGGAGAAGAAGGCACGTCCTCTGTCTTTCGATTTCGCCTGCTTGTTGGCAATGTCGCGGAGTTCGTCCGAAACCCACACGCCGGGTACGCCCCATCGGTTGAAAAACCTGCCGGCGGGTGCTGTGAGAATGAAGACGCTCCCTATAAGCGGGACGTTGATGTTGTTGGACTGGACGTACTGGAAAAGTTCGGCTGCCTTACGTGAGTCGTAGCCGATCTGGGTAATTGCGAACCTGGCGCCGGTTTTAACTTTCAAAGCGAGCTTGAAGTACTGCGTCATTAGTTCGCCCTCAAGTTTTTTGAAAGGGCTGACTGCGCACCCGGCGAAGAAGTTCGTCTTTTCGAGCCGGTCTTCTCGACCAACCGATCCCCACATCTGGTTCGGCAGGCCGTCGTTCATCTGCCGCATCAGTTCGAGGAGGCCAACAGAGTCGATATCGAACACGGGCTGGGCCTGTCCCCGGGAACCACCGATTGGGTAGTCTCCGGAGAGTGCCAGTACGTTTGAAAAACCCTGGCTCCCCAGGGCCCAGAGTCGGCTCTCAATGCCGTTCCGGTTGTAGTCCTTGCACGACATGTTGATCACGACGTCTCGTTCACGGAATAACAAATCCTGACCGAGAACCTCAGGGCGGATATGCGGATTGCCGCCTGGGTTATCGGTCAGGGAGACGAAGTCAACTTGATCGAACTCAGAAAGTGATTTTGCGAGTTCGGCTGTCTTTCTCGATGCTTCTGCCATCAGAAGCCCTCGAGACGTTTCGATTTCGACAGCGGTTAAAAATTTGTTGCTGTCTTCGAGCATGCTGCGTAAGTTTTGTCGATTCGAACCAGTCAACATTGCCCCCAACACTAGCTCGCTACCCACATGTGCCTGTCTAATGCGTTGCACGACCTACTTGATCACTTTCGTCCAATGACATCATAAGCCGCAAGCTGTTGCAGTGAGGGAACGGGGATGATTTAAGAACTGTCTAATGGGTTTTGAGTTAGATAGTTCACTGGTGCACACTGCAAATTTGCCCATTCGGGCACCAATTACAGTGTGATGATGTAATAAAGCGGGGGGTAGAATAGGCAGGCGTTCGTGGTTGGCCGTTACCGGATAATGGTTCCGTGTAACGTTTACGTGTAATTGAACTGGGATGGGGAGAATCCGATCCTCGGAACCATATGAAAACTAAGCAGCAAGTCGTGGTAGTTGGTCTGGGTCGATTCGGCGGTAACGTCGCTCGAACGCTTTATCAGCTCGGTCACGACGTTATGGCGATCGATATCGACGAAGAGCGTGTTCAGACCCTGATGGGAGAGGTGACGTACCCGGTTTCCGGTGACGCCACTCAAGAAGCGGTTTTGCGTGAGCTCGGAGTGCACAACTTCGACATCGGAATCGTGGGCATTGGTGCAAACATCGAAGCGAGCATCATGGTGAGCGTTTTGTTCCAGACAATGAACCTGCCGTACATCGTCGCACGTGCCCACAGCGCCCTTCACGGCAATACGCTAGCCAGGCTCGGTTGCCATAGGGTTATTCACGCCGAGGAAGAAATGGGCAGCAGGCTGGCTCACAGTCTCTTCAATCCCGATGTTGAAGAGTACATGGAACTCGCCGAGGCGTTCGGAGTAAGCAGGCTCCTTGTGCCCGATCGATTCACGAACATGACCCTCGATGAGGCTGGATTTGCCGGTGCTCGTGATAAATATGGAATTGCAATCGTTGCACTAAAACGCGGCAACGACATCACGCTTAGCCCCGATTCAGAAGAGCGCCTTCGCGCAGGAGATGTACTCGTAGTTGCGGGACGAGACGAGTTCGTTAGCCGTATCACCAACTAGCCCTATCACCAACTGGCCGCACTGAGTTTATTTGGTGGTCAGCATGTGCATATCAAGCCGAAAAGATACATAACACCCAATGCCTTTCAATCGAGTGCTAGCAGTCGTCACAGACGACCCTTCTGATATCAACACCGTCTCACGGGCAGCCGATATCGTCCGAGACGATCGCGGCCGTCTTTATGTGATATATGTGATCAAAGTACAGCGATCACTACCGATTGATGCCGAGATTGAAGACCAGATAGCACGGGGTGAGCAGGTATTGCACCGCTCGGAGCGTTTGGCGCGCCTTCCTCGTAGCGATATCGACTCTCAACTGCTCCAGGCGAGGGATCTCGGCCCTGCTGTGGTTCACGAAGCGATTGTCAGAGATGCCGACGCCATCGTGATTGGAACCTCTTATCTGACGAATTACGGCTCTTTTTCGCTCGGAAACGATATCCCGTACATACTCGAACACGCTCCATGTGATGTAATTTTGTGGCGAGAACATAGTAGTGCGGCAAAACCAGTTGCCCGAACGGCTCGAAATGGTCGAGCCTAATCATTTGAACTCAGTCGTGCCAGATACACCAGTCGAATCAGGATTCGTACCTGAATGAACGTAATAATCGTGGGAGCCGGGAATCTCGGCTCCGCACTCGCCCGGAAGCTAAGCGATCTCGGGCACCGGATCACCGTTATCGATAAGAATCCCAAGGCAGTCTCGCTGCTGCCGCGCGGGCGTGTCGATTCCGGGGTGATGACCGTGATTCATCGTGACGGCTCTACCGGTGCGGCAATGATCGAAGCTGGCATAGCGAATGCAGATGTGTTCATCGCAGCTACAGGCAAGGACTCGCTTAACGGCCTTGCAGCACAGCGGGCGAAGACCATCTTCCGTGTTGAAGAGGTGATGACTGCAGTGAAAGACGAGGGTGCGAGAACTCTTTACGATTCACTCGGGATCACCACTATCAACAAGGCCTCACTGGCGAGTGATCAGCTCGTAAATCTGTTGGCTGAGGAGAAATAGAGGGCTTTTGTATCTCGTAATCGTCGGCGGCGGAAAAGTCGGAGCACCACTTGCATCGTCTCTCATCAATGAGGGTCACGAGGTGTTTGTGCTCGATCACGATCCCGAAACGGTCGCATCCCTTCAGCGTGAGCTGGGAATGATCGCAACGGTGGGCGAAGCTACCTCTGTTCGGGCTCTCCAGGAGGCTGGTGCATCTCGGGCCGGGGCGATAATAGCCACGACCGATTCGGATGAAGACAATCTTGCCGCGTGTCAGCTTGCAAGAACTAATTTCGATATTCCTCGAACCATTTCTATCGTACACTCGCCCGAAAACGCTGAACTTTTCGATATCGCCGGGGTTGACCTAGTGGTGAGCGCGACTGATCTGGTTCTTTCAAACCTTGCAACGGGACTTCCGGCTCACCCGCTTATCAGGCTGATGCCGATTGCCGATCGCTCTCAGGAACTAGTCGCCATAAAGCTTCCCGCCGCAGGCACGGTTATCGGCCGTACGCTCTCGGAGCTGACCCTGCCGTATGGCACCAAGATCATTCTGATGGTTACGTCAGAGGGCCAGTCGAAAACCCCTGATGCCGATACTCTGGTCGAGGAGGAAGACCAGATTATCGCTTTGTCGCCAAAAAACTCCACTTCCGAACTATGGGAACTTCTCACTGAACTGAGGTAATCATGCCCAAGACTGTCGCCTATTTAGGACCCGAAGGGACTTACACGGACGAGGCTTGTTATTTCTATGCTCCCGATGAGGAGCGAATTCCGTTTTCTTCTCTTGGGCTTGTTACAAGCGCTCTCGAAGAAGGAAAGGTGGATGAGGCGGTTGTTCCGATCGAGAACTCGCTCGGCGGGACCGTGATAGAGGTTGTTGACTACCTGATTACTTCGGAAAAAGCTCACATCAAGGGCGAGATACTGCTGCCGATCGACCATTGCCTGGTTACACGACCTGGCGTTCAACTTTCCGACATCACGGTTGTGAAGTCCAAGCAGGAAGCGCTTACTCAGTGTCGAGAGTTTCTGTCTACCGAACTGAGATTCGCTGAACAGATCCCCACTACGAGTACTGCTTCGGCGGTAACCGACTTGAAAGAGTCTGACGACCGAACAGCTGCGATCGGGCCACGCAGGTCGGCTGAATTAGCAAACTTGCCGATACTTATTCAGGGGATTCAGGATCGACAGAACAATGTGACCCGGTTTGCTGTGCTCAGTTCGAACGGGGATACCCCGGACAACAGCGACAAGACCTCGATTGCCTTCGATTTCGACCGGCCGGATGGACCTGGTCTTGTTTTCGGGGCCCTGAGTCCTTTTGCGGATCGTGATATCAATCTGCTGAAAATCGAATCACGCCCAACGGGCAAGGGAATGGGCAACTACATATTCATTCTCGATTTCGAGGGTCACATCGACCAACCGCACGTCAAGGAAGCAATTGCAGAACTGACAAAGCACACGGCGACGTTCAAGGTCTTCGGCTCGTATCCGAGGGCGCAGGGACTTGCCGGTAGGTAGTTTTGGCCACTTGTTCCGCTTCGAGCGTGTGCGCTAGTCGTGCGCATGCGCTGCACTCGGCGGATTGCCTCGATTAGCTAGAGGTTCTCGTCGTCCAGGTCGAGATCATCGAATCCGTCGCCGTCCCTCATCAGTGATGCGGCCCGCCTGCCCTCGGTCGCGGCAGTCGCCATACGCTCACGGGTTGCTGAGGTGAGTTCATCGGCTTTGTCACGCCATTCTCGGCTTTGATCCAGTATGAATGCGCGTGTTTCCTCACCCGATTTAGGGGTCAGGATCATTCCGGCGACAAATCCGCCTATAGCGCCCATTAGCAGTCCAAGGAGGAATCCTCCTCCTCCACCGCCGCCATTGTCATTCTCAGCCATTGCTTACCTCTGTGGCCTCTGGTTGCCTTTTATCTTTGGCGTTGATGGTTCCCACGGTTGACCACCAAACGCTCTCTAATCTTGATCTCTGGTCGAGTCTTTTTTGCTTGACTCTTTTGAGCTGAATACTTTTCCGAACCCTTTAAACAGTCCCAGAACGCCAATTCCCTGCGCGAAAGGTTTCAGTATCGATGCGGCTTCCTCAACGGCTTTGCGTGCAACTGCGACTTTCCCGAACGTTTCCTCGAAGCTTTCGGCTACTTGTTCCATTCGATCCATAAAACTGTTCAGCCGCCGGTGCAGACGCAGGGAAAGCCACAATGCAAACGTCAAAATGGCGAAAATACTGATCAGAAAGAAGATCAGTACGATGTCTTTTATCTGGGCTATGGTCTCAGCAGATGTCATATTGAGTTCAGAACCGAAACTGTTGATTTCACGTTCAATTCAAGTCGATTTTGACCGATCATCAGCGGGGAAACGTGCGATCCCTTGAGTTCAGGTTACCAGTGGCAACCACTTAATGGCAATAATACAAAGTATATGGTTGATAATTATTCACTTCATTATCGGTCGAAAAGTGGCCCCGGTTGGCATGTCCGGCAGTAACTCGTCTCCCGCTTATTCGCAGTGATAACCGTGATTTTGCTCTCGCATCGTGGGCAGCTTTCGTTTTTCTTGCCATGCACGCTGAGAAAATCATGAATCTTCCTGTGGATCTGGTCACCGACCCGTTCTCGCAGTACAACGACTGCCGCTCCAGTCACCGAGTAGATCGACCGGTGCAGCGAAGCTTTTTCGTCGGCCGAGAGTTTTGTGACCCTTTTGAACGAGTAGATCATCGCGTGGTGGAGAATTTCATCGGCGTATGCGCTTCCAATCCCAGATACAAGTTGCCCGCGCGTGAGCACGCCTTTTACCTCGCCACGGAACGGCTTTAGTCCGAGATTGAACTCATCGAGCGAAAGGGGTTCGTCGATTACGTCGGGGCCTCGATTTTCGAGCCTCACGATCTCACTGCGCTGGCCGGGTGAGATGTAGTAGACCTGCCCCATTCGTTTCTGGTCGATGTATCGGAGTTGCATACCCGATTTCATATCGAACACCAGAACAGTCGAGCCATCATTCGAGTCTCAGGGTCGCACCCCATCAGCGCACCCGTAAGTATCGGGCTGATGATCAGTTCACGATTTCCCGAAAGGCCAATCTCGAGCAACTTTCCATGCCGTTCGATCGACTCGACACGCCTGCCTCGAAGATCGCTCTCGAAGTCGACGTCCTGCGTGTTTCGAAGCACGAGTGGTTTACGTTCACTGGCGGCGGCAATTTCATCACCAACCAGACGCGTCAGCAGAAACTCCCAGATTACTACAAGGTCAGGAGCTTCTGGCATTGTTTACTGGAACCACCAAATCGGCGTAACCGGGCACACGAGACCGGCTTACTCCCTTATTCCAGGAAGTCTCGGAGTTTCTTCGAACGTGTGGGGTGACGGAGCTTCCGGAGTGCTTTGGCTTCGATCTGGCGGATACGCTCGCGGGTAACACCGAACTCACGTCCGACTTCTTCCAGAGTGCGGCTACGGCCGTCTTCAAGACCGAAACGGAGCTGCAAAACCCTGCGCTCACGTTCGCTTATCGAATCGAGCACATCATCCACCTGCTCCTTGAGCAGCTGGTACGAAGCGGCATCCGAAGGTGCCAGCGTGTTGTTATCCGGGATGAAATCGCCGAGCGATGAATCCTCTTCCTCGCCGATTGGAGTCGCAAGAGAAATAGGCTCCTGAGAGATTTTCAGAATCTCCCGCACACGTTCAGCCGGCATCTCCATTTCTTTCCCGATTTCCTCGGAAGTGGGCTCTCTGCCGTACTCCTGCACAAGCCGACGACTGACACGTAACAACTTGTTGATCGTCTCGACCATGTGCACCGGGATTCGAATTGTCCTGGCTTGATCTGCAATCGAACGGGTGATCGCCTGTCGAATCCACCACGTTGCGTACGTGCTGAACTTATAGCCCTTACGATAGTCGAATTTCTCCACCGCTCGGATCAACCCGATATTGCCTTCTTGAATCAAATCGAGAAGGGACATTCCGCGCCCGATGTACTTCTTGGCGACCGAAACGACCAGGCGAAGGTTGGCTTCTGCCAGATGTCGCTCGGATCTCTCAGACTGATCTTCGATCCTCGAGAAATGTGCCCCGAGAAGGAATTCGTAAACCACCAGATGTTCTCGATAGGCCTTTGTTCCGGCCTTTTTCACGAGTTGATCAAGGTTGGGGTCGGCATCGAGTGCATCGAGCGACTCGGGAGCAACGAGCGCAGAATCAATCGATATGTCCTTGACCATGGCCTGTGCCTGTTCGAGTTCGCAATTGAACGCATCGGATAGAAACGCCAAAAGCTCATCGTTGTGCGGACCATCGATCAACTCTCGCAGTTCGGGGATGCCCAGCATCGTTCCGAGCGTCACTGATTTCGGGAGTCCAATAAATCCAGCAATAGCTGAAGCGACTTCACTCTGAGAACCCAGGCGGCTCAGGAGTTCGAGTGTTGTATCGGCAGCGGTAGGCATACGGCCCGTCTGGGCGGCCATTTCAGCCTGAATATCAGCAAGCCGCTGAGCGACTTCCATGCCTCTTGCGAGGAATCTTTCGTCCTGGGCTGTCAGCAGCCCGACGCGGCCAATCTCTCGTAGGTACATGCGGACGGGGTCATCGGAAATTTCTGAATCTTCAACCGCCGGATTGAAATTCAGTGACGAGAACCCTTCGGACTGCTTGGTCCCCCAGGTTTCGAGTTCGGAAGCGCTCGACACGACAGCAGAAGAACGGAGCACGGCAGGAGCCGCACGATCTCCGGTATCGTCATCCTCGGTTTCACCGCCATCGAGATTGTTGCTGCTGTTCGGCAGCAACAATCTCCCCTTGTTGACCAGATCTTGGATCTGGTCTTCGTTGTCGGATACTTGAGTGGATCGTGCCATACCTATGCCCGTCCTGTCATTACTTCACGGAGATTCTCGTTTGGTAGGAGCGATTGATCCAAAAGCTCCTGTGCTTCCTCACCTTCCAGCTCTTTGAGCCGTTCGGTCTGCAATTCTTTTATGCGTCGGTAGTGTCGTTCTCGCAGGCGCATTACACATTGAGTCACATCTTCAACATGTAGTGCTTGATCTGACGGAGGAAGTTCACTTTCGGCAAGCCGGTGTGCTTTTTCCGTCAATTCTTCGCCCAATTCGTGGGAAATCTCGCCGATTTTAGACGAGGATTGCCACGCCGTAAACAAAGCCCGGTTATCTGACTGGTGCAGAAATTCGGCCGGCATGGCTATCGCGTGCTCTCGTAAATCTTCTATTTGCAGTAGCAACGAAAGCAGATGCTCCTCTAAAGTATCGCCTGCAGAAGACTGGATAACGTCGTTCACCTGGTCCGACGAAATTCGTCTTGCTCCGACTGTCTGCGGCCTGTTTCCCGCTCGTTTGGCCGATGTACGACGCTGTGTAGTGCGTGGCCTGTCGACTATCGACTTGAGTCGCTGTTCGGTAACACCGGCCAGTGTGGCAGTAGTTGACCAGTAGCGATCTCGGTCGTAATCGTTCGAAACGTTATAAATGAGTGGTGCGACGCTGTTCGCAAAGTCGGCGATTCCCTGGCCTGATTCGAGGTTATGAAGCTTTGACTTGGCAACTATCAGGTAATCCAGCAGCGGTTCCGCTTCGCTCAGTGAAGTTCGCCAGCTATCGGGGTCCGAGCGAATCGCTTCATCCGGGTCTTTTCCGCCGTCGGGACGAGCAACCTTGACGACGAGCCCGCGCCGACGTCCAGAACTCAGTTCTGCTGTGACAGACTCCAGCGCTCGCATTGTTGCTGCCTCACCGGCGGCATCTGAGTCGAGGCAGAGCACGACAGTTCCTGTGCCGCCAGCAGTTGCATATCTGGCGAGTGAGTCGAGTTGCTCACCGGTGACGGCTGTACCCATCGATGCCACTACATTCGTGAAGCCGTGTTCGTGAGCGGCGATCACGTCCATGTAGCCCTCAACCACGATGGCTTCGTTCAGCGATCGTATGGAGTCGCCTGCCCAGTTCAGGCCGTACAGAATCGAAGATTTCTCGAACGCGTCGGTCTGGGGGGTGTTGAGATACTTGGGTTCCGTTCCATCGAGAGTACGGGCGCCAAAGCCGATAATCCGGTCTCGGGCATCACGTATTTCGATCGTCAGGCGACCTCGGAACATATCTCGCCATGAGCCATCGTCTTTTCGAGTCATCAGCCCGGCGTCACGGGCGGTTCGAGCCTGAACATTCCTTGTGCGCAGGTGCCCTGAAAGGGTTTCCATGCCATCGGGGGCAAGTCCCAATCCACGGCGCTTAGCAGTTTCGATATCGATTCCTCGGTCAGACAGGTATTCAACAGTGCTTTCGCCAACCGGGGCTTTTAATCTGGATAAGAAGTACTCGGCAGCGATATCGTTTGCTTCAATGAGACCCGTGACAGGTTTCTTACGCGGCTCGTTCTTGCGCTCTTCTATCTTGATTCCGGCACGGTTTGCAAGATTTTCCAGCGCTTCTGGGAACGAGAGGTTCTCTCGCTTCATCATGAAGGAAATTACGTCACCACCCTCGGCACACGAGCCAAAACATCGCCAGCTGCCCGTTTCGGGGTAGATGACAAAAGATGGCGAGCGTTCAGAGTGGAACGGACACAGGGCTTTTGGCTGGCGCGACGATGTATCCAGGTCGACATAATCTGAAATGACCTGAACGATATCTGACCGGCTTTTTACCTCGTCTACTAGCGCCATATCTTTGAAACTCAGCACATCCTACGAGGATGCGGCTATGAAGTCCGAATCGTGGTGTCACACCAGGAGGGAAAGTCTTTTCCCACACGGAATCGGATAGGCGAAACTGCTTCGAGAGTATACGGACAGAAATCCATCATAAACCTGTGACAGAGGGTCATTTTGGGTGATTTCTAAATGCGTCCCTGAAATACCCCATCACTCAGTCCTGGCCTGATTTGTTCAGCCATCATGAGGGCAAAGTTATCGGTCATTCCGCACACGAAATCAGCGGCGGCGCGATCGGTTGAATCCGACAGATCACGTATCCAGTCGGGGATTAGATCGGGGTTCTTGTTGAAGTGCTCGAAAAGCACTCCTACGATGGCCGCAGCCTTGCGACCTTCTTTCGATGCACTGATCGGGTGATAGAACCTTTGGAACATGAAAATCCTGAGATCGGTCACGATCTTTCCAAGTTCGGGCGACATGCGGATCCACGGCTTCGCATCGCCAGCGCCAGCCCCGTCTGTCGATCCCGGCGATCCCGGCGATCCTGACTCATCACCGCCATCAACCTCGATCTCTCCCGTGCAGTCCCATGACGATCCAATGACATCAGTAATGACAGCGTTTACCCGCTGCGAGTGACGTTCGCCGAGCGCTTCGAATGCATCGGCAGGAAGGTCTTCGAGCTTGATGTAGTCAGATCGCAATGCGTCGAGTATGTCGTGTGCCAGATATGCTAGCGCATCGGAAATCCGAACGATCTGGGCTTCCAGTGAAAGATTTTCCACGGCCGATCGAGAGAGGAACTCCCCTTCTGGCTTGGAGTGGTTCCGAATTCCGTCGATAACGTGCTCGGTAAGGTTCAGGCCTTTGCCATTCTTTTCGAGCAGCGTGACCAACCTGACAGAGTGTCGGCTGTGATGAAATCCGCCGGGAAACACCTGATTCAGAACACCCTCGCCGATGTGACCAAATGGCGTGTGCCCGAGATCGTGCCCGAGACCAATCGCTTCGACAAGATCTTCGTTGAGATTGAGGCCACGCGCAATCGAACGCCCAACCTGGGCTACCTCGATGACATGGGTCAGGCGGGTGGTGAAGTGGTCACCCTGAGGCGCTACAAAGACCTGGCTCTTGTGCTTGAGGCGACGAAACGAGTTCGTGTGTATGACTCGATCCCGATCACGCTGAAACTCGGTGCGAGTGGGTGCAGGTTCCTCGGGAATCGCACGAACGGCGTCCACAGATTTCGAGGCGAATGGCGATAGGAGTTCTTCACCGCGCTCCAGACGCTTGCGAACAGAATTCAGATCGCGATTAGTATTTTTTGAGATCGTGTCCATCGGCTCCAAGCCTATATGCACAGCCATTAACGGGTCAGCTATCGAGCGTCGGATCTCCGTGCAATTTTCGTACTTTTCGCTGGGTTATGAAGATCGTGAGAATCATCAACAGCATAATCCCGGGACCGATCATCATCCCTGTGCGAATCCCTAAAACAGTTGCGAGGGATCCTGTCCAGAGCCCTCCAAGCAGCCCGACGCTCTGTGATATCGCAAACACGCCCATAACCCTCCCCCGTATGCCTTCAGGCACCCGCAGTTGCACGGCAACTATTGCCGAAATATTGAAGAGTCCGTTCCCAAAGTGAGCCAGAGTTGCCAGCGCCATGCTGACACCAAGCGCTGGCGAGTTTGCAACGAAGAGCATGATCGTGGAAAACGAGGTTGCGCCGCCCAGAATCAACCAGCCCAGCCGTCTACCGGGAGACAACCTGCCGGCGACCATTATTCCGCTGAATGCACCGATGCCGGCAGACGAGAACATGAAACCGACTTCCTTTTTGCCGCCGCCAAATAGCTCGACGTAGGCCGGGAGCATGCCGATCCACCCGAACACAAAGAGCATGTTGGAAAAAGCCAGGATCATCAGCACCAACAACACCCGCTGAGTGCGTATGTAGCTGATGCCGGTGCCTAGGTCTCGAAGTACGCTCCGGGTGACCTCTGATGTTCCTCTGCGCGGCAATACGGTTGTCGCCAGGAACATCGCAAACCAGCCGATCGACGCGACAAAGAATCCGAAGTGCGTGCCAAACGCAGACATCAGCAGACCACCAACCGTTGGTGCCACAACCGATGCTGATGCCATGAGTGAACCGTTGATGGTTATGGCACTCTTCATAGCCGACTTGGTGACGAGCGACGGGAAGTACGCCTGCCGTGATGGCTGATCGGCCCCGGCAACGAAGCCGGAGACTATGGCTATCGAGAATATGTGCCACGCTTGAACGGTGTTCGTAACGTCGAGTACTCCGAGCAGCACGAAGAGGAGCGCGCCGATCAACGATGAGCCGCCAAGCAGGAATTTCGCCTCGAACCGATCCGCGAAAACCCCGCCAAAGACGTTCACGAACATCATGGGAAGCGCGGTTGCCGCTGCCACCCCGCCGAGACTCAGCGGTGATCCTGTTAGCTCCCACATCAACAGGCCCTGAGCGACTGCCCCGAGCCTGAGTGCGTTCATCGCAAGCAGGCTGCCGGTGAAGTAGATTCTGAACGGCCTGAAAGAGAGTGCGCTTCTGCGCTGTTCGCCTGACGTTGCCTCGGGTTTTGCGTTTACCGCCGAGACCTTTTCGCTTGAATCGGGTGAGGGTGTTTCCGGCTTGCTCACGCTTCGTCCAGATTTTTGCCGTTGAGGTTACGAATGACGGGCTGGGCGATTCCAACGAACACGAATATCGAAGCGAGGATCGCCGCACCAATCGCAACTGCGATGCGCTCGTCATAGACGGACGCGATAATTCCGCCCATGACACCACCGAGCGGAATGAAGCTGAACGTGATTGTGTAGATGCCCATGACGCGGCCTCTCATACGCTCAGGAACTCGGAGCTGCAGTGTGGTCATCGCAACTACGAAGAAGATGGTGTTGGACAGTCCGCCTATGAACAAGAAAACAAGGGCGATGTAGAACGATGGTGCAAATCCGAACGAGATGACAGCAGCGGTGAACATCAGCGATCCAGCGATCATGATGTAGCCGATTCGCGAACTGCCCCTGACTCGACCAACGACGAATGTTCCAGCCAGCGCCCCCAGGCCTAGCGCCGAAAGCATTATTCCGAATCCGTCGGCCTCGCGTCCAAACCTCTTCGCGAAAAACGGCATCAACTGTAGATATTGCATTCCGAAGAAATGCGTCGAGTAGGTGAGCCCGATCAGCAGGACGAAATCACGCCTCGAAAGTATAAATCGAACTCCCTCAACGATGTCGCCCAGCACGTTGCGGGACTTATCGGCAGGAGGCGAACTGACCTTGAGCGAGATCATGACGAGAAGCATGCTTACCCAACCCAACACACCGACGAAGAAGACCGACTGGGTTCCGCCATACGTGATCAATATTCCGCCAATTATCGGAGTTACCAGTCGGCTAAACTGCCACATCACTGTGCCGAGAACGACGGCACTGGTCATGTGTTTTCGTTCGATGAGAAGCGGGAAGTACGAGCTACGCACGGGACCATCAAATCCCATTACCAGACCCTGAGCAGACGCTATGACGACAACGTGCCAGATCTGCACGACGTTCGTGGCATCCAGAATTGCCAGCAACATCAGGAGAGCGGCCGATGCGATAGATACCGTGATGATCAACTTGCGGCGGTCGACTCTGTCGGCAAGTACGCCGCCAAAAAGGCTTATCAGGATCGTCGGTATTGCCGTCGCGCCGCCAAGAATCCCTACGTCGATGGTAGAGCCGCCGAGTTTGTCGACGATCAACCAACCCTGGGCCATCGTCACGATCTGGATAGCGCCCACAGATGCGAGCGAACCCAGCCAGTATCGGCGGTATTTTGCGTTACTTAATGCGCCAAGCTTAGCGACCAGATTTTTTCGAAAACCAACTGGAACCTTTTGTTCTGTCGTTGATGCCAAAGTTAGATAAAAATCGATTCTGAAATCGGAGCGCTTGCGGAAAACGAAGATTTTACGCCGCTGCCGACGTGATTAGTGGTGCGGTAGTGAAGATGTAACAAATGCTCGCTATTCAACCGTTACCGTCTTAGCCAGATTGCGCGGCTTGTCGGGGTCTCTGCCCAGAGCCAGTGCAGTGCGATAAGCGAGTATTTGCATGGGGATCAGGGTCATGAACGGCTGAAGTATTTCCGGGCTATCTGGAACTTGAATCATGTGGTCGGCGATACGCTCGACCACATCATCGCCCTCAGTGACGATAGCGGCGACCTCTCCACCCCTCGCCTTTACTTCGCTGATGTTCGATAGCATTTTTTCGTACAGGCCGTTCTTCGGTGCACAGACGATGGTTGCCATGTCCGAACCGAGCAGCGCATTCATACCGTGCTTCATCTCGCCCGCCGGATTACCTTCGGCATGGATATAGGCGAGCTCTTTCATTTTCAGAGCGCCCTCAAGAGCGATAGGAACCTGGTCGCCACGTCCGAGATAAAGCAAATCACCAAAGGTGGCCAGACGCTCGGCGAGCGGTGTAATTTCTCCGTCGAGTTCGAGGGTCGTGGCAACCAGAGATGGCAGTTCAGCCAGTTGTCCTACGATCTGCTTGACCCGATCGGCATCGAGAATGCCCCGGATCTGTCCGAGGGAAACCGCCAGCTGCAATAGTGTGGTCATACTTGCGATCATCGTCTTGGTCGACGCCACACCGATTTCCTGGCCAGCGCGTACCGGCAACGTGAAATCAGCAATCCTTGTGGCCTGAGATCCCTCGAACTCCACTACCACCCCGACCGGTGATCCTGCCTGTCGTGCGTGCTCCATCGCGGCGAGCGTGTCGGCCGTTTCGCCCGATTGGGTTACTGCGATGACAAGGGTGTTCGAATTAAGAACCGGATTGCTGTATCTGAGTTCAGAGGAGTTTTGCGCGGTTGCGGGGATACGTGCCAGCGATTCGATTACGGATGCGCCGTAGAGGGCCGTGTTGTACGCAGTTCCCATTCCAGTCAAAATTATCCGGTCAATCGATTTGATCTGATCTCTGGTGAGCGTGATTTCAGGAATATCCAGCGTTCCTGCGGCAAAATCGGCCCGCCCCCTGAGAGCGCCCTGAATCGCTTCGGGCTGCTCGGCAATCTCTTTTGACATGAAGTGCGGGTGGTTGCCTTTTTGAGCGGCTTCGAAGTTCTGGGCCGTGACGACCGACTCACGCTCGATTACCGAGCCTTCGAGGTTGAACAGACGAATCACGCCACGTTCGATCTCGACCACTTCTCCGGGTTCGAGGTAGATCACTTCATTTATGTACGGAAGCAGTGCGATCGTATCGGACGCCATCACTGCAGCAGAGTCGTTTTTGCCTATGACGATTCCGCCAGCGTTTCCGACCCTGAGCCCTACGGCAATCCCCGGTTCGGCCGCTGAAACGGCGACGACCGCTGTATTGCCCCTGATGCGGCTGGCTGCGCCGATAACCGCCTCACGCAGGCTGCTACCGGATTCCACAGCGTTACCAATGAGATGGGCGAGTACTTCGGAGTCGGTTTCGGATTTGAACTCGATCCCGGAGTCGATCAGTTCATCTTTCAGTTCGAGAAAGTTCTCGATGATGCCGTTGTGAGCGATCGACACTGTCCCGTCGCTCGACGAGTGGGGGTGTGAGTTCTTCTGGTTCACCACGCCGTGCGTTGCCCAGCGGGTATGCCCAATTCCAACCTGGCCCGACAGCTTTCCGCTCGAAACCGCCTCTGCGAGATTCTCGAGCGAGGATTTATGGTCGCCGCGCTTTACGGTCTGGATGCTTCCAGACTCGTCGATGACCGAAATGCCGGCCGAATCGTACCCACGGTACTCGACCGAGCGAAGACCATCGATCAACAGCGGAACGGCGTTCTCACTCCCTGCGTATGCAAATATTCCACACATCTAAGCGGCTCCTTCATTGGAATTGGCATTGGCACTGGCACTGGTCGAAAAGCTGTAGTCAGCAGTTTCAGTAAAACTAATATCGCACTGATCAGAATATTCGCCACGATTTTCTTCGGGAAGCAGCCTGGCGATTCGTACCATTATTTCTGTCGTAACTTCGGCAGCCTTTTTCCTCGACACGCGCACATCCGTTCCTGTTGCAACAAAGGGTTTACCAATCTTCAATCTGAGTGTGGCTGTGGGTTTTACCACCTTCAAAACGTTCTGCAGTGGTTCCGATCCAGTAAGTGCGAACGGAATGACAGGCACGCCGGTCGATAAGGCGATATGGGCGAGCCCTGGCTGGCCGCGCAGCAGTCCGCTGGATTTGCTGCGGGTTCCTTCAGGAAATACTATCGCTACCTTTTTTTCAATTAGCAGTTGGTTAGTAATCCAGTTCAAAGCACGAATATCGGCACGCTGTCGATCCACCGGATACGCCCCGTAGCCGCGCATCAGCATCGAGCCCCACCGATATTTGAACAACTCTTTCTTCGCAAGAAAAACTGGAGAGCGTGGCAGAGCGGCCGCCACTATCGCCGGATCAAGATTTGAAAGATGATTTGAGGTTACGAGTAGCGGCCCTGACTTGGGTATGTTCTCCTGCCCCTCGATCTTGAAATCGGAGAATAACTTGAGAGTGGTTTTGAACCCGAGGTTGAGGACCGGGAACAGCCACTGGGACATTTAGAGAACTTCCTTTGCCAGTTCGGTAAGCAGATCCACCACCTGGTCGAACGAAAGCGAATCAGTGTCGATCACACGGGCGTCGTCAGCTGGTCGAAGCGGAGAGTCCTCTCGTGAAGAATCGACCAAGTCTCTGCGTTCCATCGAGCTCAGAATATCTTCAAGCTCAACATCGGTGCCTTCTGCGAGAAAATCACGATGACGCCGAATTGCTCTCGTTCGTGCAGAGGCTGTCAGGTAAATCTTGAGCGGTGCATCGGGGATTACGACCGTCCCAATGTCACGACCGACCATGACGATGTCTCCCTCTCCAGCCAACCGACGTTGCTCTGCGACCATGATTTCCCTAACTCTCCCAACGGCAGCAACCGCGGAAACCGAATCGTCCACCTGCGTCGAATGGAGGTGGGCAGTCACATCTTCTCCGTTGACAGTTATCAGGTTGCCACCCTGGTCGTCGTCGGCAACTGAGAATTCCATTCGCTCGACAGCAAGCGCGACGGCTTCAGTGTCGTTCACGTCGACGCCGTTCTGCACTGCGTTCCAAGTTGCAGCTCTGTACATGAGGCCGGTGTCGAGAAATCGATAGCCAATCCTCACCGCAAATTGTTTTCCGACCGAAGATTTACCCGATACCGCTGGTCCGTCGATGGCTATCGGCGGGCGCGCAGATTCTGTTGCAGACAATCGTTATCCGTTCGTTCGTTAGGATGGCGCTAGGACGGCTGATGCTCATTTTTGACCACATCCGCATCACATACTCTCGCTACAGGATATTCCCCTGCTGCTAAAATCCCGATCACCCGGTGTATACGCGTTATCAATGTTTCAGTAACGTTTCGCCGATACTATCGAGGTGATGGGCTGATGAATCGGGCTGTCATTTACTCTGGCAATAGTGGATAACTTCAAAAATGAACGTACTAGATTGGGTGCTGATCGTAGTTTTTGCGCTCACTGCACTCTGGGGCTACAAGACCGGGCTTATCGACATGGCCCTGAACGCTATAGCCATCTACGTCGCACTCTTCTTGAGCGGACTGTTCGCTGGCCGGGTACTCTCGCTGATCACGGATGAAGTGGAAAGCCAGGCCCTTGCTACCGCAATCGGCTACGTAATCATCTTCGTCGCCGTGTTCATTGCCAGCCGAATAATTTCTTCGATCATCAAGAAGGCCCTCAAGATCACGTTTATGGGCTGGGTTGATAATCTCGGCGGAATTGTGATCGGCCTCTTGGCAGGTGTACTCATAGCAGGTGGTGTAATGACAGTTGCCGCCCGCTACACATACGTAATCGAAGAGGATACCTCGGGCCAGTCGGCGAGCGGGATTGAAGGAATGATCCAGAACGCTGCTCGTAACTATGTAGAAACGGGTATCAGAGAGAAGCTGGACGAAGCACTTACCGAGTCGCAAATCGTTCCATCGCTGTTAGGCCTGCGCAGCTTCGTCATAGAGTTCGCACCAGATGACTTTGGTGTGGCACTCGACATACTTGAAACCCGTATTGACGATTTGGACGTTTCATAAACTAACGATAAGGCCATAGCACTGGCGGTTAGAAAACCGCTGCCGTAACCGGAAAGCAACATGAGCGCCCCAGCGAGCGAAAGCACAAGGGCACCTGTACTGGTGCTCAACCAGAACTACCAGCCGCTCAACATCTGCGATATTCGCAGGGCGGTGAAGCTCGTCG
>Ga0209501_10001782_pt1 | contig 23356 bp, 18 predicted proteins | sample ArcticOcean_MG_C_4_FD_187434 | JGI IMG/M metagenome (GOLD analysis project Ga0209501, IMG submission 187434) | Marine microbial communities from western Arctic Ocean - ArcticOcean_MG_CB4_134 (SPAdes) (version 2) | ecosystem: Environmental > Aquatic > Marine > Oceanic | place: Arctic Ocean...
ATACCACTAATTAATACAGATCTAGATGCAGTTGAAGCTGTCCTTCTAATGGATTCATATTTATCATAATCTTTATTTCTTTCTTCTCTATATCTTGAAATAATCAATAAAGTGTAGTCTATACCTACAGCAAGTCCAATCATTGTTACCATATTAGTTATAAAAAATGACAACTGATATATAGTACCAATAACAGCAACAATTCCTGTTGCAATAACGATGCTAACTGCCGCTAGGATTACTGGCAAAACACCTGCGACTAAACCACCAAATACTAATATAAGAATAACTAAAGCAACTGAACCACCAATAGATTCTCCTCGCAATAAATCTTCTTGAGAGAGTTTATTGGTAGCTGCGGCAATAGATGCTTCGCCTAAAATTAAGACTTGAAAATTTGGATCCTGATTATACTTATATATAATTTCAATGACTTTCGGTATATTTCGTATACCTGAATCAACATCGTCAGCCATTGTTAATCCAATTAATGTAGCATCATTATTTTTAGAGAGTAATAATGGATCTTGAGTTTGGTAATAAGTATAATTATTCTTAACAATATCAGTCCCTAAGTTATTTAAATCAGACTGAATTGCCGTAATGATTTCTTGAAATTCTAATTGATCTACAAGAAAGACATCAGATTTAATAACAATTAATTCACTAGCAAGCCTGGGGCCAATTAAACCTAGTAGTGCTGTTTGTCCCTTTTCAGATTCGGGTTCAGTAATAAAAGTAAATTCGGTAGTTAAAGCATCATCTAAAAAAGAAACTATACAAAAAAGAGAGAATAAGAAAAAAGCAACCCAGGAAAAAATGATTTTTAAAGGGTTACGAGTACAATAAAGAGCTAAATTTACCATTTATATAATTGCCTCCAACAAATAACATAAATAAATATTGTATAATATATTTAACATCATATCAATGTATTGAGATTTTATGTTAACTGTACACAACATAATGTAGAACATATGATTATATACATTTCCAGATTAAATGCTAGAAAACATAAATATAAAGTAATATAATTCCGTATGTAAAACACAAACTTCAAGAAATGAGGATTGTATGAAAGCGGCACAACTGACAAGTCCAAAAACTTTAAAATTAGTAGATATAGAAATCCCTACTCCTGATAATGATGAAATTCTTGTTAAATTAGAAACTATTTCTGTTTGCGGAAGTGACCTTAGAAAATTCGACGCAGTTCTCCCTGAAGAACAATACCCTTTAGAAATAGGCAAACCAAACCATGAATGCATTGGTATTGTTGTAGAAAGCAAATCTGACTTATATAAAGAAGGAGATCGTGTAATTGTACTAGCATCACAATCTGATGGACTAAAGGAATATATGACAGAACATGAATCAAATGCAGTTCTTGTTCCAAACAATGGAGATCCTGCCGTATGGTTAATGTGCCAACCTATGGGAACCGTTCTATATTCTTGTCAAGAAACCGGATCATTCCTTGGTAAAAATGTTGCGATTTTAGGACAAGGCCCAATTGGATTAAGCTTCACAAGCTTAGTTGCAGCAGGTGGTGCAAAAAATGTTATCACAACTGATTTATTAGACAACCGTCTAGAAGTTTCAAAAAATATCGGTGCCACACATACAATAAATCCTAAAAAAAACAACCCCATAGAAATTATTGAAGAAATAACTAATGGCGAGTTAGTAGATATTGTAATTGAAGCAGCAGGTGAGGAAACAACTCTTAATCAATGTTTCGAATTTGTTAAAAGGCAGGGATTTGTGACGCTTTTTGGTGTCCAATGGAATGATAATCTTAATTTAGAAGTTGGAACGATGTTTGATAAACAAATTAAACTTATTGCTACATCAAGTGCCAGAAGTGGCCGTAGAAATATCGCGGTAGAACAAACCATAAGCCTTGTTGAACAAAATCGTCTGTCTCTAGATCATTTAATCACTCACAGGAAAACATTTAACGAGGTTCAGGAAGCATATGATATGTATAGCAATAAAACTGATAACTGTTTAAAAATAGTTATGGAATTTTAGTAAAAATTATGAAAACTTTTTTAGAAGGAATTAAAGTACTAGATTTTACTCAATATATTTCTGGACCTTATTGTACTAAATTGTTTGCAAACTTAGGTGCCGAAGTTATTAAAGTTGAAAAGATCGGGACAGGAGATCCTTTAAGAAACCAACCACCTTTTGCAAAACAAAATTTGCCGAATGAAACTGGTGCATGGTTTTTATACTTAAATACTTCGAAAAAAAGTATTGCGCTAGATCTGAACCATCCCAAAGGAAAAGAAATTATTTTGGACCTTATTCCAGAGGTTGATTTAATTGTTGAAAATTTTTCTCCTGGAACAATGAAAAAACTTGGATTAGATTATAATACTCTAACAAAAATAAATCCCAAATTGGTTATGACCTCTATTTCTAATTATGGCCAAACGGGCCCTTACAGTGCCTGGAAGGCAACCGAGTTGAACTTGTACGCTTCAGGAGGATTAATGAAAATTACTGGTGAACCAGATAATTATCCTCTTAAAGAAGGTGCACCTTTAGCACAACTAGGCTGTGGACAAAATGCCTTTGTGGCCAGCTTAGGGGCCACAATGTTTTCTGAGGATTCAGGGATAGGGCAATATATCGATATCTCAATTGCTGAATACGGAACTAACGTAATGGAAAATGCATTTATGCAATACAGTTATTCAGGGGTTGAATACACACGAGTAGGTAATAGAGGTTATGGAAGAGCTGCATGGGGCATTTATCCATGTGCAGATGGATTTGTAGGTATAATTTCAGGGCCTGACCATCGATGGCCTGAATTTGCCACCATTATGGGAAGAGAAGAATTAGCTGACCCAAAATATGGGACAAGAAGTGGCCGGTTAGAATATGCCGATGAAATTGATGCATTAATGCTCCCCTGGTTAATAGAAAACAAAAAAGAAGATATATTTAAATCTGGACAGGAACATGGTCTTGGGTTTGCATACGTTTCAACAATAAGTGATATTCTTGAAATGGAACAACTTGTAGATAGAAATTATTTTATTGAAATAGAACACCCGATTGCGGGCAGTTTCAATTACCCAGGAATGCCAGTCAAAATAGCTCAAGACAAATGGGTATACACAAGATCCCCTCTCTTGGGTGAACATACAAAATCAATAATTAAGAAATATACATCTTTAACAGATAATGATATTAAAGAAGGTATCTCCAAGGAGTATATTCAGTGACTAATAAAATGCCATTAAATGACATTCGAGTTCTTGATCTATCACGTATTTGGGCTGGTCCTTATGCAACTAAATTATTATCTGATTTAGGAGCTGAAGTTATTAAATTAGAATCCCTACGTGTTTATGATAGCCATAGAGGACCTGTCAACCCAAATCCTGGGATTGTTTCATACCCAAATACTGAACCTGGCGAAAAGCCTTGGAATAGAAATGGGTGGTTCAACTGTTTACACATGAATAAATACGGTATCACTTTAGAATTAACTACAAAACAAGGACAAGATACTTTTGAACAACTACTATCTGTATCTGATGTTTTGGTAGAAAACTTTAGACAAGGTAGCTTAGAAAGACTCGGATATCCTTATGAAAAAATCAAATCGATCAGACCTGACATAATATACGCATCAATGCCTGCATTTGGAAATACAGGGCCATGGAAAACATATTTAGCATATGGAATAGGTCAAGAACAGTTATCTGGCATGGCTCATATGACAGGATATGACAAAGAAGGCCCAATAAAATCTGGAATCAACCATGGTGACCCAATAACGGGATCCCATGCAGCAGGTATTATATTAGCAGCCCTTCGTTATAGAAAATATACTGGGGAAGGTATGTATCTCGATGTCTCACAGCAAGAATCTGCAGTCTCTCTCATAGGTGGGGAATTACTAAAGTATCAAATAGGAAAAGAAGAACCTATTCGAATAGGTAATAAATCACAAATCCACTCTCCACATAATGTTTATCCATCCGAAGGTGAAGATGAATGGATAACGATAGCCGTAACAAATGATAATCAATGGAAAAGCTTACTTTCTTTAATAAACTTAACTGAATTAAATGAATTTGATTATTACAATGCTAATCAAAGAAAATTAAATGAAGAGCAGATTGATAAAATAATATCAAGCTGGACTATACATTTTGACAAATATGATTTAACTCATATATTACAAGCTAAAGAAATTCCTTCAGCCCCTGTCATGGGAGCTCCTGATCTTTTCAGTGACCCCCATTATAAGTCTAGAAAAACCTTCGAAACTATTACACATAAAGAAGCTGGCACACATGTATATCCTGGTATACCATGGAAAATGTCGTTGACTCAAAGCGAAATAAAATCAGCATCACCACTTTTAGGAGAACATCATAAAGAAATATATCAAGAATTATTAGGTTTTTCTGAAGGACAATTATCTGATCTATTAGATTCAGGCACTATAGGTTATAAACCAACAGGCTCAAGAATTTTTTAAAAGAAAATAAGCTATCTGAAAGGGGAAATATATGTCAGAGGAAGTTATATATAAAGTAGAAAACGGGATCGCATTTATCACACTAAATAGACCAGACAAACTTAATGCTATTAACCCAGAAATGCGAACAATGTTGTGGGATGCATTCCAAGATGTAAAACATAATACGAAAGTCAGATGTGCAATAGTCACAGGTAATGGTAAAGCGTTTTCAACTGGTCACGACTTAGTAGCTATGGCAAATGCTAGAGCTAATGAAGGTCCATCCACAGGTGATTTATATATTGTTCAATCAAATATATGGAAACCAATAATTAGTGCTATCAATGGTATTTGTTTAGCACAAGGTTGCGGTATCGCGTTAGGTAGTGATATAAGAATTGCTTCATCGGAAGCCCAGTTTGGTTGGCCACAAGCAAAAAGAGGGATCTCTTCAGTAAGTGGACCAGCTTTACTATCTCAAGTAGTCCCGAAAAATATAGCCTTTGAAATTCTTTTCACTGGTGATTTTATATCTGCAAAAAGAGCATTGGAATTAATGTTAGTTAATCATGTAGTTGAACCCAACGAAGTTCTACCTACAGCAATTGCACTGGCTGAAAAAATAATTGCGAATGCCCCATTATCCCTGGCAGCTATTAAAGAAGCATCAGTGAATGGCTCGGCTATGGATCTAGAAAGAAGAGTTGCTTATGCGCAATTAAAACGAGATGTTGTTTTGAATTCTGAAGATGCTCAAGAAGGTGTTAAAGCATTTGCAGAAAAACGTCAACCTGTTTGGAAAGGTCGATAAATAAATTAAAGGAGGGGTTAAATGGGTGCAACAGATACATTAGTAAAATTTATTAATAAAGTCGAACTATCTGATATTTCTCAAGATGCACTAGACATCACAAAAAAGCATATAATTGATTGGTTAGCTACAGCACTTGCAGGTTCAAATGAAGAAGCAGGTTCAGTACTTCATGCTTACGCTGATGAAATTAGTGGCAGTTCACACGCGAATATAATTGGGACATTAACTAAAGCTTCAGTTGACAACGCAGCGTTTATAAATGGTTCTCTTGGCCATTTATTAGACTATGATGACATGGGTTTTTCCCACCCTACAACATGTATTTTGCCAGGATTACTTGCGTTAGCTGATAAAAATAATTTCTCAGGGTCTCAAATACTGCTTGCGCTAATTATAGGTTACGAAGTTTTTGAAAAACTATCGTTCTCTGCAAGACCATACGAAGGGTCACTTCGGAGGCGAGGGTATCATCCCACATCTTTGTATGGAACAATTGCAGGAGCTGCAGCATCATCAAAGATTTTGGGATTAAATGTACAACAAACCAAAAGGGCTTTAGGTATCGCGGGGAGTATGGCTTCAGGTTTAAGCCAAAACTTCGGCACATGGGTTAAGGGCATGCACGGAGGGAATTCCTCTAGGGCGGGCGTCGTCTCTGCAACACTTGCAAGTAAAGGATACTATGCAGATGAAGAAATACTTGAAGGAGATCATGGCTTTTTTCATGCTATTCACACAGAAGGAAATTATGATATTGCTAAGGTTACAGAAAATTTAGGAAACCCATGGGCTATTGTATCTCCAGGATTAAGTGTGAAACAATATCCTTGTTGTGGCGGGAACCATAGAGCACTAGATGCAGCATTATTAATTATGAAAGAAAATAATCTTAACTACGAACAAATTGAATCTTTAACTGCGCATTGCCATCCAGATTTAATAAATCTATTAAGGTTTATGAAACCAGAAAAAGGTTTCAATGGTAAATTTAGTCTTGATTATAATATGGCAGCAGCAATAGTATTTGGTGAAGTCAAAATTCATACATTTAGTGATAAAACGGCTAATGATCCTCGAATGAGAGAAGCTATGGAATCAAAAATAATTATTGAAACTCATCCTGATTGGACTCACGAACAAACATCTCAAGGTACACCAATTGTAATAAAAACTACAGATGGAAAAGAATACACCAAAAGCGTGGCAATTCAAAATTGGCATCCATCAAAACCTATTTCAAACGAAGAGGTAGAAGGTAAATTCCGTTATTGTGCAGAGAATAGTAGAATACCTGTTGAAAATGTGGAAAAAATCATAGAAATGATTTGGAATTTAGAAGAATGTACTGATACAAATGATTTAACTTCACTTTGCACATTTTAATGTGGTAGGAATTTAATGAACACTAAAATCGAATTTGGGATAAGCCTATCAGGCGGCCCTCAGGATATTATTGAAGAAGCAAAACGAGTAGAAAATTTAGGATTTGACTATATATCAGGCGGAGAGCATTTTATGAGAGGTTCTCCCCCCAGTGAAACAAACTCTATTCTAACTGCTTTGTCTGTTATAGCAGGAGCCACTGAACGAGTACGGTTACTTTCAGCAATATTATTATTACCTTTCTATAACCCTTTACTCTTGTCAAAACTCACTTCAACTCTTGATATTGCCTCCCATGGAAGATTAACTTTAGGTGTCGGTGTAGGTGGAGAATTCCCTGTAGAATTTGAAGCTGCTGGTATTAACGTTAAACATCGAGGTAGCCTGAGCAACGAAATACTTGAAATACTTAGAAGCCTTTGGACAAAAGAGAATACTACATTTCATGGTAAACATTTCAATTTAAACGATGTTAGCATAAACCCACTGCCTGCTCAAAAACCTCATCCACCAATTTGGGTTGCTGGCAGGAAAACTCCTGCAATGAAAAGAGCAGTAAGGTACGGAACTGGTTGGTTTCCATACTATTATAGCCCAGAAATGTATGAGTCCAGTGTCAAAGAAATTGTCGAAATTGCTAAAAATGAACAAGTAAATATTACGCGATTCGAATGGGCTTTTATGCCATTTATTTCAATCAATAATGATATTGAAAAAGCTACAAAAACTGCAGCTGAAGCCTTGGGAGGCCGATATAACTATGGTGGGGACTTCGCTAATATTGTAAAAAAGTATTGCATCCTTGGCTCTCCAGAAAAGTGTATCGATAGAACACAAGAATATATAAATTCAGGAGCTAAAAAGATTATTTTCAACATCTCCTCTACATCAGGCACAAAAGACAAAATAAAACAATCCGAAATAATTGCTAAGGAAATCATTCCTGAGCTTATAAAAATCAATCAATAAATATAGAAAGGCGTAAATTGGAAATTACAATTAACAAGGAAAGATTGATAGAAACTTTTATTGATTTAGTTAAAATTGATAGTCCTTCAGGTGAAGAAGAAGAAGTCGGAATCTATTTAGAAAAGAGATTAAAGGCAATGGGATTTAATGTAACTTTTGATTCTTATGGTAATTTAATAGGATCAGAACCTGGTAAAAATCATATGCTTTTATCATGCCATATGGACACTGTTGAACCAGGAAGAGGTATCCACCCAGAAATACAAGGTAACAAAATTGTATCAGATGGAACAACAATACTAGGAGGGGATGCTAAAGCTGGGGTAGCCGCGATAATCGAGGGCTTACAAACAGCATACGATCATGGAGTAGAAAGAATAGATCTCCAACCGGTATTTACCAGGGAAGAAGAAATTGGTTTAGTAGGTGCTCAAAATATTGACTACAATCTCATAATTGGTACCCACGGTGTGGTATTTGATGGCAACGGTTCTGTAAGTAGAGTTTTTACTGCTAGCCCCACTTATGTGGGATTTAATATTTCAGTTAAAGGTAAATCCGCACATGCTGGTGTTGAACCTGAAAAGGGTTTATCAGCAATTAGAATTGCATCAGAATTAATCGCTAGTTTAGAGCAAGGAAGATTAGATGACGATACAACATTTAATATTGGCAAAATTGAAGGAGGCACAGTAAGAAATGCTGTTCCTGAACTCACACTAATAGAAGGTGAATTTAGAAGTCATAACCTTGAAACAATTGAGCTTTTAGAAGCTAGTGTGAAAGCAAAAGTGACTGAGTTTCGTGAAAAATACCCTGAAGCAGAAATACAAGATACTTTCAGAGAAAACTTTAGATCCTATAAATTAACAGCTGATGATTCGATGGTGCAACTAGCATGTTCAACAATGCAAGCAATGGGAATAGACCCAACTTTAGAGTCTACTGGGGGAGGAACTGATGCCAATGTTTTTAACAAACATGGAATTCCATGTGTTGTAGTTGGTATGGGAACCAATGAAATGCATACAGTACGCGAATATGTGAAAATTGATGAGTTACAAGAAGTAGCTCAATTTTGCCTTAATCTTATCTCGAAAAAACAATAAGGGCCATAATATGGGGATAATTAAAGAAATACGTGTTGATATTCCAAATGATAACCATCTCACACAAGTTATAGTAACAGTAGAAACTACAGATGGGGAAATTGGCAGAGGAGAAGCTTGGTGGGGAATTCCAAACCCTAGATACCCTGGTTCAACATCTTTTCCTATTGCTAGTGTTATAGAAAATCTTATCACTCCTCACTTAATCGGAAAAGATAACAGAACAATTGAAAAACATTGGTTTGAAATCTGGGAGTATGGTTATAGATATGCTGATCAAGGGATTTTTACAATGGGGTTATCTGGTGTGGATCTTGCACTTTGGGACTTACTAGGAAAACAGCTACAAGTCCCAGTTGTACAACTTCTCGGAGGTGCAATCTACGATGCATTACCAGCATATGCAAGTCTACCGCCTTTAAGAGATCCTGATTTAGTTGTAAGCGAAGTTAAAAGAGCCATCGAAGCAGGATTCACTGCTGTTAAACTCCATGAAACAGACCCTATGTTTGTCCATTTATTGCATAATAATTTTGGAGATTCTCTAGGGATCATGGTTGATGTAAATGGACACTTTTCACTGATTGAGGCTATCGCATTTGGTAAGGAAATATCAAATCGTAATATTATTTGGTATGAAGAACCTGTACGACCAATGAGAGACCATAGAGCAATGAAAAAAGTTGCGGAACAAACAGGACTTCATATAGGAGCAGGAGAAAACGAATACACATTAAATGATTTTAAAAACATCTTAGAGTCAGATTCTCTTACATACCTTCAACCAGAAATAACTAAAATAGGGGGATTAACCGCTGCGAAACGAATTACAGGGTTAACAGAAATTTACAATACTGCACTTTGTCCACATAATTTCAGAATAGGACCTTCCCTGTATGCCTCTATTCACTGGGCATTTGCTTCCCCCATGTCGAATTGGGTTGAAGTACCCTGGATTCAGGGTGAATTTGCTGGTGGATATTCACTACCACCATTATTTGAAGGCAAAGTCTACTTACCTGAAGGTAATGGATTGGGTTTGTAATAAATTACTTATTTTCTTCAAGAACAAAATATGAAAATCGGAATAGAATTAGCAATAAAAACACCTGTTAAAGAAATTGAACAGGCAATAAAGATATGCGAAAAGCATAATCTTGATAGAATTTGGATTCCTGATTCTAACATATCACTTTGGGAATTTTGGAGTGTGCTTGGAGTGACAGCAACTATTTCGACAAAGCTCAGAATAGGTGCAGGAGTAACATCCCCATACCAGAGAAATCCTGTAGTAATGGCTCACGCTGCCGTAACAATAGATCAACTTTCTGATGGAAGGTTAGATATGGCTTTGGGTCGAGGTAACCGTTTTTGGCTTTCAAATATTGGGATAGATGCACTTGACGACGGATTACAAGAATCATTTGAAATATTAAAATCCCTTTTCGCTAAAGAAGATATCAATTATAAAGGGAATCAATTTAATATCAAATCTCCTGCTTTAAGAGAATCATCTTTTCAAGAAACCATTCCTATATACATAGCAAACACCAGTGAATATTGGACGGAAAAAGCAATAAATTATGCTGATGGCATCCATACTTACTCTACAAATAAAAACCTTCTATCTTATATGGATTTAGCCTCTGAAAAAGCCCATAAATCTCCTTTCTACAAAATTACTACTATTGGTTATATTCAACCAAAAGAAGTCCAAACATGGTGGGTGTCAAATTTTGCTAAAAATAGGAATCTACAATTACTCTGTAAAAGAGATTGCAAAGAAATACCAGTAGATGAACTCGAAAACGACTTAATATTTACTGATAAAAAATCACTCCAAAAACAAATATCAAAATTGGAATCAGCCAATTTCGATGAATTGATGATTGCATATCGAAGGCCTGAAGATCTGGAATATATATTACAAACAATTAAAGATTCCTTATAATGAAATACTTAAAAAACATCTACTATGGTTGGTTTATAGCTCTATCTGGAACAATAACAAGCTTTATTTCACTAGCAGTATTGCAAATTGGCCACGGTGCTTTTATTAATGATATATATCAAGAACTTTCATGGAGCATGACAGCAATATCTACAGGATTTTCTATCAGAGTATTTGGCGCAGGAATACTTTCCCCACTAGGGGGATATTTAATTGATAAATTCGGCCCAAGAATAACTTGTATCACAGGTACAACACTTACATTTATTGGATTAATTATATTCTCGATAATGACTGAATTATGGATGTTTTATCTTTCTTCAATGATCATTGCTGTTGGTATGAGCATAGGCTCACATAATGCTATTACAGCTTCCATAATGCATTGGTTTGACAAAAAGCGAGGTTTTGCTTATTCCTTTTCAGCCACAGGTAGAGCTCTTGGTTATATTGGTATCGTCCCTATCACGTTATTACTCAGTAATTATGGTTGGAGAGATACTTCACTATTTGCTTCTTATTTCTTTTTGATAGTTTCTTTACCAGCGTCTTTCGTTATTAAACCAAATCCTGAGTTACAAAAGACGGTCAAAATAAAACCAACAACAGAAAACGTCCGTAACAATAATGAATATGGAATAAAAGATGCATTACATACTCCTGCATTTTGGTTTTTGGCTTTAGCTCAGCTAATCTATAGCTTTGGCAATCAGATGAATTTAGTCCACCAACAGCCAGCGCTTAAATCCATCGGGTATTCATTAACATCAGTCGCTTTGATAGTTACTTTGTTTGGAGGTATTCAAGTATTTGGAAGACTTGGGTCTGGGTGGATTGGTGATCGTATCGGTAGATCTTTTCTTCTAATGGTAAGTTTTATACTAATGGGTATCGGTTGGCTTGGGCTTCTTTTTGCCACACCAGCTGGTATACTTTTTATAACAATATACCTGATTTTTTATACTGCAGGTCAATCTGCCCATACAGCAACAGACCAAACTGTGGTAGCTGATTTTTTTGGCATATCTAGGTTTGCAACTATAAAAGGATCTATGCAATTAATAGCCTTATTAGGAGGAATAGCAGGGCCAATTATGGCGGGGAAAATTTATGATATCTATGGTAGCTACGACCTTGCATTTATTATACTTTGCCCAGTTGTAAGTCTAGGTACTATTTCAGTGTTTATGGCAAGAAAACTAAGAAGAGAAAAATAAAAGTTTTGTCAAAACTTTCTTTAGGAACTATTTGTCTTTTTTACATGGTACTTACGTTGAAAATCATCTAATTCTTTAATAGTATTAGAACAAATAAAAAGGGGGAGTCATGGTTCTAGAAGTATTCCATGTTAGTGAAGAAGATTCTATCAGAATTGATCCAAAGCGATTAAGATCTAGTGTAGAAGCATTATTTATGAGTGCAGGTATGCCTGAACATGATGCAAAGATAGGAGCTGATTGTTTGCTTAGTGCGGATTTGCGCGGAGTAGACAGCCACGGAGTCTCGAATATGCTTCGTATATACATTGAAAATATGAACAACGGGGTAATCAATGCTGCTCCTAATTGGAAAATAACTAATGAGCGCCTTTCTACAGCAACTATCGACTGTGATAAAGGGTTAGGAATTGTAATTGCTCCACAAGCAATGGAAATTGCTATAAACAAAGCTAAGAAAAGCGGTATAGGTGTTGTTACCATGGCAAATGGTGCACATGCTGGCATGGTTGCATACCATGCCATGTTGGCTTTAAAACATGATATGATTGGGATGTCTATGACTGCTGCTGGAGCTCAAGTACTCCCAACTTTTGGCGCTGAGCCAAGACTAGGAACCAACCCAATTGCGATCGCAGTTCCTGCTAATATAGAAAAATCCTTTGTTTTTGACGCCGCCACAAGTTCAGTTGCTGTTAATAAAATTCAATTGGCAAAAAGAATGAATGTTGCTATTCCTGGAGGTCTGGTGGCGCAAGCAGATGGAACTCCTATATTAGAAGAATCCCTAGTGCCTGACAATTATAAATTATTACCAACTGGAGCAACCAGGGAACAAGGTTCTCATAAAGGTTATGCTTTGGCTTGTATGGTAGAAATATTATGCAGTATATTGTCTGGAAGTGGATTTGGTATGATTAACGAGAGAGGGAGAGCTCAACATTATGTAGCTGCATATGATATTTCAGCATTTAGTGATGTAAATGAATTTAAATCAACTATGGATGAATTCATAAAAACTCTTAGAGATACTCCTCCTGCACCAGGGCATAATGAAGTAATTATTCCAGGGCATCCTGAATTTAATGAAGAAATAGAGAGAAGTCAAAAAGGAATACCATTGCATAAAGAGGTTGTTCAATGGTTTGATGACATTTGTGGCGAATTAGGGATAACTTCAATATGGAACTAAAATATCATAAATTCACTCTTCCCAATGGATTAAATGTAATTCTTTCAGAAAATCACACATTGCCAACTGCGGCTGTTAATATTTGGTACCATGTTGGTTCAAAAAATGAACAATTTAGGAAAACTGGTTTTGCACATCTCTTTGAGCATATTATGTTTGAAGGTTCTAAAAACCATGAAGCTGGTTTTTTTCAAGCTATTGAAAAACTCGGGGCTTCATTAAATGGATCCACTAACTCAGATAGAACAAACTATTGGGAAAATTTCCCTTCGAATTACCTAGAGTATATTCTTTGGCTTGAGTCTGACAGGATGGGCTATTTATTAGAAGCATTTGATCAAAAAAAATTTGATGTAGAAAAAGATGTAGTGAAAAACGAAAGAAGACAAAGCTACGAAAATCGACCATACGGTAGATCTCACCTGGTCTTACAAGAATTAATTTACCCTAGCCCTCATCCATACCATTGGCCAACAATCGGATATCATGAAGATCTTGATAGTGCAAACTTAGATGACGTTAAAGACTTTTTCAAAAAATATTACGTCCCTGCCAACGCAAGCCTGTCAATTGTTGGTGATATACAAATTGATAAAGTTCAAAAATTAGTTTATAAATATTTTGGAGAAATGCCCAAAATTGATAAACCAGAAAAGTTGAAAACTTATCCTGTAAAGCTACCTGGTAATATAGAAATGTCTATTTATGACAAAATTACCTTACCAGCCATACAATTAGCATATCCTACAGTAGAAAAATTCAATGGAGATGAGGCCATATTAGATTTATTATCGATAATTCTAGGTGATGGTGAAAGTAGTAGACTTCATAAATCTTTAGTAATTAGGGATCAAGTAGCAATAGATCTATCTGTATATCATGATTCAAATGAAATTGCTGGGGATTTTAAAATAGATGCTGTAGCTTCAGATTCAATAGATATCGACTACTTAATAAATAAACTGGAACTAGAATTCATCAACATTGCCAATGATCCTTTCACTTTAGAAGAACTAGAACGAGCCAAAAATAGGATAACAACAGGTAGAGCAAGAAGGTTATCAAGAAATGGTGGATTTGGTGGAAGGGCAGATTTACTAAATTTGTATAATGTATACCAATCAAATCCCGGACTGATAAATACAGATAACTCAAGATACACAGCCATAACTTTAGAACAATTATCAGATGTGTATAATAAATATATTTACAATTCAAACCATGTTGCTTTGAAAACATTACCACAACCTGAAACTAGTAATATATCTATAGAAATTCCACAAATTGATCGTACAATTCCACCAAATTCAGACGAACCCTTAGAATACACTCCTGATTTACCTGATATTACGACCCTGCCAAATGGAATTAAATTAGTTTTTCAAAAGAAATTAGATAATGAACTTGTATCATTCAAACTTCTTACTAGAGATGGGGCTTCTAACGATCCGGAAAAAATATCTGGATTGACTAATTTAACTACTGATTTATTAGCAACTGGTACTACAACCCGTACAATAAGTGATATTGCTAATGATTTTGAGTATATCGGGAGTCACTTAAACTATATAACGGGAAGACAGACCACTGTTCTTGAATCAGAATCGCTTAAAAGTTTATGGGGGACTGGATTAGAAATAATTGGAGACATTTATGAAAATCCAACATTTCCTCAAAGTGAAATTGAAAGGAAAGTTAAAGAACAAATCACTGAAATATCTACCATTAAAGACAGTCCTGATACACTAGCAAGAATAATATTTCCTCAACTAATTTATGGAGATAAATCTAAGTTTGGGCATCCGCTTTTAGGAACTATTGAAGATCTTTCATCAATATCCCAAGATAACATAAGTTCATACCATAATCAGAGAACTCTTGAAAGTGAAACTTTTCTCATTGTAACTGGTAATACCACAATGGAAGAAATTGAAAAACATACGAATAACTCTTTTAAAAATAGTTATAATAAACAAATAAAACAACCCTCAACAAACCATGATTTTCTTCCACTTCCCTCATTCAATTTAGTAGATATACAAGGCGCCCCTCAAACCGTAATAAGAATAGGGTTTCCTTGGAAGGGACGTAAAGATAATCAATATTATGCTGCTTCTGTGTTAAATCAAATTCTTGGTGGTCAATTTACATCTCGAATTAACACAAATTTACGTCAAGACAAAGGGTATACGTACGGTTTTCATTCTTGGTTTGATTGGTCAACAAAACATTCAATCTATACTACAGGAGGATCTGTACAAACAAGTACGACTGTGGCATCTTTACATGAAATATTTAAAGAAATAGAAGAAATAAAAACCACCCGTATTCCAGATAAAGAAGAATTTGAAGAGGCTAAATCATCATTAATAAGGCAGTTTCCATCTGCATTTGAATCTAATTCGTCTGTAAATAGTCTTTTAACTAATTTACCTCTTTATGACTTAGACAACACTTATTACCAAAACCACTGTATGAATATCGAAAAAGTCACACTTGATGAAATCATTGAAGTTTCTAAAACGTTATTAAACATGGAATCTATGATAGTCCTTGTGGTTGGCGATAAATCTATAATTATGACAGATATGCATAAATTAGATGTGGAATTTCAAGATATTACCAAAAGATATATTTAAAAATAAAAGGCTAGGTTACGGAAACCTAGCCTTTTCACACTACTTTTAGTAACTACCAAGGATTGCTTAGTACATTAATACCCTAACATTTCGTTAATTTTATGTCCAATTCTCAATTGGCAATTATTATTAATTTTACAATTCGGATGCACTCAAGCCTCCGTTATCCAGAAGGATTTTTATTGTAGCTTCAATAATAGCAAAAAAAATTTTGAAAGAAAAATACAGCCCAATGTAATGGAGTAGCTGCATCTTTATTCTTGGCTTTCACGTTTAATCTGCTGTATTTGCCAAGAGCAGCTCTACTATTTCCGAATTACCTTTCAAAACTGCCAAATGTAATGGTTCGGCAACTTCGAATGGTAGCCCTTCAGGAATTGGATAATCATTTATATTTGTTCCTGAACGAATGTGTGGTTTTACAGATTCCACATTATTTTTATCGATGGCTGTTACTAGATCAATTGATGGAATAGAAGTCTTTTCAAAACACCTCCACATGAAACCAGTACTAAAGTGATAAGGAATAAAGTCGGTATATGATTCAATTTAGTATGATTTCCTCCAACGTTAATTAATTAAGCAAGTTGATTGGCGAGTTTACCAAGTATCAAGTCCATTCTTCCGATAAACTCATCAATTTCATCCTTAGTAATACACAAAGGTGGAGACATAGGAATAACATCACCTATTCGACCTAGAAGTGCATATTCCCTCATTAAGGCAGAGCCTTTTTTTGCAAGTTCATCTTCTTTAGCAAATTTCTGTTTAGTAGCTCTATCCTTAACTAATTCAAGTGCGCAAAGAAGTCCAAGCCCTCCTCGGACATCTCCAACAATTTCATGCTTCCTAAGGTTTTGAAGTTGTTCATAGAGATAATCACCCATGACTCTGGAGTTTTCAACCATTCCTTCATTTATCATAATATCTAGATTAGCAATAGCTGCTGCGCTTGCAACAGGGTTACCTCCAAATGTTATAAGACTTCTAAAAGTTTTATCTTCCTCCCCAATAAATGCATCAGCTACTTTTTTAGAAGCAATTGTGGCACCGATTGGAATATATCCGCTTGTTAATCCCTTTGCAACAGTCATAATATCAGGAATAATTCCCCAGTGTTCTACAGCAAACATTTTGCCAGTTCTACCAAACCCTGTAATAACTTCATCACAAATCAGTAAAACTCCATATTTATCACATATTGCACGTACCGTTGGCCAATATCTAGGATCTGGTATATCTATTCCATTGGCAGCAGAAATAGGTTCTCCAATCACTGCTGCTACAGAGTCAGGACCTTCATGTAAAATGGCACGCTCTATATCATATGCGCATTCAATACATTCACATCTTGATTCAGGTTTGCAAAAATCACAACGATAATTACTTACATTTGCGACATGGATATTACCTGGCATAAGTGGTCCATAATCGCCAGGCGAGGCAACGCCGCCGCCGCCAAGACTTATACAGGCATGAGTGGCACCGTGATAAGAGCCTCGGCGACTTATAACTTTCCATCGTGATTGCCCGTTGTTACTATGATATTTTTTAGCCATCTTTAGAGCCGTTTCCACAGCTTCGGAACCTCCACTAACGAAATAGATACGACTGTCTTTATCAGGTGTTAAGGAGGCTAATTTCCCTGACAATTCAACTGTAGCAGGGCTAACAGTTCCACCTGGAGAGTAAGAAACTTGGGTCATTTGCTTATAAACAGCCTCAGCTATTTCGTTTCGACCATGACCTATATTTTTCAACCACATCCCGGCAATAGTATCAAACCATCTCTGTCCTTTTAGATCTTCCACCCATACGCCTTTAGCCTCACCAATAAGAGTAATCCCAGTATCTTCTGTAAAATCACCTGCTTGTCTGGAATGTGGCCAAAAGTGCGCAGAGGCAATATCTTTTAGGTTTTCTAAATCTTCACCTGTTCTTGTATCAATAGCCATATATACACCTCATAAAATAAATATAAGAAGAATAATCCTCAAATTTGGAATTATTCTATACATAAATCTCAGGTAAAACAACTGAAATACTCAATCTATTTAAGGTAATATATAAATATTGTGCCGATCAAATCATGGATAAAAAATGACTACACCAATTAGACGTCAATATTTATCAATAAAAGCAGAGCATCATGATGCTCTCCTCTTGTTTCGAATGGGGGACTTTTATGAAACATTTGACGATGATGCTGAAAAAATCTCCAAAGATCTTGATATTGCTTTAACATCGCGCGAAATGGGAAAAGACAATCGTGTTCCATTAGCTGGGATCCCTTACCATGCACTTGACTCATACCTATTCAAATTAATCAAAAAAGGGCATAAAGTTGCAATTTGTGAACAAATTACTACTGCAGAAAACGGTTCTGTTAAGGGATTAATGCATAGGGAAGTTGTTAGAATTATCACACCTGGTTCTATTATTGAGCCATCGATACTTGATGATAAAAAAAACAACTATATTGTAAGTTTAGTTCTTAATGAGGATACCGCAACTATTGCATTTATCGATACTAGTAGTAGTAACATCATTGAAATCATAGAAATGAACAAAGAAAGCCTCCCTCTAGAAATTGACAGAATAAATCCTGCAGAAATAATTAGCCCAAGTAATAATCTACAAGTTATTAATGAATTCAAAATCACACATTCTGAAGCTAGTTTTTCAAACATCACTAATTCGAAAAAAATACTTTTATCTCATTTTAAATTACAGTCTATAAAAAGTTTTGGTATAGACACTAATGATGCGCAAATCATAGTGTCTGCAGCATTAATAACTTATCTTTCAAAACTTCACCAACAAACGGCAAATGTAATTAGTGGAATAAAAGTAACTAATATTTCAAACTTCATGCAACTAGATAAGCAAACTAGACGCAACTTAGAAATTTATAATGGAGGCATAGATGCTATAGAGCAACACTCTTTACTTTCAACTCTCGATAAAACTAAGACCTCCATGGGAGCGCGATTACTAAGAAAATGGATAGGACAGCCATTAATTACAATAGACGCAATTAAAGATAGGGTAAAGTATGTGGAAATGATGTTTAACAACCCTTTTGCAAGAAATACTATCCGTACTCACTTGCAAAAAATATCAGACTTAGAGCGATTAGCTATAAGAGTAAAAAATGAAACTGCAACACCTCGAGATCTATTGGCCCTTAAACAGAGCTTGTCCGAAATACCAAATATAAAGTTTATTTATAGAAACGATTCTGGGTTCCAGGGAATAAGTGCAGAATTGATAGAAACATTAGATGACTGCACACATGAATACCAATTATTAGAAAAATCTATCAATGAAGATCCAGGTCAGTTGGGTGACGGTTATGTTATAAAAGCTTTATTTAATTCTGAACTTGATAACATTCGCTCTATTGCTCAAAATACACGGAAATTTATATCTCAATTAGCAAAAACCGAACAAGAAAATACCGGTATCAAAAATTTGAAAATTGGATATAACAGAGTTTTTGGATACTATATTGAAATAACTAATTCAAATATAAATAATATACCTGGGCACTATGAAAGAAAACAAACTTTAACTAACGGAGAACGATTTACCACTTCCGAATTAAAAGAATATGAAAAAATAATATTACAAGCTCGAGAAAATTTAATCTCAAAAGAAAATTTATTGTATAAGTCAATATTAAACGAGATTAGTAATTCTTATGAAACTATTTTAGGAAATGCAAAACTTATCGCTGAGCTAGATGTTTTTTGCTCTCTATCACATGTAAGTCAGGAAAATGGATATATAAAGCCTGAAATAAGTGACTCACAAGATATAACAATCACAAATGGGCGACACCCTATTATCGAAAAAAGTATGAAAACAGGCCAGTTTATACCTAATGACACAATGCTTGATAATAAAGTTGGCAAGATGATGTTATTGACAGGCCCTAATATGGCAGGAAAATCCACATACTTAAGACAGACAGGGCTTATCGTACTTATGGCCCAAATTGGGTCATATGTACCTGCTGATAAAGCCTCCATAGGATTAGTAGATAGAATATTCACAAGAATAGGGCTTCAGGATGATCTATTTCTAGGCCAATCAACGTTTATGATAGAAATGACAGAAACAGCGTTGATATTAAGAAATGCTTCAAAGAAATCACTACTCATATTAGATGAAATAGGCAGGGGTACTGACACAAAGGATGGTTTAGCCATTGCTCATTCGATTATACAGTACATACATAATCATGATGAGCTAGGTAGCAGGACACTCTTCGCGACTCACTACCATGAACTTGTAAATCTACCTGAGCAGTTACCACAGCTTACTAACTATAACGTCGAAATTATTGAAGACGGAGAAAACTTAGTATTTCTCCATAAAGTGAATCAAGGGATATCGGAAAAAAGTTATGGTATACAGGTAGCAAAATTAGCTGGAATCCCACAAAAAGTTATTGATTCAGCAAACGTGTTTCTAAAATCTTTTGGAAGTAAAAACACAGATACGTCTTTAATTGAAAATATATCTTTCTTACCAGATTCACAAATACAATTATTTCAGCCTGAAAACATTACAGAGGAAATTATTAAAAACGTAAATACAGATACAATGACACCTATTGAAGCATTGAATTTCATAGAAAACCTTAAGAAAAATTTACAAAACAACAAAAACACAACGCCACATGAAAATTAAGATATTAGATCCATTAGTTGCAACTAAGATCGCAGCAGGAGAGGTAATAGAAAGACCAAGTTCTGTAATTAAAGAATTAGTCGAAAACTCTATCGACGCTAATTCATCTAATATTGAAATTGAAATAATTAATGGAGGAATGGATTTAATCAAAATAATTGATAATGGTAATGGTATCTTAAAAGAAGATTTACCCCTAGCAATTACGCGTCATGCAACAAGTAAAATAAATGATCTTAATGACCTTTTAAACCTGACATCCATGGGATTTCGGGGAGAAGCATTAGCTAGCATCGCAGCAGTATCTCAAATGCAAATATCTAGTAAATCTATTGATAGCCAACTGGGAACCGAAATGCAAATAGAAAACTCAACTATTCTTAGTCAAAATCCTATTAGTATGACACATGGAACATCAATAGTTGTAAATAATTTATTTTTCAATCTACCTGCTAGAAAAAAATTTATGAGTAGTGATAAATCAGAATCAAATAAAATATCCCGATTAATTAACCATTTTGCAGTGTCACATCCTGAAATTAAATTCAGGTTATCAATTGATGGAAAAGAAAAATTAAATACATTTGGCGATGGTGAATTAAAACATACTATATCTAAAATTCTAAATCAAAATCTTGCCAACGACTTCTTACCTATATCTACAAAAGGTAAAGACTATGAAATTAGTGGGTACATTTCACCCCCTCATATCACCAGAACAAATAGATCAAATATTTTATATTCGGTTAATAAACGTATCGTCAAAGATAAATTAATCACAATGGCTATAGAACAAGCATTCAAAGGGTTTTTAACTATAGGTAAATTCCCATTAACTGTACTTGATATATCTACAGACCCTTCTCTTATTGATATAAATGTTCATCCAAGAAAAGATGAGGTTCGTTTTCTTAACGAAAAGGACATCTTCTCATTTATCCAAAAATCTATTAGAGAAACAATAGTACAACAACATCCAGTACCAAATACTTTCAATTATAATTTAAAGCCACCTTATCCATTTAACATAGGCTCAACAGGAAAAATAAACTATTCTGAAAATAGTGAGACAATCACCCAAAAAGTATTTGCACTATCTGAAAATGAGGAGGCCTATTCAACTGCAGCTATGTCTTTTCCTATATTGCGGGCAATTGGTCAAATTGATAATACATATATCATTGCTGAAGGGCCCGAAGGTATGTATATATTAGACCAACATGCAAGCCATGAGAAAATAAATTACGAAAAGATTCTCGATGCTATAGGGTCAAATCATATAGAAGTACAATATTTAATGGAGCCATGCCTAATAGACACTTCTCATTTAAAAAGCCTTTATCTCACTCATAAATTAACAACTTTAAACAACAATGGAATATTAATCGATTCTCTTGATGACCAAACATTAGTCCTCAAAGGTATCCCAGGGAGTATTCTAAATAATAAATTAAATGAATTTATCAAAGATATAGAATTATTTTTAGAACAAAATCTAGATATTAACGATGCTTTAGGAACAATCACATCTATTGCAGCGTCCATAGCTTGCCACAGTTCTATCAGGGCAGGGGATACTATGGATATATCTGAAATACATTTACTGGTTAGAAACCTAGAAAAATGCAGTGAACCTTATCATTGCCCACATGGTAGACCCACCATTAGTAATATTTCTATTCAACAGTTAAATAGAATGTTTATTCGTCCTGATCAAAAATAGTGAGAAAATAATCAGTACGGTGTTGATTATTTTCTCAAAAATCAATACTCTATATATATATATCTTAGGTTTATCTAAATTTGGAGAGTATTAATGAATACTAGTCTAGTCAAAGTTAAAACATCCCGAAGAGACTTTATCAAATATATGTTAATGAGCTCTGCCGTCGCTGCAGGGGTCTCTTTCCTAGGTGGAACTCAAATAACTTCAAAGGATAAACTATATGGAAGTGAATCTTCTATATATACACCACGTGTAGAAAAGAAAAATTTGCTTGACAATAAATTTGTGAAGCGCTTTTTATTAAATCGATAGCGAAATTTCGTTATATTTACAAATATAACTTTGCAAAATACTTCACAAAGTACGAATTAACTGCTATATTTTTTCTGGTGTTTAAATAGTGAACTAATTAGAGTAGTAAAAAAGAAGCTTAAGGAAATATAAATCAAAAAATGTATACGGATCCAAATTATTTAACAACTGAAATCTGGGACGGGATAGATTTAACTCTCCGTTTAATATGGATTCTTTTTGTACTAATTTTCTTTTTTGTAGTCAACTTTCTAACAGCTCATGCATTAATACCTTCATTACTGACTACTAAAAGTATCCCTGAAAAAGCTGCCAAGCTTCGCCCGATTTTGTATTTTGTTGCAATGATTTTTTTTATAGCTTTTATTTTCACTTTTTATGTAACACTAGATAGTAACAGCATAATTGCTAAGTTTTATGGTAGATTTTGGATTTAAACTTTTAGGATATAAATCACACCTTTATGAGTAACACAAAGAAAATAATAATTGCCGGCGGAGCTGCAACAACATTAGTACTTATCGCGTTAGGATTAGGTATTTATTTCCTTTTCACAGCTTGGTTTGGCCTACCTATTGGATATGCAGGTCCTGACCAGCCAATTGCTTTCCCGCATACAAAACATGCTGGAGCGACCGAAGACGGCGGACTAGGGCTAGATTGTACATTTTGTCATAGAAATGTTGAAATTGGGGCTGCTGCAACAATTCCAGCAGTTCAAGCATGTATGTATTGCCACGCAGGCATTGTAGGGAGCACACAAACAGCACAAACTGAAATTAGTAAAATACGAACTGCGTATGAAAATGAAAACCCAATTGATTGGGCAAGAGTTCACAGGCTCCCTGATCATG
>Ga0209501_10001784_pt1 | contig 23343 bp, 18 predicted proteins | sample ArcticOcean_MG_C_4_FD_187434 | JGI IMG/M metagenome (GOLD analysis project Ga0209501, IMG submission 187434) | Marine microbial communities from western Arctic Ocean - ArcticOcean_MG_CB4_134 (SPAdes) (version 2) | ecosystem: Environmental > Aquatic > Marine > Oceanic | place: Arctic Ocean...
GTCTAACTTTTGATGACGGATTAAGTTGTTGTTACAAATACGCACTCCCTATCATTAGTGACCTTGAAATTCCCGCTGCATTTTATGTTGTTACCAATATGGTTGGAAAATCATTTGAACCGGATAGTTTGGTTTCCCGAAAGGTGTTCGGATTTAGGGGAAGAAATACGTCGATAGAGTTTCTAACCTGGGATCAGTGTAGAGCTTCTGCGCAGGTCGGCGTAACCATCGGATCTCATACAAAATCCCACAGAAGGTTGTCGGAGTTGACTTTAAGTGAGGTTCGCACTGAATTGACTGATTCAAAGTTGGAAATAGAAACTCATACGGGGATAGATTGTGAGCATTTTTGTGCTCCTTATGGTTTGCCTGGAGAAGATTTTTATTTGAAAAGAGATGGTCAATTAGCTAAGGAAATTGGATACCGATCATTTGCGACGGGATGCCGTGGAGCAAATAAAAAGGGTGATAGCTCCTTTGCGTTGAAGCGGGATCATCTTTTGGCAAATTGGGATATCCCGCAGTTGCGGTATTTTTTTTCTACCTTATAGAAATACATGTCTCTGATCCGAAAATTCAGACGGTTATATGAAGATCCAGTCTTACGGCAGTGGTTTTATGGGTGGTTGCTTGGTAAATGGAAGTTTACACCGATATACAAAATATCACCTGACTATTTGGTCGATACCGATCTTTATGAAGAACTGCCAGGTAATGCGGACTTATTTCAAGAACGTTTTTATGAGAAGCCTGTTAAGGCTCAAACCTTCGAATTTGCTGGGGAGGCTCATAAACTTGACCCAGATTTATATAAACAGATTGATGAAACGTTGTTTGTTGATATCGAGAGCAAACTTGCGTTTCACAGATTTTCATGGGTAGCAGAGGCTGGAAAAAAGTTAGATCCGGATTGGGTTGCAGCTTTTTGGGTGCTTTGGGTAAAAAAATATTCAAAAGCATTTTCTAGCCAAGCGTGGCACCCCTATACAGTGTCAGAGAGGCTAATCAATATCTTACAATTCTCTGGCCGTTTTGGAATTCCAGAACCAAAGGACGAAACCATAAAGCTGCTTTTACAGCATGGTCGAAATATATATCAAAATTTAGAGTATTTTGGGGAAATCCATACTGGAAATCACTTGGCGAATAACGGTAGGGGGCTCTATCTCGGAGGATTAATGCTTGGTATTACCAGCTGGGTAGATATTGGCTGTAAAATTCTTTTAGAGGAAGCTAGGCGCATATTTTCTGAATCAGGAGAGTTGAGGGAGGGATCGGTTCACTACCATCTCCTCGCCAGCCGCTGGTATGTAGAATGTTGGTTGGCGGCAAAAAAATATGGACGGAAGGAAGAGCTGTGTTTTGAGAGGGTAGCCTCCTCGGTACTTTCTGTTTTACCAATATTTAATATGCCCGCAGGTCTACCATTGATTGGTGATATTTCGCCAGATTGTTCTCCGTCATATCTGCTTTGTCTTTTAGATGGCACCAAATCAGGGTGGTTAGCGGAGCTTGCTCCCGACCAGCAAAAAGCACTAAGCGAATTGAAAAAAAATATTGATCGAAACAACCCCAAGACGTATCGATTGAACAACTGGAGGCGGACAGACGTAGGTTCATGGGCGGCGATTTGGCACTCGACCCTTGATGGTTGGCAACCGTTACCAGGGCATGGACACCAGGATTTCAGTGGTTTTGAGTTACATTATGATAAAAATTCCGTCTTTATCGATTTGGGACGCCGATCATATGGAGTCATAGGTGAGAGTGACAAACATCCTCAATCTCACAATATACTAACTATTGACGGTATTCCGCCCTATCCAGAAAACAAACCTTATTATTCTGAAGAGTTTCGGAAAATTGTGACGGGTTCTGGTCCAATTTGGAGAGGTAACTTTGACAATATCAATGTTGAAACACGTTGTTTTTCGCGAATTAACGGGATTGGTGTGTGGCAGCGCAGCTGGCAATTTTCCGATACAGAGGTTACTATTTTCGACACCATTGAGGGTAATGGCCGCCACAAAATCTTGCGATATTTTCATACCAACCATTCGGTTCGGAATTGTGATGGAGATGTTACCTTTGGTCCTTTCAAAGTGTCAGGCTCAGGTAAACCAGTATTAGAAACAACCAAATACTGGAAGAGCTATGGGAAAAGCGAAGATGCTATGACTATCATATTTTCTGATGTGGTGAGTTTACCGTCATCCTTATCTCTCACGGTATCGCTTGATAAAGCTGTTTAGCTGTAAATGTCTCATAAATCCCATTGTGATGTCTCAGTAATTATTCCAGCTTACCGTGCCGCGGACTATATTGATCGTGCTGTACAGAGTGTTTTTCGGCAAACAGTTCACCCAAAAGAACTAATAATCGTAGATGATGGATCTGATGATGAAACTTCAGAGATATTGGAATCATATTCGGAAACAGATAGTCCAATTGGGCTTAAGATTCTGCACCAATCAAACAAAGGTGCTGGTGCAGCAAGAAACTTAGCACTTCAATCTGCCACCGGTAAATATGCAGCATTCCTAGACTCAGATGATGAATGGTTGCCAGAAAAATTGGCACGAAGCATTTTTCACATGGAGCAAAATAAATTTATTTTAGTTGCTCACAATATATTTATTGTAAATGGGGAACATCAGAAAACAAATAATATAGCCCTTCGATTTCAGAAGTCTTCTAACTCGTTGTTTCATGGTCTTTACAGGCGGGGTTTTATATCTACGAGTACCGTTGTTGCATCTTTATCGTCCATCCGTCAGGCTGGAGGGTTTGACACATCACTTCAAGCTGGGCAAGACTTTGACTTATGGCTCAAGATGCTCGGGCCACAAGGCAGTCAATTTTTTGTGTTTGATGAGTGTCTCGCGAAGTATTACGTGCGAGATGAAAGTATTACTAGGCGTGCAGATAGTCGGTTATCTTGCACAATCGAAATTGCGCGTAGACATGCTCCGTTATTGCGACAACACAGTGGTTCCCCAACTATGAGTCTGTGGTTTAGATTGCTAGCGGTTCACTACGAGGCTATTCGAGCGCACCTAAATTCAAAAAAACATGTTTCCGCAATTAGAGTATTCCTCAAGGCACCCGCTGTGATCGTTATTGAAACTTTGCGACTGGCGAATAGATTTAGTTGAAAACATATTTGGTTTTCCCAATTTTCAATTTTTAAAATTTGCCGGGTCCAATAAGAAATTGACAAAAAAGATCTATGTTTATTCTCGGTGGTTCTGATTCTAAGTAAGAGTTTATAATGTTTAACTTGTCTTCGTGGATCTTACTCAAGATAGACTACAAATAAAAGGTTACTTCTATGGATTATGGTAATTTTGTTGGATTTGAGACTATAGGGAATGCAACATTAATTGCATATGATAATAAACCTATATTGGTGACTGATCCTTGGCTTTCGGGACATGCATTTTTCGGTAGTTTTGGTAATTCCCATGAAATACCAAAAGCTCAGCGCAAATCAATTTTTGAATCGCCTTTTGTTTGGTTGTCTCACGGTCACCCAGATCACATAGATGCGTTGGTGCTTGAAAAACTTGACGGAAAACAAATTCTATTGCCCGATCATGTTGGCAATCGGATTCGTGACGAATTGATCGAACAGGGTTTTAGAGTACAGGTCCTGAAGAACTGTCAATGGCTAGGCTTAAGCAAAAGGGTTCGGGTATTATGTTTATCTGATTATTTTCAAGATGCTGTTCTCCTAATCGACATTAATGGTCGTTTGGTAATTAATATTAACGATGCTGCTGATAGGGCGTGGGGGGAAACTTTAAAAAAAATAGTTCGTAAATATGACAAGAGTTATTTGCTAAAATTCTTTGGTACCGGCGTTGGTGATATGGCTAATTTCTTTGATGAGTTTGGTAAGCGGGTAGTGCCCCCATCAGTTAAGAAAACGCCACTCGGCAGACAAATTCAATTTTACACACAACTGTATGGTGCTACTGACACTATTCCCTTTAGTAGTTTCCACACCTATCAACGCACAGACAGTTGTTGGGCTAATGAATATAGATCGACAATTGATGAACTCTACGATGGTTTTACCGATACAAAATACAAGTTACATAAGCCATTTTCTCGTGTGAATTGTTCCGACGACCATTTGGAAAACATTCGTCCACAGCAATTAGAGCGCGCACCTCTTGATCCTATAGAATTTGGTGATGACTGGTCACAACACCTTGAATCTAAGGATATTAAAAAGATTAAAACGTGGCATAACGTTCGAAACACCTCGAGCATCGCTGATTAATGCAATCGAGAATGAGGTGTTTGATGATCTTCTGACTGGGAATTTTACAAAGACCATTCTACACGGTGACTGGGATTTGCCGTCCCTTCATCCGTATTTTACACCCTATGTAGCCAGATATTCTGACAATGGACGGGCGAAGTCAAAAAAGGAAGTTGCTGCTTATTTCGAAATCTATAAGGCAAGAGCACCTTTTGCTTTTATGCTCCACCGATTTGAAAGGGAGAGTGAACGTCGCATTAGAAAATTTGTTGGTCCAAATACTGCCGCATTGCAAATTCCAAAGAAACTATATTTGTTTCTGAAGCGAGCTTAGACTATACGATCCTAACTTCATACTTGAAAATAGATAGTCTATTGAACTCTGCACTAAAGTCAGAATACCTAAATGCGTATGTGCGGATATGTCAAAGGGGAACCATGCAATTATCACTAATTTTTGCCGAAAAAACCAAAGCACCGTAACTACATGTATTAGTTAGTCTTTGATTTGCCATTCTGGTCAGATATACAGGTGGTATGAGCGTAATCGTTTTTGCCGCTATTTTTGTATTTAGTGCTTTGGCAGCGCTTATTGCAACGGGGGTTCTACTACCTATCCTTCGTCGTTGTAAAGTTTTTGATCTTCCGAATGAGAGATCAAGTCACGAGAGGCCTATTCCCAGCGGTGGTGGCATAGCGTTAGTATTTGTTGCTGTGACTATATGGCTCGCGGTCAGTTATGATGTATTTGATTGGTTTCAGATTATGGAGAGCGATCAAAATGTTAAATGGGTAACTGGTGGCACAGTTTTTTTGGCTCTGGTTTCTTGGGTAGATGATCTCAAGGGGTTAAACCCTCTAATCCGACTTGCTTCCCAACTTGGTACCGTTATAGGTGTGATGATTTTATTACCTGAACCACTGGTTTTATTCAACGGAATGATTCCTGGTTGGTTGGATCAAGTAATCATCGTTTTTCTCTGGATTTGGTTTATCAATCTATTCAATTTTATGGATGGGATAGACGGTCTCGCTGGAATAGAAACAGGGGCAATTGGTCTGGGTGTGTTTTTTATAGCGACGTACACCAGCATAGGAGGAACACTTGCTATTTTGGCGCTAACCCTTTCGGCAGTAGGTATAGGGTTTTTAGTTTGGAACTGGGCCCCTGCAAAAATTTTCATGGGTGATGTAGGGAGCGTACCTATTGGTTTTCTTTTAGCATGGCTCTTACTCACTTTGGCGCAAAAAGGATATATGTTACAGGCACTTATTATACCCGCTTACTATTTGGCGGATGCTACCGTTACATTAGTTCGTCGGGCGTCTAGAGGTGAAAAAATCTGGTTGCCTCATCGAGACCATTATTATCAGCAAGCTGTGCAACGAGGACTGGGACATGCACGCGTATCTGTTGTGGTCGCGGGATTAAATGCCTTTTTGATAGGGTTGGCACTACTATCATTGTGGTCAGAGGTGGGGGGTCTACTTGGGGGGTTAGTTGTCACAGCACTGGTGTTGTTCTATATGCGGGGAAAAAAAAGAATTTGAGAATCCTGTTTTTGTCAGAAAACTTTCCTCCAGAAACGAATGCGGCTGCGACGCGCGTTTTTGAACGTGCGGTGTACTGGGTTGAATGGGGGCACGAGGTAACCATTATCACGTGTGCACCTAATTTCCCTGAGGGCAAGCTTTATAACGGCTATAAAAACCTATGGTATCAGACCGAAAAAATATCTGGAATAACTGTCGTTCGAGTTAAGACATACATATCTGCGAACCAGGGAATTTTCCGGCGATCATTGGATTTTTTTAGTTTTCTTGTAACAGGTTTTTGGGCTGGAGTTTTTCAAGATAAACATGATGTTGTCGCGGCTACTTCCCCTCAAATTTTTGCTGCCGTAGCCGGCAGAGCAATTGGTGTAATCAGGAAAACACCGTTTGTTTTGGAGTTGGGCGACATGTGGCCCATTTCAATAGTAGCGGTTGGTTTGATGAAGAAAGGCCTGATCCTTAGACTATTGGAAAAGCTTGAACTTCTACTTTATCACCATTCTTCTTATGTTATTGCGCTTACGAATGCTTTCAAAAAAAATCTTGTGAGTAGAGGTGTTGCAGAAAGTAAAATTCACGTTGTTCGTAACGGCGTAGATTTAAACCGTTACTCACAATCTCCTAAAAACAAAATACTAGCAAAAGAATGGGAGGTAACAGATAAATTTGTGGTCGGTTACTTCGGCACCCACGGAATGGCACATGGTTTGATTAATGTTCTCGATGTAGCAGAAACATTAAATGATCAATCAAAGATACTTTTTCTGTTTGTTGGGGCGGGTGCGGAACGTAATAATTTAATTAATGTGGCTCGGGAACGTGGACTAAATAATGTCATATTTAAACCCGCCCAACCAAAGTCGTCTATGCCAGATATCTGGAGTATTTGCGATGTGGCGCTTGTGCATTTAAAAAATGCCCCGGCATTTTCTGAGGTTCTACCATCTAAGATTTTTGAAGCTATGGCTATGGGGAAGCCTGTATTGCTAGTGTCCCCAAAAGGTGAAGCTAGTGAACTGGTGACGGAGCTTGGATTTGGTTGCTGGGTTGACGCCTCTAATCCCAAACAATTGGCGGAAGTAGTTCAGAAACTTGTTGTGGATGAGGGACAGATGGAGCGGTTATCTGCAGCGTCGATCGCAGCGGCACCCAAGCATTCTCGTGAAAGACAAGCCCAAGAAGTTCTGGACGTTCTTCAGATGGCTAGCAAGGTTGAAGACGAAACGTGGCTCGTATCCTAATCACAGGAGCGAGTGGGTTTATTGGACGGGCAGTCTGTAAATCGCTTCGGGTTGCTGGTTACTCACTCTCCGGCACTACAAGTAATATTGAACAAAAAAGAGGGCCAGAAAATATACCTTTATATTATATACCAGAAATTGGCCCAGATACAGATTGGTCCGGTCCTGTGGCGGGGGCAGATACTATTATTCATTTGGCAGCGCGAGTGCACGTGACCAGAGACACTTCTTCTGACCCGCTCGCTGAACATCGACGAGTTAACCGAGATGGTACGAGGCAACTGGCAATAGCAGCAGCGGCAGCTGGGGTCAATCGCTTGGTATTCATCAGTACGATTAAGGTAAATGGTGAAATTACAACAGGTCATCCGTTTTCAGAGGAGGATACGCCTTTGCCTGGTGACCCCTACGGCATCTCCAAATGGGAAGCGGAACAAACACTTTTGGAAGTGAGCAAAAACACCGGGCTTGAGGTTGTCATATTGCGCGTACCATTGGTCTATGGCCCATATGTTAAGGGTAATTTTCTAAGATTGATTAAAGCCTGTTCCCGTCTCAGAATTATGCCATTCGGTGCCATTACCAATCAACGCAGTTTAATATACGTAGGTAACTTGGTATCAGCGATTAAAGCTAGTCTCGATCATCCCGCCGCTATCGGAAAAACATATCTCGTCCGGGACGGGCAAGATATGTCTACACCCGAGCTGGTTTGCCGGATCAGTGAATCACTTGGTTCGAAAGTTTGGCTGATTTCCCTACCTAGATGGTTCCTGACAGGAATTGGCGTTGTAACCGGCGGAACGGGTGCAATTGCCAGGTTGACAGGTTCGCTTCAAGTAGACAGTTCACTAATAGAAAAGGAGCTCGAATGGTCTCCACCATATACAATTCAGGAGGGTTTAAATGAAACAGCGCGATGGTATCTTAGTAGTCGAATTTAAACGTAGAGTGTTGTCTATTTTCTTTCTGACGCCAATAAGCGGATATGATAAGTAATTATTTTAACATAACATTTAGCCTAGTAATACGAACTAAATATGATTTTTAATCGCGCTAATTTTGCATTCCTACACGATGTTGCTATGGCAGCAGCGGCGCTTATCGTTTCTCTATTCCTGCGTCTTGGCGAAGATATAGTCTTTTACCCTCGGGATGAACTTTATTTAGCAATTGGAATTTTTACGACGGTCTCTGCCGTAGTATTTCGTTTAATGAAAATGTACCAGGGGGTTTGGCGCTATGCATCATTGAACGATCTATTCAATATTATAAAGGCCTCTAGCCTTACTATACTTATTTTTATCATTATCCTTTTTGCGGTTACGCGTTTAGAAGATCTACCAAGATCACTGCCAATAATTAGTTGGTTCGTCTTGATAGCCCTGCTTGGGGCGCCGAGATTTTTATACCGTTTACTGAAAGACCGCCGAATTGATTTTCATTTGGATAAGGATGCCCATCTTCGCGTTCCGGTTTTGCTGGTTGGTTCGGGTGATAGCGCGGAGCTATTTATTCGCGACATTGCCAGAACTGACTCAAACTACCGTGTTGTGGGTATAGTGTCCGATACAACAGTTCGGGTGGGGCGGAACATACATGGTGTGGAAATTATGGGAACCATCGACCAGATTTCTGCCGTGGTTCAGAAATTGGCTAACATGGGTGCTAAGCCCCAACGTCTCATCGTGACGTCAGAGCGATTTCAATCCATAAAAATGAAAGAACTTTTTGAAACCGCTGATAGTCTGGGTATGAATATAGCCCGTTTGCCATCTTTGTCAGATTTTCAAAATGACTCGCCTGATGACATGAAGATTAAACCTATCGATGTGGAGGATTTGTTGGGTCGCCCTCAAAACACCTTAGACAAAGCGGAGGTAAAACGCCTGATTTTTAAAAAGCGTTTACTTATTACTGGTGCAGGAGGGAGTATTGGCAGGGAACTTGTCCGGCAGGTTTCCAGCCTAGAACCAAATCATATAACTTTGGTAGACAGTTCCGAGTACAATTTGTTTTGTGTCGACATGGAGTTAGCTAACCAGCATGCAGATCTCAGTCGAAAGGCACTTTTAGGTGATGTACGTGATCGAATACGTATAAAATCAATATTTGTTGACCAAAGACCGGATATAGTTTTTCATGCTGCGGCGCTTAAACATGTTCCATTGGTTGAGGCTAATATATTAGAAGGTATTTCTACCAATATATTCGGAACCGTTAATGTAGGTGATGCTGCTCGTTCGTGTAACGTAAGCACTTTTATCCAAATTTCCACAGACAAGGCAGTTAATCCAACAAGTGTAATGGGAGTTTCAAAGCGGATTGCTGAGCAGTATTGCCAAGCCTTGGAATTGGAACGCTCAAGTAAAGATGACACAAACTTCATCACGGTCCGATTTGGTAACGTCCTGGGTTCAACTGGCTCTGTGGTTGAGTTATTTAGAAAACAGTTGTCGGATGGTGGTCCCTTGACTGTTACACATCCTGATATGACACGTTATTTTATGACGGCAAGGGAAGCAGTGGAACTCCTGCTCCAGGCTGCGGCTTTTGGTGTCGAAGAGGAAGCGTTGAACGGTAGAATATTTGTGCTCGACATGGGTGAACCTGTTCGAATTATGGATTTAGCTCGTCAGATGATTCGGCTCGCAGACTTGATTCCCGACGAAGATATTGAAATCGTAATCACGGGTATTCGACCTGGCGAAAAACTGTTTGAGGAAGTTCTCCACGGATCTGAAGCACCAGTAAAAAGTAATCAGGAAGGTATACTCATCGCATCTCCAAGAACGGTGACATTTAAAGAAGTTGAAAGTGATTTTGAAGACTTGCGGGACGCGTTGGAGACGGAAAATGTAACAGGTATTTTTGATTTAATATATAAGCTGGTCCCTGAGTATAAACCTAATAACACGGAGACTCCTCAATCAGAGGTCGTCTAACAGACGGCGATTTTGTCCATAATTTTGGGGTAGTTGAATTTCGATCGGTTTGCTATATCCCTATTAGTGATAGCTTTTTTCTTTCAGGAGTTCTTTTTATGTTAAGTCTCCCTATCCGCAGAGCTTTAATTTCTGTTTCCGATAAATCGGGGTTGGTGGAGTTAGGACAAAATCTTGAAATAAGAGGAATAGAAATTCTATCAACCGGTGGTTCGGCCGCTACGTTGTGTCAGGCCGGGGTTGTTGTCACGGAAGTATCAGATCATACAGGTTCACCAGAAATTATGGGTGGGCGGATTAAAACCCTTCATCCTAAAATTCACGGAGGTCTATTAGGTCGCGAGGGAAATAAGGATGACGAACGCCAAATGGACGAACAGGGAATTCAAATGATCGACCTTCTAATCGTTAATCTTTATCCATTTGAAGAGACAATAGCATCTGGCGCAGATAACGAGACCTGTATTGAAAATATAGACATAGGCGGACCTGCATTAATCAGGGCAGCATCGAAAAACCACCACCGTGTTACAGTCATTACTGAACCTGAAGATTACCAACGCCTGTTGAATGAATTGGAAGCAAATGATGGTAGCACCTCGTTGGAATTTCGGAAATTGTTGGCTGCTAAGGCATATCGACTTACCAGCGCCTACGATGCCACGATTGCTGAATGGTTTGCTAAGTTAACGAAGGATAAATATCCAGAGCGGATGGTATTAGCGGGATCTCTTAAACAAGTTCTGCGTTACGGAGAAAATCCCCACCAAAACGCAGCCTTTTACGTCAATAGCGAAAATCGATGGGGTGTCGCGACCGCCCAACAACTCCAAGGTAAGGAACTCAGTTATAATAATCTAAATGATACAGACACAGCCTTCGAGCTCGTCTCTGAATTTACGCAAACAGCCTGCGCGATTATAAAACATGCCAATCCCTGCGGTGTTGCTATCGCCAGCGTACCAAAGGACGCTTATTTGAAAGCTCTCTCATGTGATACTGAAAGCGCGTTTGGGGGTATAATCGCATTCAACCGACCTCTAGATGTTGATGCTGCCAAGGAAATTATAAAATTATTTGCCGAGGTTGTAATTGCTCCAGAGATTGAACCCGGTGCTAGGGAGGTATTTTCTGCAAAAAAAAATATTCGAGTATTAGAAACTGGAGGGCTTCCGGATATTAATTCATGCGGATTAAGCTTTAAAACGATTGCCGGTGGCTTTCTTGCTCAAAGTCGTGATGCGGCAACAACAGGAAATGAGGTAAGGGTTGTTACAGAACGTGGACCAACAAAGCAGGAACTCGCTGATCTCGATTTTGCTTTTATAGTCTGCAAACATGCTAAATCGAATGCCATCGTCTACGTTAAAGACGGGGTTACTGTCGGCGTTGGCGTCGGCCAAATGAGCCGCGTAAATTCCGTTCGTATTGCATCTTGGAAGGCTCTAGATGCGTCAAAGGCTGTCGGCGAATTAACAAGTAGGACAGAAGGGGCTGTAGTAGCGTCGGATGCATTCTTCCCGTTTCCAGACGGCTTATTGTCGGCGGCTGGAGTTGGTGTTACTGCCGTTATTCAGCCTGGTGGTTCAATCCGCGACGCAGAAGTAATTGCGGCGGCGGATGAGAAAGGTTTAGCAATGGTATTTACAGGGATACGACATTTTCGGCACTAATTAATCAAATCAACCTAAACGACCGTAGTCTCTGCTGATAAACTAAAGTATTAAAACCGGCGATCTTTAATTAAATCTTCCGACATACGGGCGTGCCGCATATACTGACCCATAAGGTGCATCAAAGACTGATGGACATCCTCAATAATGCCGTAGTTGTCGCCGTCAACGTGAAGGTTCACAGTTGCGAGATTGGCGGTCCTTCCTCCATCGAAGCCCGTAAGGGCGATGATCTCCAATCCTTTGTTCTTGGCCCAATTCGCAGCACGAACAACATTTTCAGAATTCCCAGATGAGCTAATAGTCATCAAAACGTCACCTTTCTCCGCCAGAAGCCGTAACTGATGAACAAATACTTCATCGTAGGAAATGTCGTTTGCGATAGCAGTGATTACCTCTATATTGGCTGCAAGAGACTGGACCCGAGGTAAAAGGTCGGTGTCTGCTGCCAGCAGCTTTCCGTGGTCACATGCGAGGTGATTGGAAATTGATGCTGAACCGCCATTCCCACAGACATAGAGAGTACCATCGCTTTCGTATAGATGCTGTAGTATGACGATAGCCTCAGCTAAAATTTCGCTATCCACACTCGAAACAGCCTTGGAGTGATTTTTAAAATAGGCGTCGACATATTTTTTTGGCGACTCAAATTTCTGATCCGGAAATGTCATAATCTTTGTTTAATCCACTTTACACCGTCTTTCAATCTGCGGAAGCAGAGTGATTTTCATTAACAGTCAAAAGTAAGAACCCCCCAACGACAAAAAATACTACCATGGTAGCCATTCCAGCACGTTGGCTACTGAATATATCTGTTGTAAATGCCAGGGCTGCCGGTCCTAAGAAGGCCGTCGCTTTCCCGGAGAATGCGTAAAGCCCGAACATCTCCGTACGCAAGTCTGTGGGAGCCATACGAGCCATTAGAGTGCGGCTCGCCGCTTGAGCTGGCCCAACAAAAATACCAAGCATCAGGCCAAAAATCCAAAACAATTCTTTTGTTTCAATGAAAAGGATCAACGTACTTAATACGGTTAAAGCAGCAATCGATATTATAATAGTTTTCTTGGAACCGACCCAATCATCTATCCAAGCAAAAGTAGCAGCACCAATACCGGAAGTCACATTTATAGCAATACCAAACTGGATCAATTCGGTGAATGTAAATCCGAACGTACCAGCGGCATATATGCCGCCAAAGGCAAACAAAGTATTGAGGCCGTCTGTATAAATCATCCGAGCGAGAAGGTACCGGGCGAGGTCTTTGTGATGGCGGGCCTGTTTCAGTGTTTTGATTAGGGTTCTAATTCCGCTGTCGACGGCTACCCCAACTTTAACGCCTGTTGGCTTCTTATCCGGGGTAAGAAAAAAAAGAGGCATTGAAAAAGTTAAAAACCATAATGCAACTAGTAGGGTAGTTGCCCTGATATTAGCGGCATCTATTTTATCTACACCAAACCAAGGTTCTTCCGTTTGTACAAAGCCAATTAAAGCCAACGACAGACAACACAAACCGCCAGCATAGCCAGCACCCCAAGACCAGCCGGAAATTCGGCCAATTTTTTTATTTGGTGCAATATCTGGTAGCATGGAATTGTAAAATACCACCCCCGCTTCAAAAGCAAAATTTGCCAAGCCAGCTATTATGAGCGCCATTAATACATAGTTTGTGTCAGGTCTCGCGAACCACAGACATGCGGTTGCAACGACAGCAACTATGGTGAAGAAAAACAACCAGGGTTTTCGAGGACCTCTTTGATCGGCAATTGCGCCAAGTACAGGTAATAAAACAGCAACAAAGATGGCGGAAACACTCATCCCGTATCCCCATTGACTTGTACCCGTTATTTCGTCGACGGCGATGCCTTGCGTAAAATAGGTGCCAAAAATAAATGTAATAATGACTGTGGGAAAGGCAGAGTTTGCCCAATCGTAAAGCGCCCAAGATATCAGGCCTTTTCGATTCGCAAACGTACTAGGGGTTCTCATTTCTTGGGCTTTTCTATACCTATTGAAATCAAATGGTTACGCAGTTCTACAATTTCTTGGATATAAAGTATCATTTATTGAAAGTCGTTTTAACGTAAAGTTATGAGTTAACGCGTAAAGCAATTTGTCTATACAACACTCGGAGAGTAATCCACCAATTTCTCATTTAAAAATGATCCAATACCTCGGAAAAAACTCACTATGAGAGTATGCTGTTTTTGCGATGACTACTATTTGTACGCAGTTACAAATATTTTTGGAGAATATTACAACTTCGTGCGTTATCAGTTTTTGTTTCCTAGTGACGATGGTTAACCGGTATAATGATTATTAGAGTGTTTGAGCAGGTTCTTAAAAACGGCATCTCTGCCCAATTAGAAGGTCACCTAGAGGAAGCAGACAGGCTTTACCAGCAGGTCCTAGAGAAGGAGCCGAAGAACGCTGACGCCTGGCATCTTTCCGGTGCTCTTGCACATAGTCGCGGAGACTTGGACGGAGCCCGCCGGAAACTAGAACACGCGCTTGTTCTGGAAAAAGACTTTCCAGAAGCTCTCAACACCTTAGGTAATATTTTAAAGGATCAAAATGAGTTCACTGCGGCGTTAAAGGCGTATGACCGTGCTGTTGAGGTTGGTTCTGACGTTGGAGGCGTGTTTGCCAATCGGGGTGATGTTCTGAGGTGTATTGGAAACTTGGATGCAGCTGAAGCCGATTGCCGGAAAGCAATTGAGCTAGACGCCGAGTTGGCTGCGGGTCATGGTAATTTGGCAGCAATTTTAATGGATCGTAAAGACTGGGAAGGTGCTCATCTCGAACTTAAAAAGGCTATCCGTCTAGAGCCACAGGAACTAGTGTTTTCGATTAATCTGTCTAGAACTCTCATCGAATTGGATAAAGCGAACGACGCACTGAATATTGCAGAAATCGCGATTGGCCTTTGTCCGGACTCTGCAGACGCTCTAAATGCTCTCGGCAATGCACATTATGCGCTTTTGGATTACACACTAGCCGAGAGCTTTTATCGTAAAGCCTTGCTACTAAATCCTGAACATGCAGACGTCCATAATAATCTTGGAAATACGCTAGCGAAAAAAAACCGACTAGATGAAGCTGAAAAGTGTTTTAAACTCGGTCTTAAGTTAGACCCAAAAAGGCCAGAATTCCTGACCAATTTAGGGAGTGTATTGCAGGCGCAAGGTAAAATAGATGAGGCAATCAACAAATTCGACGAAGCATTAGTGATTGATCCCGATTATGCTGACGGTTACTGGAACAGAAGTTTGGCAAGGTTGCTGACCGGCAATTTAGTAGAAGGGTTTGCAGACTACGAATGGCGGTTTAAGCTTCCCGAGTTCTTGAGCGTAAAAACGGATATTCCTCTTTGGAAAGGTCAGTCTTTAGCAGGAAAAACAATACTCATTAAGTCCGAGCAGGGATATGGAGATACAATCCAATTTTCCCGTTACGCGTCTATGCTTTCAGACCGAGGAGCAAAAGTTCTTCTGGAGACCCACAAACCCCTAGCTCGCTTGTTTGAAGTGATGGATGGTTTGGATGAGGTAATTGTCCGCGGTGCCAAACCCATTTATGCTGATTTTCAGGTTCCAGTTATGAGTTTGCCTCATCGATTTGGTACGACTTTAGATACGATCCCCGCTAAAGTTCCCTATCTTCAGGTTTCATCAGACCCTGTTTTTGATTTCAATTCAAAAACTCAAATTGTTATAGGTATTGCCTGGGCAGGAAATCCCAAACACAAAAACTCTTGGGCTGAAAACCGATCTCTAGAGATACATTATCTTAACCCGTTGTTTGATATTCCGGATATCTCTTGGGTTAGCCTTCAGGTAAGTCAGCGCCACAATGAGGTGGCTAACATTCACAAAAATAAAAACCTTTACGACATGCGGGATCAAATAGAGGATTTTGCTGATACCGCCACAGTCATTGCTGGGCTTGATTTGGTTATCACAGTTGACACGGCTGTTGCTCACCTGGCGGGGGCTCTCGGAAAACCGGTTTGGATCCTTCTGTCATTTGCTGCAGATTGGCGTTGGCTATTGGATCGTGATGACTGTCCATGGTATCCAACTATGAAGCTATTCCGTCAAAAGGCGCCGGGTGACTGGAAAAGCGTTATCTCCAGTGTAAGGGAAGCACTTTATAGCAAAAAAGCCTGATATAGATTGGAAGAAAGTAACCCCATCAGATATTTGAGATAAGATAATATATGCCGGAATTCAGGTTAGGCATCCATTTTGTATATCCGCATAGCGTTATTACGCATAACAGATATTTGTTCTGGTTTGGAGAGTCCGGATATTGCTTTTAGGAATGCATTTACGATAGACCCGTACCCAGTCCAAATTCTTTCGATTGGAAAATTGCTGCCATAAAGACACCGGCCTGCAGAAAATAATTCCAGGCATTCACCCGTAATATCAGCTATGAAGGCAGGGTCATTCCGGTGAATAAAAGTGCCGAGGCCTGAGAATTTACAATGAACGTTCGGGCATTCTGCCAGTCTCGTCATCCCATCTCTCCACAAGTTCATACCTACGTCGCTTGTGTCCTCTGGCATGCCACAATGTTGGAGGACCATGGTGGTTTCCGGAAAATCAGAGGCAAACAGCGCGGCGTCTTTCATTTGAGAGGTAAAAACTTGTAACTCAAAAGACCAGCCATATTCCTGGATATAAGCAAAGTTACTCTGCCAGGCGGTCTGGTTCATTAGGTCCGGTATTGATTGGAAACGATATAATGGATTTTCATGCCAGTGGAGTTGCTGGCGGATACCCCGCATTAGTGGAAAAGTATTTAATTTTTTTAGGGTATTATTTGTATCTTCTGCTGAAAAATCAGCGTAACCAACAAAGGCGTGAGGCCAACCATTTTCTTCGGAAACATTTTGAACCCATTCGGCTTCCATTAACTCTTCATGTGGTGGCCAATTTACCTGAATATAAACAGATTTTTCGACCCCTGAATCTTTTAGGTCAGTAGTAAAATCGTTGATTAGGTAGTCGCGTTTGATAGAGCTGTAATCACCAAAAATACGCGGTTGAGTGGGACCTTTAAGCCACGCTAGGTCGTTCAGGCGCCAAATATGATGGTGGGCATCAATAATTCCTTCCATGGATATTCCCCAATATTAGTCTGAAATGCGAATAGCTGCTCTTCCAACAATATCACTGTTTTCCAAATTATTATGTAGTTCTTCCGCATCCTTCATCGGTTTTATATCCGTCACAAGTGGCCAGACATCTCCGCGTGCAACCAGTTCTAAAGCTTCAATCACCTCTTGCTTTGTAGCATACCGGCTGCCGATAAGTTCTAGTTCCTTTTCAAGCATAATTTTTGGGTTTGCCTTAAAAGGTATTCCCGATCCACCTAACGTTACCAACCTCCCACCTTTACCCAAGGCGTTCATGGTGGTTTCCAATGTTCGATCAGAGGAAACAAAATCGATGCCGACATCTATGCCACCGTCGCTAGCTTCAATAAGGGCTTCGCTCAAGTCATTACGATTTCCGTCTATCACCTGATCTGCACCAGCTTCTTTACAAGCTTGAAATTTTTCTGGTCTGGTTTCGACGGCGATTACTTTAGCGTGTGCCCAGCGAGCTAACATTAGCATGTGAATACCAAGTCCTCCCCCGGCTCCAAATACCGCGACAGTATCGGTCGGCATAATACGGGCCCTTCTGATAACCTTGACCGGTGTTGCGATAGCATCAGATATCACACCAACTTCCGCCGGAAAATTTTTGTAATCAAGGCCAGAGGGTAATTTTAGAAATGTGTCAGCGGGTAGTTTGATATATTCCGCGTATCCTCCATTCACTGCACGCCCGACATAACCTTTAAAATTTTCACAAAGTGTTTCACGATTACGTCTGCACCACTTGCAATTTCCACAGGTTAAATAAAAATAAGCCGTCACAGCATCACCTGGTTTCAGGGATGAAACCCCTTTGCCAACGTCAACGACTTCTCCCGTAATTTCGTGACCGATTACCCGCGGATATTCAACTTTCACCCGCCCTGATTTTACATGCTGTATAGTGAGCCCGGCGCCGCAGGTTATAACCTTAACTACAACTTCGCCATAGCCGGCGATGGGGTCCGGAATATCCTCTAATTGGAAAGGTTCTCCCGGTCCGTATAACATCAAAGCCTTCAATAATTTACTCCATATGGTCCCAAATGATGGGACAGATTACCGTTTATTGATCTGATATACGCTCGTTTAAAGTCTAAAAAATTAGTTGTGTATCATGTGGATGTTTACGGATGAGATTAAAACAGGCAAGCAAAATCAGAAAAGCACCCCATGAAAGGGATTTAAACCCAAAATAAATTAAGTAACTTTTACTATGAAGTTGGTCCCGATTATTATGTAGCACTTAAAATCCACAATAAAATATGCTAGACTATTGATGTTCGGTTCGATTTGATGCGTCCACTAGTAAATGAGACACTCAATAATAATACCTAAATATTACTTAGTTGAGGAGGATACTCGATGAAAATCTGTAAACTTACGTTACTTGCCACCGCGGCGGTATTCGTTGGAGTGACAGGTCCTGTGCCAGGAATTGTCTCTCAAGAAGTCCAGGCTCAAGAAGTAAAACTTAAAGCAGCAAGTTTTCTACCTGGGAAAGTTATTTTTGCGAAGTTTTTTTATGACTGGGTAGGTCAAACTAATAAACAGTGCAGCGGAAAAGTGAAAATTTCTGTGGTTGGTCCAGCTGCGATCGGATCAATGAAGCAATGGGAAGCTGTAAAGTCGGGGGTTGTTGACATGCATTATGGTCCACCTACCTATTATAAAGGTGCCGCGCCTGAAGCGGGTGTGTCTGATCTTGCAACGACACCATTCCCGCAGCAAAGGAAAAACGGCGCCTACAAGATGCTTGATGAACTCCATAATAAAAAACTCAATTCGAAATTAATAATGCAAGTCATGCAGGGTGTTAAGTTTTACCTTTACACGTCTAAGCCCCATAAGAATAAGCGTTTTGATGGTTTCCGCCTTCGCTCCGCGCCTTTGTATGATAATTTCTTTAAGTCATTAGGTGCTAGCCCACTTCGCATGCCTGCTCCTGCCGTTTATACTGCCCTTGAGCGTAAAACAGTCGATGGGTTGGGGTGGCCATTATGGGGTGTGAGTGATTTTAGCTGGGATAAGTTCATTAAATATCGACATGGACCCGGGTATTTCAGCGCGATCTTGAATACACTCATGAACAAGAAAAAATGGGATTCTTTATCTGCGGCGCAGAGGAATTGTATACATGGTTCAGCCACATCCTTTGAGGTGGCATGGCCTAGTAAGGTCCAGACCCAGGACAAAAAAGAAGCAGCACGGCAGAAAAAGAATGGAGTAAACTATGTTGACATGGGTTCTGACTTCTCGGCTACTGCAACTAGGTATTATTGGGAAGAAATGACCAGCTATAACCCATCGTGGATAAGCAAGATTAAGCCACTTATTACCCAATAGAGGTTTCACAAAAGTTCAAGTAAGCGTCCAATTTTGGGCGCTTACTTTTTTCTACATGTGATTAATCACTTATAATTTTTTTAGGGAGAAGATGTGGTTTGGTTTGACAAATTAGTCAACTTTCTAGGGCTTATCGCTGGAATTTTACTGGTTGCTTTGACGGTACTAGTTTGCTGTGACGTGATGGCTCGTTATTTCCGGCTGTTTTCTATGCCTTGGAGCCTTGATTTTGCGCAGTACGGACTTTTTGTTATTACTTTCTTCGGAGCCCCTTGGGTTTTAAGTACCAATGGACATATTACCATCGATTTAGTTGTTGAGCGATTATCTCCCGATAGGGCCAAAGTATTACGCCGTATTTCCCACACGATTGGTGCTCTTATGTCAGGTGCGTTATTTGTATTCACTAGCATAGTACTTTGGAGATCCTATCGGGACGGGACGAAAGTCCCCGATACGTTTATGTTCCCTGAATGGTGGATCTATGCCTTTGCACCGACAACATTTTTGATTTTGATGATAATTTTTGTTCGTTGGGTCTTGGTTCCGGAAGAGCAGATAGATACTTCAATGACAAAAGAACTGTTCTAGCAGGAATAAAGAGATACTGCTATGGATTGGTATTATATTCTATTAATTCTCATCGGTGGCCTAGTATTTTTCATGCTCTTGGGTTTGCCGGTTGTATTTGCATTTTTTACCGTAAATCTAATAGGCGCCTTTTTCTTTATGGGTGGCCTGGAGGGTATAATCCAACTTGTTAAGAATGCCGTCTATTCCGTTCAAAGTTTCACCCTCTTACCCATTCCATTATTTATCTTCATGGGTGAAATTATGTTTCATACTGGGATTGCTTCTCGGGCGATAGACGCGGTTGATAAATTAATTGCAAAGGTACCTGGTCGCCTTTCCCTTGTTGCCATTGTTGGGGGAACAATCTTTTCGTCCCTTTCAGGTTCAACTATCGCTAACACGGCTATCTTGGGAAGCACGCTATTACCAGAGATGTACAAACGTGGTTACTCGCCGTCGATTTCGATTGGACCGATTGTTGCGACTGGGGGGATCGCGATGTTAATCCCGCCGTCTGCCCTTGCCGTTCTTTTAGGCAGTATTGCGCAGATCCCTATAGGGGATCTCTTGGTGGCCTCAATAATTCCGGCATTAATTTTGGCGAGTATGTTTTTTGCGTACGTAATTATTAGGTGTCAAATTAATCCTGAAATTGCGCCACCTTATGACATCAGTGCAATGACATTGAGTGAAAGGCTCTTGCCATTCGTCAAGTATGTTTTACCTCTTATGGGTATCTTTATCGTAGTGGTGGGTAGTATCATTGGTGGTGTTGCAACACCCACTGAATCGGCAGCGTTAGGCGCCGTGGCTACGCTTTTAGCAGCATTAGCCTACCGAAAATTGAGTTGGGAAAATTTTGTTGTATCCACCACTCAGACCCTTCGTTTTACCGTTATGACCCTATTTATTATTTGTGGATCAATAACCTTTTCCCAAATACTGGCGTTTTCTGAAGCAACCACAGGGCTCACATCTCTTGTTGTAGATAGCGACATGCGACCGTTAGCCATCCTTATTGGCATGTTACTGGTATTGATGTTCCTCGGTTGCTTCATGGATCAGGTTAGTATGATGATGATTACCATACCAATATTTATGCCATTGGTTGAGCACCTAGGGTTTAATGTCATATGGTTTGGTGTTCTAATGTTGTTAGTTCTGGAAATTAGTCTAGCTACTCCGCCATTTGGCCTTCTGCTGTTTGTTGTAAAAGGCGCGGCACCGGATAACACGACAATGCAGGAAATCATCTTTTCGGTATTACCCTTTATTTTGTTAGCAATGTTACTGGTTGCTTTGCTGATTGTTGTTCCCGAGATTACACTAATTTTGCCGGACCTTATTTCACGTTAATTGCACTACAAGAAATATTCGTCAGCATACGCAACGCATTCAATAATTTGTAAAATTTAGTTAACGAGTTGGTAACAAATTAGCTGCGATTCCCTAAAGAAGCCATCTCAATACTAGCTGGGATACTTTTGACATTGATTGGTGCCATAAGGTGTGCGCCTGCGATGCCTGAAATTTGAGAGAGTTCCTGAAGATGTTCAGAACAAATTTTTATCCCCTCTAATTTGGAATCTTTTGCTGTTTCGAGCCGTTTAATAATTTTATCGGGAACTACAACGCCCCATAAGTTTTTCCGCATCCAAATGGCCGATCGAGCCGAAGGAAGTGGACCATTCCCGATAAGGAAAAACATGTTTTCAGTGAACCCTTCTTCTATTAATAGATTAGCATAAGCTCGGATAATATCCATATCATAGCTAAGTTGTGTTTGAATAAATTGTGCGCCGCATGCTTTTTTCTTTCTCAAACCTACGAGCCACTGTTCATCAATTTTTACCGTTGGTACATCGGCAGCTCCTATAAAGAATTTTGGAGGTGTTTCAATCTTGCGGGTGTTAGGGTCGACGCCTACGGCGGGCATTTTAACACTTTTGGAAGGAATGATCCCGTCTTGAGACATCTTATGGGCAATGGTTATCAATTCGTGGCTCTTCAGATCGAACACCGGTTTTGCTTGCGGTTGGTCGCCAACGGTTGGATCGTCACCTGTTAGGATAAGAAGATTATGGATACTTTGGGCGCCCACGCCTAAGAGGTCACTGATCAATGCAATGCGGTTTCTATCACGGCACGTAAACTGGACTACGGGTTCAATACCGTTGGCGTTTAGAATTGCGGCACTGATAACGCTCGAAAGATGAACGCGGGCGCTGGCACCATCCGTTACATTCACCGCATCCACAATGCCTCGTAGCGGTTCCGCTTTAGCCAGCAACTCATCAGAACCAGCCGATACCGGTGGGGTAACCTCCGCGGTTAGGGCAAATTGCCCACCAAGAAGACGTCGGACTAGTTGACTCTCAATCGGCGGCGAATCTTGCTGGTTTGTCAAATTAGAATTCCTCTCAATATCATTTGCTCCAGATTACATGTGGCTCATTATTAAACCTGAGGTCATTACAGCGATCATTAATCTGAGAGATTATAGGCTCTTTTGTTACAGTTGTTGTGACCAAGGTTTCTCTAAATAATATAACAATGAACAGTTATAGTTCTTATTTTCAACATCCCTTATAATTTTTTGCCAAGCACTCAAGAGCAAGTGTTTGCGCCTTTTCTAGCTGCGAAGGAGACATTATTTTCTCAATTTCCTTCATGTTGATTGCGGCGTCTGTGTAACCTTTTTTCCTCGCGATGTTCCACCACATATGTGCCAGGGCCAAAGTCTTGGGAGTGCCTTGACCCCGTTTGTGCATCAAACCTAAATTGAATTGGGCAACGGCAACACCCTGTTCCGCGGCGCGTTTGTACCACTTAACAGCAGCCTTTTTGTTTTGGGGTACACCCATTCCCTTATCATACATCGAGCCCAGGTTATATTGTGCAGACGCCTTTCCTTGTTCAGCAGCACGTTTTAACCACTTTGCGACAGTCTTATAATTTCGTGGGACACCAAGTCCCCTCATATACATTATCCCTAAATTATTTTGGGCATTGGCATTCCCATTTTGGGCAGCACTTGTATACCATTTGACGGCTACTTTATAGTTTTGGCGAACTCCGGCCCCCTTTTCATAGATAACGCCAAGGTTATATTGAGCCAGTGTGACACCTTTCTCAGCAGCTAGTTTGTACCACTTTATGGCTGTCACTTTGTTTCGCGGGACGCCATGGCCCTTATCATACATCACACCAAGATTGTACTGCGCATTGGCATGCCCTTGTCGGGCGAGAGGTTCCCATTCACGTATTGCAATTGAGTTATGTCCCTTTCTATATGCATCTATGCCTTTCTGAAAATTTCCGCCGGACACTTCTTTTGAATACGTTAGTATTAAAATAAGGCTTACGATATATTTTGAGAGCGATTTCATAAATTATTTTACGCAAAAAAGTGGAAATCTGATCCTAAGTTTTATCTGGATTCAATTGCTCAGCAATCAAGTTATAGCAAGTTTTAATCCTAATTAAAAAATTTAATAATTATCATTCTATTTGGAAAATTGGTTAGATAGGTTTGTCTCGCATGGTTAGGATGTAGGCAAAATAGTGGTGTTACTAACACAAATCATATTACATC
>Ga0209501_10001788_pt1 | contig 23285 bp, 17 predicted proteins | sample ArcticOcean_MG_C_4_FD_187434 | JGI IMG/M metagenome (GOLD analysis project Ga0209501, IMG submission 187434) | Marine microbial communities from western Arctic Ocean - ArcticOcean_MG_CB4_134 (SPAdes) (version 2) | ecosystem: Environmental > Aquatic > Marine > Oceanic | place: Arctic Ocean...
TGCTACCACTAAAATAGAGGAATTTTCGAAAACCCATTCAGGATGCCAGTTGAAAGTAAAGTTAGATTGAAATTCATCTCCTTGAATCGCATCATCTATTACGACAAGCCCCTCAGCTCCTGTTACACTGCCTCTAAGCATGTGGTCGAATTGGTAATCAGTTATATGTTCAGGATCGTTTCCATAATACAACTGATCTCCGATTAGTTGCGACTCTGTAAAAAGTATAGCAAGTCTACATTCTCCATCTAGAGCACCATTTGTAAATTGACCATTGACATGGATATTAAGATGGCCATCACCAATATTTGGATGCCAGAAAGTTTTGATTTGAAGCTGTAGAGGAGATTCAGAAATAAGTTCAGAGGCGACTTCAGTAGACCACTCAGAAGGAGAGTAAAAATTTCCAGTTCCTCCTTTACGGTTAATTCTCCCAAGAGGATTTGCTTGGAAATCTAGTTGAGACCAAAATAGATCACCATCCTCGTTAGTCCAATCTATCGGGTATGAGTCATTAGTTATGGCCAAGTTTCCAGCGTGTATTGCAAGTGGGAAAACACGATCTGGATTTGATACTGCTAGTCCTTCAGCAATCTCCGCAGCAGGAGGGCAGTTTCCACATTGATGGGCAGTGAAGTCTTCTACCAATACATTTTTACCTGAAGTTGTGGCTAATTGAAAAACTGGAGGATTACCGTAAAGCTCCACATTGTACCCTTCAGTAAATGGAATTATAGGGTCCTCAATAATGTCGCATGAAGGGAATAGAATAAATGTAGTTATTGCAACTATGGATAAAAATCGAATAAGCTTCATATCTATCTAAAGTAATCTTAATGTTTTAAAATAAATAAAGAATCCGCGCCTGTACGTAAAGTACACAACGCGGATTCAATATAGTTTATACGAGTTCTATAAGGAAAGCCCTTATTGTGCGTTCGTTACACGTAGAGTAGATGTTTCGTTACCCGCAGTCAGGCTGACGAGGTATATCCCAGCCTCCATAGAAGCGAAGTCTAACTCAAAGGCTTGCGTTCCTGCAGCTATATTTCCAAGATTCATTTCGATAACTTTTTTTCCAACTAGGTTGTAAACAACTACAGAAGCCTGTCCAGCTTCAGCAGCAGAGAAAGAAAGCGTTGTGTTATCAGTGAAAGGATTAGGGAATACGTTTACGCTTGATGTAAGATCATTTTCAGTGATTCCAGTTACCTGAGTCACTTCCATTCCAGCTATTAATTCTGCGAAATCGGCATCAGTTGCACCATCATATGAGACTAAGATGCTTACGTCTGTTGTTCCATCCATAGAAACAACCTCACATGTACCGTCAGGAGAGGCACCCCACTGAGACGAATTTAGTCCGTCACCGTAGGCATCATAGATTGTGAAAACATAGCACTCATTTAAATCTAAAGCAACATCCCAAGTAAACTCCATGTCGTTTTGATTATCAAGAGATCCTTCAGCAATACCATCAATGTACATACCGTCAGAATCTAGAATTTCCCAACTCGTTTCCTCTGGCCAGTTATCAGTATGGATACGCACTTGTACGTAAGAAGTAGTTTCAGTTGACCCAACTATATTAACTTCGTCTTCAGCATTCCAATCGGCGCCGTTTACAGAAACGAGACTGTATTCAAATGTTCCTGTTTCGTTGTACGCTCCAAGGTCTATTGTTGTATTATTCCCATTTGAGAGTACACCTCCCCAGGTTACGTCATCTTGAGCAACTCCATTCAATTCTGCAGTAAAAATCATCGCAGTTACATCATCTGAACCAAGGTTAGAAACCGAAGTAGAAGCCATCCACTCGCCACCTCCACATGCAGATGTCTCACCGTTATAAGCCATCAATGGTGCAGCACCAGTAATAGAGTTTGAGCAATCCATAAAGGCAGCAGTAACGTGCCCATCAAAAGACGCTTGACCCGACTCAACAAGTGTGTACTCCATTAGGCCTGTATTTGTGTTCATAACTCCATCAGGACAAACAGTGTAGATAGTTGGGTAGTATGAATTTTGGTAAGCGTCGAATACGTTACTCATATTATCAAACATAAGATAAGGTGTTCCAGTAACCCAGTCTCCTGCGGTTGCGGGTCCAGTACCGTTTAAGTCAGCGTCTGTAGTAGAATCGTCTGATTCTAATGCGAAAATATATAAATCTCCACTTCCTTCAGGACCAAAACTGCTCCACAGATCTTCAAAGATGCCAGTTTCTTTGTAGCCCCAACAAGGTCCACACCATGTAGCGTAGAAATCTAAGATGACAGTATTGCCTTCTTCAAGGAGGTCGTAAAGATTATATTCGACACCAGTAATGTCAGTTGCAGTAAAATCGGGGGCGATACTTCCGTTAGAAAGTTGCGCTAGAGCAGTCGAAGAGATAGTAAGGACTGCGAAAAGCATGTAAATGTGCTTCATTTTATTCAGGTTTAAATGGTTTGTAAATCAGTATTTTATCGAACAGGAGGTGCTAATTTAAAGAAAATTTGATGACTTAGATACCTTTACTCTCGTTAATGTCCTATTTTAAGTTAAAAACTAGAGGTAAATGTCATCTCTAATCCACTAGATGCAGGGACAGCACGGCACACTCCTCCAACACAGAAAATGCCTTCACGCCGTTTTCCGTATCCCAAGCTAAGTCTGTGAGCTCCGTTTATATATCCAGCTGAACCAAAAATGTAGTGTACGCGTTTTGCTTCGTCTGGATTGCCGAAGTTGTATTGGTCTATTAGGCTTGCAAACCAATGAGGACTCCAGGTGTATTCAGCTACAACTGTTGCCCAATCACCTTTGTCCTGTTCTGTAAAAAGAACTTGGAATTCAGTTCGTAAACTTTGACGTTTCGCAGTTTTTATTTGAGTTTCCAGTACGAAAATATCAGCAAAAACGATTCCTTTAAAGTCTGTAGTTACAGGTGTAGCAAGGGTGTTAAATTGGAGATTCATATACATCGCCTTGGCTTTAAATTTCTTTGAGAATTTCCGTTCAATCTCAAAACTTATATCCTGAACATTCAAAGAATCCCCAAACCCCCAACTGTTGCGCTGGTATCCATACACCAAATCAGGTCTTCCCTCCTCACGCCCAAAATTGGTAGTGTCTAAGCTATACGATGTTGCAAAAACCAGATTCATTTTCGTTCCGTACTTCCCTCCAAGTGTTGACCCTCTTTTAAGATTGTAGTACAACTCTCCTCTAAAACTAGACTCCCCGTTAATTACGGTTGCGTACGGATATAAAGTCGCCGCTAAATTATACGTGTGCGTTTTTGTAATTGTAGGAATGTTATTTATGGGGGCGTCAAAGAGAAGTAAATCTCTATCTGAACGGAAGCTCATGTTGTCTGTTGTAGAGCGCTGAAGAAGAAAACTTACGTCTTTGATGTTCCCTGTGAGGAAATACATCAACGCTTCTCCTTCCTTATAGATGTACCCATTATCTGCTGATGGGTCGTTAATTTTCTTTGTTCTAGAAACACCAAATTTCCACATTTCATATTGCATCGTCACTCCGTAATCCCATGCACCAACGTTTTGGGGTAGTTCTAAGATGAGTGTGTCTTTTATAATATTCCCTCCCTCTTGAAAGCGACTTACAAACGAGTAAGTTGGTGTGATTTTAAGTTTAGAATTGGCGTAGGCAGGAATCAGCTCGTTGAGAGATAGCTCAGCATTAATCCCTCGAATAATCCCATCTCCATTTATGAGTTCGCTGTCGAAATCGAGTCTTTGTTTCCCGTATAACATTTTTACTTTAAGTGGCTTGAAGGGAGTGAGGATGATGCGAAACCCGTCCAGGGCATTGTCAAGACCAAGGTTGCGTGCTTCGTAGGAGCGAAGAATGATTCCAGAACCAAACTGCTCGTAGAAATTTCCGATAGTAATGTCGACGCCCTTTTCGTTGTCAACCCAACGTGCGTAGCGATACCCCAGGCCTGACCCCTTGAATCGACCTGGGAATCCCAGAACACTATTTAAGTAGGACTCATAGCGAAAGCCGGCTGAGAAGTTACCTTGGTTATAGTTTATATTCGAGAAGGCGTTAAAGCCAGATTTAGAATCTGGAACGACCGCGCCAATCAAAGAATCTTCCTGATATGACTGGAAGAGAATGGAAACGTTACCAGAAACTATTCCGGGGGCTGGGTCATTTGTGGTTTGGGCTGAGGAAATGCCTGAGAAGAAAACACAGATACTTACCAGTGCAATGGTTGCTAACAACTTATTCATTTACTCAACTAATTTTAGAAGTTCTTCATATAACTCTTCCTCGTCGCCCTCTGCATAACTGTTGTGAGACCAAACCAGTACCCCTTCACCATTGTATAGAAAGGTATGCGGCGCGTTTATGACTCCCATAGTTCTTTTAAAATCTCCAGCTGGATCAAGAAGGATCTCGAATTCCCAACCTGAACTCATAATATATGGTGCTACTCTATTTGTTGAACGAGTATCATCAATGCTCACTGCGATGATTTTAACTCCAGTTTCATCTTGCCAATCAGCGTAGTAGTCCATGTAATTATTAAGCTCTCTTTTACATGGGCTACACCATGTTGCCCAAAAGCAAATCACGATAGGATTTCCATGGTTTTCTATAGTTCCAGTATCAATGGTTGATCCTGTGAGATCTTTGAGTTGAACTGATGGAATAGTTTGTGCAGATGCTTCTGCAGTTATTGCTAAAAGGAAAGCCCCAGCCAGCAATATGCTTTTCACTGGGCTATATGTTTTATAGAAGTTAAAATTCATCGTTCAAAATTTCTAATAGGTGCGACAAAGAAACGGCTTTCTCGATAAACGTAATGTATTACCTTCGTACTCATGTTTTATACCAAACTCAAATCGATCATTCTGGCCTCGACATTTTTACTTGTCGGAGCCATTGCAGCACAACCCACAATTATCGCTCCTTCAGACACGATTTTTGCTGCACTAGATACACTTAATGAATTACATTCGGGTGAAATTTCTTTGCATTGGGATGTTCTTAACGAATTAGATTCAGAACTGATTCTAATGTGCACTCGAAGTTTCATAGATACAGTATCTCCATATAACTACCCTTACGTTCAATCATTGCCAGAGAATCCTATTGAGGGAGCTTATGAAAAATTTTGTTGGGGACCTCTGTGTTATAACTATGGCACAGACGCCTCCTCATCAACAAATGCGTCTCTACTTGTTAACCTTCAATCTGGAGCTACTGATGACACATTCATCGCGTATTACTATCCTCACAATGTTTTAGGTATATCAACAATTGAATATTGTTTTCACCCAGTTGGCGATATTACTGCCGGTTCATGTCATCAAATCACATATGTGGTCACTGCAACATCAGCAATTGAAAATGAGCACGAAAACCTCGACATTTCATCAATAGGGACAGTGTACCCTAACCCTATAGAAGGAACAGGATGGCTAGAGTATTATATTCGTACAGGTGACGTATGTGATCTTGTTTTTAGGGATTTAGCGGGAAAGGAAATTATGCGAGAGAGTGGGCTGGTTCTAAGTGGAAAGGTTGCAATAAATTCAGAGGAATTGACACAAGGGCTTTGCTTTTGCACACTTGAAATTAACGGTATTGCTGTTCGAACAGAAAGATTTGTGGTAGTTAGATAAGAGAAGTTAGAGAAGTATTTACAGAAGATGCAAGCACCGAATAAACAAGAATCTCTCGATTATCACTCGAGGGCTAGGAAGGGGAAGATTGAGGTAAATCCTACTAAGCCGTTCAGCTCTCAGAGAGATTTATCGCTCGCCTATAGCCCAGGAGTAGCAGAACCATGTATTGCTATTGCAAATAACAAGGAGGACGTATACAAGTACACGGCTAAAGGAAATCTCGTGGCCGTAATAAGTAACGGAACCGCGGTTTTAGGACTTGGAGATATAGGTCCTGAGGCCAGTAAGCCAGTTATGGAAGGAAAAGCAGTGCTTTTTAAAGTGTTTGCAGATATTGATGTTTTCGACATTGAGCTAGATGTTACAGACGTAGAGCATTTTATTTCAACGGTTAAGGCAATCGCGCCTACTTTCGGAGGGATTAACCTCGAGGATATTAAGGCACCTGAGGCATTTGAGATTGAACGTCGATTGAAAGAGGAGTTAGATATTCCAGTTATGCACGATGATCAGCATGGTACGGCCATTATTTCTTCTGCGGCGCTTTTGAATGCATTAGAGCTTACTGAGAAAAGAATAGAAGATGTTAGAGTTGTAGTTAGTGGAGCTGGAGCAGCAGCGATGTCTTGCCTTGATCTTTATATTCAGTTAGGTCTTACCCTCGAAAATATTGCCGTTTTTGACTCAAGAGGCCATGTTCATGCAGGACGAGAAGGACTAGGTGAGAGTAAGCAAAGATTCGCTACTGAGAAATCTTACGAGTCTCTAGCTGATGCAATGAAAGGTGCAGATGTATTTTTAGGGCTTAGTAAAGGGGGGCTGGTTTCTGGTGGTATGATTAAGGAGATGGGATCTGACCCCATTGTGTTTGCACTTGCAAATCCAGATCCGGAGATTCCATACAAAGAAGCTATTGAAGCAAGAGAAGATATCATTATGGCTACTGGACGTAGCGATTATCCTAACCAAGTAAATAACGTTTTAGGTTTTCCATTTATTTTCCGAGGAGCATTAGATGTTAGAGCTACAGGGATTAATGATGCTATGAAGCTTGCGGCAGTAAAAGCTATTGCTAACCTTGCGAAAGAGACTGTACCAGATGAGGTGAGCGAGGCTTACGATGAACAGTCACTATTTTTCGGGCGTAACTTAATTATTCCTAAGCCACTTGATCCACGATTGATTACCGCTATTGCCCCTGCTGTTGCTAAAGCCGCTATGGAATCTGGAATAGCAGGTGAGCCTATTGAGGATTGGGAAGCCTATGATACGATGCTTTTAAATAGGCTAGGACAGGCTTCGAACTTTTCTATGTCACTTAGCGATAGGGCTTCGAAAAACCCCAAACGAGTTGTGTTTGCTGAAGCGGAACACTATAAAGTTCTAAAAGCTGCTGAACAGGCAGTTGAAGAGGGTATTGCGCATCCTATTTTAATAGGTCGTAAGCATATTATTACTTCACTAATCGAAGAGAACAACTTAGAACTAGCGTCAGCAACAATAATTGACCCTCGTGATAAAGATCATGCTGAAAAGAGAAAAGTATTTGGGAAGATATTGCACGAAAAAAGAAAGCGTCATGGATTAACTCTATTAGAGGCTGAACGTGCTATGCGCAGGCGTAATTACTTCGGAGCTATGTTAGTAGAAACTGGTGAGGCTGATGCTCTTGTTTCAGGTCTTACAAGAAATTACCCTCGTGTGATTAGGCCAGCTCTACAGGTTATTGGAAAGGCAGAAGGTGTATCTAAAGTTGCAGGTATGTACATAATGCAGACCAATCATGGTCCTATGTTCTTTGCAGATACTACAGTTAATGTGAACCCTACAGCTGAGGAGATTGTTGATATTACATTGCTAATGGCTGAGGCAGTAAAGAGACTTAGAATTGTGCCTCGTATTGCTCTACTCAGCTATTCTAATTTCGGGTCATCTAAAGGTGAGGATGCTGAAAAGATGTCAAATGCAACAGCGATACTACATAGAGATCATCCAGACTTAATTGTAGATGGTGAAATTCAGGCGAATTTTGCAATAAATCAGGAGATGCTTGCAGAAAGCTTCCCGTTCTCGGCACTTAACCAACGAAAAGTAAACATCCTTATTTTCCCCAATCTTTCTGCTGGAAACATCTCGTATAAACTTCTTAAAGAAATGGGAGGTCTGGAAGCTCAGGGACCTGTCCTCTTAGGGATGAAGAAGTCAGTACATATTCTTCAAATGGGCTCCTCGGCGAAGGAAATCGTAGATATGGTGAGACTCGCGGTTGTTGACGCTCAGAACAAGTCCCAATCATGATACATCATTTAAATGGAAGGCTTATTGAAAAGCATCCCACTCATATTGTCATTGAGTGTGGAGGTGTAGGCTACTTAGTATCTATTAGCCTCACAACATTTGAAGCTTTACCTAACGATGAGACCCTTTTTATAAATATTCACATGGTTGTTAGAGAAGATTCTCAAACACTTTATGGATTTGCTACTAAAGAGGAGCGAAGCATGTTTCTTCTTCTAATTAGTGTTAGTGGAGTCGGTGCAAACACAGCTCGCTTAATATTGTCAGCTATGGATTCTGCCACTGCTTCTGAAGTGATAGCTTCAGGTGATGTAGATGCCATGCAGAAAGTGAAGGGTATTGGCGCTAAAACAGCCCAAAGAATAATAATTGACCTGAGAGATAAAGTTGGTGTCTCAACAGGTGGTGGCGGAGTGAAGTCAGAAATATCTTTTCAGCACAATACCGTGAAGAATGAAGCGTTAATGGCACTGACTACTTTAGGGTTTGATAAGTCTCGTGTCGAGAAAACCCTCGAGCAGATTTTAGATGAAGCAGATAACGATTATTCGTTGGAAGCTTTGATTAAACAGGCGTTACAGAAGCTTTAAACAAGACTGAACACAGGACTGAACTCGTGAAAATAAAGGGCATATTAATTTTGTGTGTGGTGGCGGCATTTGTTAGCAGCTTTTCTACTCATGCTCAAACGTCTGAGACAGAATCGGATTCAACAGAAATAGACCTTCCTTTCCCACATGGTGGTGAAGACGCATACAATCCCGTAGAATTTCCCGGTGGGATCTCACTTGACTGGCCTGAAAATTTCCAGTATGGTGTTGTGTACGATCCTGTTTCAGGTCAATATATAGTAGAACAAACCATTGGTGATACACTTGAATTTCGTCCTGGCTCGCTTTTCACTTTGGACGAGTTCTTAGATTATGATATGTCTGGTAATTTATCTGAGTTTTGGAATCAATTACAAGAAGAGGATGATGATGCGAATAGGGGATTTGCTCCTAAACTTGAAATAGATAGCGAGCTTTTCGAAATGCTTTTCGGAACAAATGAAATAGAAATCATACCTCAGGGAACTGCTGAGATTACATTTGGAATAAATAGTTCTAACACTGAAAACCCAAGGATCCCAGAACAGCAAAGGAGGGTAACTACTTTCGACTTTGATCAAAGAATACAGTTGAACATTTCCGGTAAAATTGGAGATAAAATTGAACTTGGTACCCAGTACAACACAGAATCTTTATTCGATTTTGAGAATCAAATGAATATCGGTTTCCAAGGTGAAGAAGATGATATTCTTAAAAATATCGAGGCAGGAAACATCTCCCTACCGCTTCAAGGAACGCTGATTACGGGATCTCAGAGTCTTTTCGGTTTAAAGCTAGAAACTCAGTGGGGTCGCCTATATAATTCTACGATTCTGTCTCAGCAAAAGGGTGAGCGGAAGGAGATAGAGGTTGAGGGCGGTGCCCAAACACAAGATTTCGATATCCGCGCTGATGATTACGAGGCAAACCGACATTATTTCCTTTCTCAGTATTTCCGTAACCAATACGACAAGGCGATGCGGTCATTGCCTGTACCAAATTCAGGGGCGAATATTAATAGAATTGAAGTATGGGTCGTGAATACTCAGGCCAATACTCAAAACGTTCGTAATATTATTGCCGTTACCGATCTGGGTGAACATCCGAATTATGTTTCCTCAAATCTGAACCTTTCAGAATTAAGATCAACGTCGGACTTCCCAATATCACCCAACTCAAATAGGGCCCCAACAAATTCAAATAATGGGCTTTTTGGTGTTTTGGTCAACAATGAAGATGTGATGGGTTATTCTGCAGCTAATGCAGCGATTTCCTCAATCAACGATTCTTATAACATAGGTCTTGTTAACGAACAGAATCCTATTGGTCTTGAGCAAGGCGTTCACTACGAGAGGGTAGGAAATGCTAGGAAGCTTATGCCTTCAGAGTATTCATACAACTCTAAGCTCGGCTTTATTTCCCTAAGACAATCACTTAACAATGCTGAGGTGCTAGCTGTTGCATATGAATACACCTTAGAAGGAAACACTTATCAAGTTGGTACTCTTGCTCAGGATGGATATACTACCGGGTCTGGTGAAAATGAAGCGATGGGAGCCCTTGTATTAAAAATGCTCAAGTCTAGTATTACTCAATTGGACCTAAATAATGGTGACCCTTCACCACTTTGGGAGTGTATGATGAAGAATGTGTATTCGATGAGGGCGTTCGGAGTAAGTCAAGAGGAATTCAGATTAGATGTTTGGTACAACGACCCATCTACGGGAGTGGACCTCAATTATATCCCCAGAGACCCATTAGACGGAACCCTCCTGCTTCAGTTATTGGGCCTCGACAGAATGGATATCAATACAATGCCTAATCCCGACGGCGTGTTTGATTACATAGATAATGCGGCGACGAATGGGGGTACGATTAATTCTCAAAATGGGCGAATATTCTTCCCGTCTATTGAGCCTTTTGGCGACAATCTCAGAGAGGTGATTTTAGATAGAGTTAGCGACCCTAACCTCGCGGAATCACTAATTCAGACATTGGTTTTCGACCCTCTTTATGATTCTACAAAAACTGCAGCCCAGCAAATTCCATCTCTAAACAGATATCATATTAAGGGGACATTCCAATCTCAGAGTAGTTCTGAAATCGCTCTGAATGCGCTAAACGTTCCGGAGGGGTCAGTGACTGTTACTGCAGGTGGAGTTCGACTTGTGGAAAACAGGGATTATACGGTTGATTACAATTTAGGAAGAGTTAGGATTATTAATGACGGTCTTATTGAATCAGGACAAACAATCCGCGTATCTCTAGAGAGCAATTCGCTCTTTAACATACAAACTAAAACACTCATAGGCACAAGATTTGATTACGTCGCAAGTGATGATTTCACTTTTGGCGCTACATTCTTAAATATGCGAGAGAGACCGCTAACTCAAAAGGTGAATATCGGAGATGAGCCGGTAAATAATACCATTTTTGGAACGGACTTTACATGGCAAACAGAAAGTAGATTTCTTACGGAGCTAGTAGATAAACTTCCATTCTATGAAACTACATCGACGTCAACAATAGATATAAGCGCTGAAGGAGCATATTTAATCCCTGGACACAGTAAAGCGATTGGTGAGGAGGGAAATGCTTACATAGACGATTTTGAAGGATCCCAATCGACAATCGACATTAGATCTGTTTCGAGGTGGTTTTTAGCTTCGACTCCTAAGCACCAAAATGAACTCTTCCCAGAAGCGGCATTTGAAGACACACTTTTATACGGTTATAACAGAGCTGCAATGTCTTGGTATACTATCGATCCGACATTTTATTCTGGCAGCGGACTTCAAGATGGGCAGGTGTCAGATGAGGTAAAGCACGATCACAATATGCGTCAAATCTTAGAGCAGGAGATTTTTCCCAACAGAGATTATCAACCGGGAACGCCTAGGAATATCCCGACTTTTGATTTGAGTTTTTGGCCTGCAGAAAGAGGCCCTTATAATTATGAAACTGCTGATGGAACCTCTGGATATTCTGCGGGTCTTAGTGAAAACGGAGACTTAGTTGAGCCTTCTTCTCGTTGGGGAGGGATTCAAAGAGCGCTTACTACTACGGATTTTGAGAGTGCAAATATTGAGTACATCCAGTTTTGGGTTATGGATCCTTTTAATGATGATTCAGAAAACTCAACGGGAGGTGATATATATTTCAACTTAGGTAATGTTAGTGAGGACATCCTCAATGATAGCCAGCTAGAGTTTGAGAATGGACTTCCGTCTGCGACGAGCCCAGACTTACCTACAGACACAAGTTCTTGGGCGATTTACCCAGATCCATCGACATTTAATGTTGTAAATGCATTTGACAACGCTTCAGGCAATTACGCTTTACAAGACGTTGGGTTAGACGGGATGACCTCTGCTACTGAAAGAGAGTATTTCTCTGATTGGTTAGGAGATCTAGAAGGTTCTGGAGTATTAAGTCCCGAAGCGTATGCTGCGATTGAAAATGATCCTTCTGGCGATGACTTCAGGTATTTCAGAAACCCAACGTCTCAAGCTTTAGAAGAGGATATTATTCAGAGGTACAAGCATTTCAGCTTGTATGAAGGGAACTCGAATACGGAGTCTCCTGATGGGTATCCTATCACTGCTACGACTATACCTAATAGTGAGGACATCAACGAGGATATCACGCTCAGTACTATTGAGAGCTACTATCAGTACAAGATTTCTTTAAGGCCATCTGACCTTGGAGAGGCGAATGTGGGCAACAACTATATAACGGACGTTTTCGAAACGCTTTCGCAGAGCGCCTCTTCGAATGAGCAGAAACCTATTAAGTGGTACCAGTTTAAAATCCCAGTTCGTGAATACCAAAAACAAATAGGTAGTATCTCAGATTTCCGTTCGATAAGATTTATGAGGGTCTTCATGAAAGGTTGGAGCCAGCCTGTAACTCTTCGTTTTGCTAGAATGGAACTTGTTAGAGGAGAATGGAGAAAATATGATGGGTCTTTAGCTGGAGAGCAAGAGATAGAACCAGCAGATCCTTCTTCTACTAGTTTTAATATTTCTGCCGTTAACGTCGAGGAAAATGGAAATCGTGAGCCGGTTGCATATGTAACTCCTCCGGGAATTATTAGAGAGATTGACGTAGCAACAACTAATCAGAGAAGACTTAATGAGCAATCTTTAGCCATGGAGGTTTGTAACCTTATAGACGGAGATGCTCGGGCAGCATACAGAAATATCAATTATGATATGAGAATGTATAAGCGTTTGCGGATGTATTTCCACGCTGAACCTGGCCCTGATGGGACACCTTTAAACGATGGAGATCTTACTGCATTTATAAGATTAGGTTCGGATTTTGACAACAACTATTACGAGTACGAAATCCCACTTTCGGTAACACCTTGGTATACTGTGGATGAGGACTTGATTTGGCCAACGGCCAACAACATGGATATAGAACTTCAGAAACTTCAGAACCTGAAGATAAGTAGACCGGTTGGCCATCCTATATTCCAAGAATTAAGCGTATACGATGGTGTTGCAAGGTTGTCAGTTAAGGGAAATCCGAATTTAGCGAACGTGGTTACCGTCATGATCGGAATCAGAAATCCAGATAAGGATTCTAATGTTTTCCCATATTCCGATGACGGTTTAAATAAATGCGCTGTTGTTTGGGCAAATGAGTTGAGGTTATCTGATTTTAATGAAGAAGGAGGTTGGGCTGCTGTTGCGAGGGTTAATGCAACGTTAGCAGATTTAGGTAATGTGAGCGTGGCGGCAAATATGTCTACTCCAGGTTGGGGAGGTTTAGAACAAAGAGTCCAAGAAAGATCTCGAGAAACAATTCGAGGCATAGACGCAAATGGAACTATACAGATAGGTAAGTTACTTCCCCAAAAGCTCGGTATATCTCTTCCTATGTACGTAGGGTATTCAGAACAAGTAAGCACACCACAGTACGACCCACTTTCGCCAGATATTAAACTTGAGGATTTAGAACTAACCCCTGAACGGTTAAATAAAACACAGGAGGTAAATCGTTTGAGAAGTATTAATTTCTCAAGCATTAAGATTAATCCTCAATTTAATTCCGGGGGAGGCAGAAGTGGAAGTAGTGATAGGAATGCAAGATCCAATGATTCTAAATCTAAAAGTGGAGACAGCATGGGAGCTCTTGGTGGATCTATGAGTGGCAGGGGTGGATCATCAGGTGGTCAGGGTGGTTCGAGCTCTTCAGGTCCTTTGTCTTTCTTAAAGATTAGTAATTTTACGGGCAACTACAGCTTCAATGAAGTGTACAGACGAGATATTAATACAGAGTTTCAGTTAAATGTAGAGCACAGAGGCGGGCTAGCTTACAATTGGCAGAATAGACCTAAGCAGCACAAGCCATTTTCAAACATCAAGTTTATTCGAGAAACTGAAATACTGAAATTCCTTAAGGATTTTAATTTTTACCTTCTACCTAAGCAGGTTTCAATAAATACTCAGATGGAGAGGGTTTATCAGACCAGTCGCGTAAGGAATAACACAGAAGATTTATTAGGTGTTCAAACGAATCTTTTAATCCAAACTCAAGTTCTCAAATCTTGGAATTGGAACAGAAACTACTCAATTAAGTACGATTTAACCCAAGCACTTAAATTCGATTATACCGGTCAGGCTTCTGCTCTTATTGGAGAACCTGCAGGAGTAATTCCAACTCAAGAGGAAAATCCAGAAGGATATAACCTATACCTTGACACAGTAAGATTAAACCTTAGAAGCGCAGGTGATGTCACGACATACAATCACAACGTTAACGGGTCGTATAAGCTTCCGTTTGATAAAATACCACTTATGAATTTTGTAACGGGAGACGTCAGGTATCAAAGTTCATTTCGTTGGGATAGAGCCCCTTTTGCTCAAGACACGCTTGGAGCTACGATTCAAAATTCAAGGAACTTAAGTCTAAATGGTCAGGCCAATTTACTCAAGCTATACAATAGAATTCCATTCCTAAAAGAGATTAACAACAAGCGCCCGAAAAGACCGAGTTCAAGGAATGTAAGTAACCAAAGTAGAGATGGGTTTGGTGAAATAGAAGATGAGGAAGAAAAGGACAAGATAGAGATTAATCCGATAGAGCATATCCTGAGGTTTGCAATGGGATTACAAAGTATAAGCGGAACGTTTTCTCGCAACGAGGGTATTATGCTTCCGGGATTTGCAGAGACAAGTAGATATGGAGGGTTTGATGAGAATTTAGAATCTCCGGGGTTGCTCTTCCTGATAGGTCATCAAAACACAGATGTCTTTGGCGATAAAACATCGGATTTTGCCATGGACGCGGCTGCAAATGGTTGGTTAGTTCAGCAACCTTATCTCAATCAACAATACACAGAGTCGTTCACAGAGAACTTTAATGTGAGAGTAAATTTAGAGCCCATCAAGCACTTTAAGATTGAACTTACGGCCAATAGAAGTACTTCACGTAATCACCAAAGTTTCTTCAGATATGATGAAGATCTAGACGATTGGATTTATGAATCTCCTAATGAAACTGGAAACTTCACGGCTACTGTCATGTCTTGGCCTACTACATTTATGAATGATGATGAGGAATACAACTCTGAGATTTGGGATGATTTACTTCTAAGTAGATTGATCATATCTTCTCGTTTGAATGAAGAAACTTTTAATTTAGATGAACCTAACCCAACAGGTTATTACCAAGGTTGGGGTCCCACTTCACAAGATGTGGCAATACCGGCTTTCATGAGCGCGTATTTAGGAATTGACCCAAGTACTGTTCCTTTAGACGTCTTCAAAGCTCCAGTAGCTCCTAACTGGAGAATTACTTATGATGGGCTCAGTAAGATACCATCTTTGAAAAAGACCTTTAGAAGGTTTAACCTGTCGCACTCATATCGCTCAACGATGAGTACGTCGTACACAACGAATCTTCAGTACGCAGAAGATGACAATGGTTTGCCGACATCTCCGGATAATGGAGATTACTCAAATTGGATATCTCAAAGACAATTCAATACTGTAAGTATATCAGAGCAATTGTCTCCACTTATAGGTCTTGACATGACCATTAAGACAGCTTCTGATAATGAACCACAGGTTAAGGTTGAGATAACACGTGATAGAAATGTAAGTTTTGGTCTTGCAAATTATCAAATTACAGAGACAAAGAGCAAAGGAATAGTTATAGGTGTGGGATACAAGTTTGCAGATGTGCGCAATCCGTTTATGAAAACCTACGGCAAGTTGCCGATTAAGATGTTTAAGGAGACAGATTTCTTAATTCGATGTGATATTAATATTCGTGATAACAGTACTGTTATTCGTAAAATGGTTGAACGCCAAAATCAAGTTACAGCGGGTCAAACGCTTGTTTCAATTAAACTTTCAGGCGATCTAGAGATTAGCGATAAGATAACTTTGAGAGCTTTTTATGACCAGCAAATAACAAAAGCGAAGATTTCCACTTCATTTAATACCTCGAATATTAATTCTGGTGTTGCAATTAGATTTAATCTTACACAATAGTATATTTTTGTGCAAAATTTATTACAATGAATGTTCCTTCAGATTTACGATATACAGCCGATCACGAATGGGTTAAGCTAGAAGGCGACATCGCCACTGTAGGTGTAACAGATTTTGCACAAGGAGAGCTCGGGGATATTGTATTTGTTGAGGTTGAAACAGAAGGGGAGGCGTTGGATGCTGAAGATGTGTTTGGCACAATAGAAGCAGTTAAAACAGTTAGTGACTTGATACTTCCATTAACGGGCGAAGTGATTGAATTTAATAAAGCCTTGGAGGATGATCCTGAACTAATAAACTCAGATCCTTTCGGTGATGGTTGGATTATTAAGATCAAGATGTCAAATGTTGCAGATTTCGAATCTCTCATGGATGCTGATGCTTATAAAAACACAATAGGCAAGTAATATATTTATTGAGCTTAGATTAGCCAGTAAAAGAAGCCATAAAGAAAACGCAAAGTGAACAAGAGTGGAATATTTAGAATGATTATGCCCTCTCTTTTTGTTGTAATAAGTCTAACTTTTTTATTACTCTTGCCAGGGGATGATCTTGATGGATCATCTTGGTGGGCTACATACAAAATTGACAAGCTTGTTCATATCATTGCTTTTGCGATTTTAGCTCTATCAACTTCAATAACCCTATCTAAACTACGTGTATTAATAGATGTCAACTACCGATTAATGACTTTAATACTTATTGTGTGTGCTATTTTCGGCACAATACTTGAGTTACTACAACAAGAATTAAGAGCGGGAAGATCGGCTGAACTCCTTGATATAGTTGCAGATTGCGTTGGAGTATTATTGGGATTTGTAATTTTTCGAATAGTGTATGGAGTTTTTCCCGGAGTAATCCCCGCTGATTCCGTAATTTCGAACCGTAGAATATCACAACATGATTAGCAGGAAGACACCTAAGGCAGACCTAGAAAATAAGCGTTCAACTTGGCGCGCACTTGGATTTATTGCTTCATTAGCATTGATCTTAATCGCCATCTCATGGACGAACTATGAGGTTTTAGTTAGACAAGCGATTAATTTTGAAGCTGATCTTTTAGAAGATGAGGAGATTCCAGTGAACGTGGTGACGCCACCACCACCACCACCACCACCTCAGCAAACAACTGTGATTGAGATTGTCGATGATGAAGAGGAGATTGAAATCGAACTAGAGATAGAAGATATCGAGCTAGATGATGATACAGATATCGAAATCATAGATGATGATGATGATGTTTATGATGATACTCCATTTATGATAGTTGAGAATATGCCTGCACTACCTGCTTGTAAACACATGCGTGGCGATGAACGTCATCAGTGTACTCAAATGGAGATTATTAGGTATGTTTCGAAAAACACGAACTACCCTCATATCGCTAAGGATGCTGGTATTCAAGGGACAGTGTTTGTCTATTTTGTTGTCGGAAAAGACGGGTATGTTAAGAACGTGAAAGTTTTACGTGAAGTAGATCCACGTTTAGATAAAGAAGCAAAGAGAGTAGTGGAAACACTTCCACGCTTCGATCCAGGTCAACAGCGTGGAAAAAGCGTAAGCGTTCAATACACGATACCAGTGAAGTTTATTATTAAATAGTAGGAAATATTAGAAAATCGAAATAGCTTCGAAATAACCATCGAGAGCTAATAAAAGATATAGTAAGAAGAGGACCGAGCTAAGCTTGAGTCCTCTTTTTGCGTATAGATATATCGATACGGTATCAATAACAATCCAGTACAACCAATTCTCGTGAATCATGTTTATCATAAGCCACGTTGCAGCTAAACTGAATACCGTGGTAAAGGCATCTAAGAATGGCAACATTGCATCTGTAGTTTTTCTAAGTATGACACCAAGCACCACAGTTCCTATAACAGCACCCGATAGTAAAATGAGATGAAACAATCCTGAAATCTGAACACCATTGCCATAACCTATCAGGCCTAACCCTGCTAGTCCTATATAGAAAACCTGGAGAACGCTTTCGGCATATATTTTCTTATTCCAACAGATATAAGCAAATAATCCAGCCCCCAGAGCAGCTGGAATAAACGCCCACGGGAGATAACCCTTTAAATACATCCAAGTGTAGGCCACAGATAAAGTGACAGCCGCGATCTCAATTAACCGAGCTTTGTTTTTAAACATCTAGGATCTCCTTTATTTTTCGTTCTGCAAATTCAACCCTTTCGTCTAAAGGCATCACAGGAATATAGATATAAGGAGCTTTTTCAAATTCTAAACGAGCTCTAAATTCATTATTTTTTTCAACTCGTTCTTGATGGTTTGGGATAAGTCGTATAGGGTCCTCCTCCCATTTTTCAATGGTTTCACACAGTAAGTATAGATCGATTTTTCTTGAAGAAGATTTAGTAGTGACACGTTTCCCAAAAACTGACTCAGCCCAAAGGTCGAGAACGAGTCCAGCAGTATCACAGAAGACACCGTTTGCAGAAGTAGAATCGATCATTTCCTCAAATTTATTTTCCTCTAATCGATGAAGCTCTTTTAATGTTTCAAAAGTTTCAGTACCATTCAGCACAGCTTCATTTTCTCGACACAACTCAATGATAAAGGGCCAATTAAATTTTTTTGCAAGTGGTTTAATTAAGGTTGACTTCCCTGAATTCTCTACTCCAGTAATTACAATTCTGAACTTGTGATTACTCATCATCGAACGTACAATGACATGGTTCGGACATCTCAACATTGATGTGTGGTAGAAGTTCGAGCAGCCAGGTTTGTTCTGAAAAAGTCATATCATTATATAGAATATCCAATGTTGTCAGCTTAGGCATATCACTTAGAGAACTGGGGAACCTTCTCAGCAAGTTCGACCAAAGCCCTAGCCACTCCAGATTTTTTAATACATCAATATCTATGGGAATTGCAGTAATGAAGTTGTCTCCAAGATATAATTCCCTCAAATTTTCCAAATCTAGAATGACACTTGGGAATTCTGTAAGTTGATTTCTTTCAGCTGAAAAGATTTCAAGACTATTCAATTCACTCAACCAATCAGGTAGAATTTTGATTCGGTTTTTATCGAGCCGAAGTTCAATTAATTCTGTGAAACCTTGAATTTCTTCCGGGATAATTTCAAGTTTCTGCTTTTTCAGATTTAAAACCTTAACTATTGCACCAGAATGATGAGCTTCGAGTGCCGACTCTATAGATTTGAATTCTGTTTGAGCGTGAGTGTATGGGTAAATGCAATTCAACATCATTACAAAGAGTATTACGAGTAATCTATAGTAAATCATAATACGGGTGGAACTGCAAATTGTAGTAATTCTAAGGTTTCATCTCGATCTCTGCTAAGTGCTGCTTTTAACTCGTTAAGTCCGTTGAATAACATTTCGTTTCTCAGCCTCTTGACTATACGAACTTCAATAGCTTGTCCGTAGCAATCGCCTTCGTATCCGATGAAGTGAACTTCAATGGTCGTTTCTCCCGAGTCGGTTTTTATAACAGATGGTCTGCACCCTATATTCATCATTCCCTTCATCCATTTACCTTCGTTTATTCTAGCCCAAACAACATATACACCATCCATTGGGACGATTTTAAGTGGGTCAGAAAGCTTAAGGTTAGCAGTGGGGAAGTCTATTGTTTTGCCTAATTTATCACCTTCTACTACTGTGCCGGATAATGGGAAAGGGTGAGATAATAAATCATTTGCATGTTCGATCTCTCCTTCGGTAATCGCATCCCTTGCTTTGGTGCTACTAACTCGTATTTCACGAATCCTTTCAGCGTTTAAAGCTGTGACACTAAAGTTAAACATCAGACCCATTTCTTTCAGGCTACTGAACGAACCTTCTCGATTCCTACCGAACCTGTGATCATCACCGATGACTATCTCAGCGGGTTTAATTCCTTCAGCTAATAATTTACGAACATAATCTAATGGAGTCAGACGAGATAATGCAATATCGAAGTGTACTACAATTAAATGATCGAGTCCTGCATTTTCAAGAAGAGCTTCCTTTTCTTTCCTTGTGTTGAGCAATCTTAAATTGTGGTTGTCGGGATGAAGTACAACTCTGGGATGAGGTGAAAAAGTTAATAGAGCTGTTTCGCCATTTATTTTATTGGCTTTTTCTTTAAGGACTTCAATTACGGCTCTGTGTCCAGCATGAACACCATCGAAAGTGCCGATGGTTAAAACGACAGGTTTTTTCGAGTAAAAACTCTCTATTTTTAAGTGAACTTTCAAGTGTGTTAAGTTATGGTCAAATAGAGTGTTAATTTCATAAATGGTGTTGTACTTTTGCACTCGATTACACAAGCTTAAACGCGATTAACATGTCAACAAAACAAGGAGTCGTATCACAGGTTATTGGTCCTGTAGTAGACGTTCGTTTTCCAGAAGGAGTTGAATTGCCTAACATTTTAGATGCCCTAGTAATTGATGCAGGGGATTCAAAAGTTATTTTAGAAACACAGAAACACATCGGTGAGCACACCATTCGTGCTATTTCTATGGATGCAACTGAAGGTTTAAGTCGCGGAATGAAAGTAAGCGCTACTGGAACAGGTATTCAAATGCCAACAGGTGACCAAATTAAAGGCCGACTCTTTAACGTTGTGGGTGATCCGATTGATGGAATTGGTGATGTGAGCAAAGAAAATGGTCGTAACATTCACCAGTCACCTCCTAGATTCGAAGATCTTTCGACATCGTCTGATGTGCTTTTCACAGGAATTAAAGTTATCGATTTGATTGAGCCATATTCAAAAGGTGGTAAAATCGGACTATTTGGTGGAGCTGGAGTAGGTAAGACTGTACTTATCATGGAGCTCATTAATAACATAGCTAAAGGATACGAGGGTATATCAGTATTTGCTGGAGTAGGTGAGCGTACTCGTGAGGGTAACGATCTTCTTCGTGAGATGATTGAATCTGGAGTTATCAAGTATGGTGATGCCTTCGTTGAAAGCATGGAAGCTGGAGGATGGGATCTTAGCAAGGTTGATAAGACAGAGTTGGTTAATTCACAAGCAACTCTTGTGTTTGGCCAAATGAATGAGCCTCCTGGAGCTCGTGCTCGTGTTGCTCTTTCAGGTCTAACTGTTGCTGAGTATTTCCGTGATGGAGATGAGGAGACTGGAGGACGTGATATCCTATTCTTTATAGATAACATTTTCCGTTTCACTCAGGCTGGATCTGAGGTATCGGCTCTACTTGGACGTATGCCTTCAGCTGTAGGTTACCAACCAACTCTTGCTACTGAGATGGGAGTTATGCAAGAGCGTATCACATCTACGAAGCGTGGTTCTATTACTTCTGTGCAGGCCGTTTACGTACCTGCAGATGACCTTACTGACCCTGCGCCTGCTACTACTTTCGCCCACCTTGATGCAACTACGGTACTTTCTCGTAAGATTGCTAGTCTTGGAATTTACCCAGCGGTAGATCCACTTGACTCTACATCTAGGATTTTAAATCCTGAAATTCTAGGAGAGGAGCATTACAAATGTGCTGAGGATGTGAAAGAAATCCTTCAGCGCTACAAAGAGCTTCAAGATATCATTGCCATTCTTGGAATGGATGAGCTATCAGAAGAAGACAAGCAAGCTGTAAATCGAGCGCGTCGTATTAGTCGTTTCTTATCTCAACCTTTCCACGTAGCGACTCAGTTTACCGGAATCGAGGGTGTTCTTGTACCTATAGAAGACACAATCAAAGGATTTAAAATGATTCTTAATGGTGATTTAGATAAGTATCCAGAGGCAGCATTTAACCTTAAGGGAAATATCGAAGAGGTTATAGCTGACGGAGAGAAAATGCTCGCAGAAGCAAAAGCAGTATGACAGTAAACATTCTCACACCAGATAAGCAACTTTACGAAGGCGAAGCTACCTATGTAGGTCTTCCTGGTTCGGATGGAAGTTTAGGGATCTTGAGTCATCACGCTCCTTTAGTAACGACTTTGCGAAAAGGTGAGATTACTTTAAAAACTGATGGCGAAGAAATGACCTTTGAGGTAAATGGAGGAACAGTAGAAGTTCTCAATAACCACGTTACGATATTAGCTCAGTAAGAGCTTATGAAATATTATTTAAAAAGTCAACTCAGGTTGGCTTTTTTTATGCTTGAACTTTTATGGATGATGATAGGGCTCGCCTTTGAGAATAGTGTGGGCGCGGTAGATTTGTTCTGTGGCAAAAATCCTAATTAGTTGATGCGGAAAAGTCAACGTACCCAATGCCCAAAGTTCATCAGCTCTTGATTTAATCGATGGATCGAATCCGTAAGGGCCTCCAATAAGGAAGGCAACATGTTTAAGTCCTCTAACCTGAAGTTTTTGTATTTGATTAGATAGGCCTATAGATGTGTATTCTTTTCCGTGTTCATCTAGTAAAACAAGGTAATCTACCCCCTCTAGGGCTTTAGCTTGTAGTACGGACTCTTCTTTCATCACACGTTTAGAATCGGCTTTTGCAAATTTACTTTTCAAGTTAGGCGTTTCCACAATGGCAAATCGTCCATAGCGATTCATGCGTTTTGCGTACTCTTCAATTCCAGCTTTAATCCAAACCGCATTTGTTTTTCCCGTTGCTATTATTGAAATTTGCACAGTGTGAAGTTACGGTTTTGAGGGTAGTATATTCGCACTATGCTTAATGATGATATGAAGAATTTTATTTCTCTTGCTCTAAATGAAGATTTAGGTTCAGGTGATGTTACATCTGAGTCAAGTGTTCCCGCTGATTTAGCCCAAAAAGGATACATTTTAGCTAAAGAAAATGGTGTAGTAGCTGGAGTGGAAGTGGCAAGAGAAGTTTTCTATCAGGTAAACCCGGAAATAAATTTTACAGCTAAAATCAAAGACGGTAGTTCTGTAAAGTTTGGAGATGTAGTGATAGAGTTAGAGGGGCTAGCGAGGGATATTTTAACAGGAGAGCGTTTGGCCTTAAATTTTATGCAACGCATGAGTGGAATAGCCACAAGAACATCAGAAGTTGTTAAGTCGTTAGAAGGCACTCCTACAAGGGTTTTAGATACAAGGAAGACTACTCCGGGGCTGAGAGCTTTTGAGAAACAAGCCGTTGTGATGGGAGGAGGTGTAAATCACAGAATGGGTTTATATGATATGATCCTTTTAAAGGACAATCATGTGGATTATGCTGGAAGTATGACAAGCGCTATTGAAAAGGTTGGACAATATTTAAAAGACAGATCTCCTGCTTTACAAGAATTGCCCTTAGTTATCGAAACGAGATCTTTCACG
>Ga0209501_10001791_pt1 | contig 23275 bp, 16 predicted proteins | sample ArcticOcean_MG_C_4_FD_187434 | JGI IMG/M metagenome (GOLD analysis project Ga0209501, IMG submission 187434) | Marine microbial communities from western Arctic Ocean - ArcticOcean_MG_CB4_134 (SPAdes) (version 2) | ecosystem: Environmental > Aquatic > Marine > Oceanic | place: Arctic Ocean...
CATCAACATCCCGCACGCACTTCGGTTCTCCGAATGGAGACGAACACACCAGGCAGACGCCCAAAAGTGTCACTTCAAAACAAGAGGGTCGCCAATCCAAAACTGACTATGTGCGACTGTAGTACTAAGGGGCGAGCGGCCCCGTCGTCAAGACAATCACAAAGCCCGGCGTTTTTCTGCGCCGGGCTTTGTTTTTTGCCGCCCGAGGAAACGTGTTGCTCTTGCAAAATAGGCGGAATGTTTCTCTGCTATAGCCCAACGCTGACCACCGTTCGCCGTTGCCTGCGCGGAGCCTTGGGGAACTGTGATTCGTTGACTTTCGTCGACCCGTATCAGTCTGGGCTGGAGCATTGTCCCTCCGGCTTTTGCAATTAGAGTGCAGTCGCAACAGCAAACTGCACGCTCTCGCCGTACATCCATCAGGCCAAAGGGACTTGAAACCGTCAGCGCACCTCACGGGTTGCGAGGCGACTTCTGTCCAATAGAACATGAGCAGTACTCACCCATCGCAGCGCCGCGTCGTTATTACAGGAATCGGAATTCTCAGCCCGCTGGGCATCGGTGTCGATGACGCCGGCCCAAATTTGATGGCTGGAAAAAGCGGAATCGGGAAAATCGATCTACTGGAGTATTCAGCGGCGCCTCAAAATGTGGGCGGCGAAGTTCGCGGCTTCAACGACAAGTATTTTCGAGGTCTCGTTCCCAAAAAGCAGCGAAAAGTTGTTGGGATGATGTGCCGCGAAATCCAGTTGGGGGCGGCGTCGGCCATTCTGGCCCTGGAGCACTCCCAAATCGATCTCGCTGCCGTCGATCATGACCGCTTCGGCATCGATTTTGGTGCCAATCTCATGTTCAGCCCACCAGAAGTGCTGAAAGATGCGTGCTGGATGTGTGTTGATGATGACGACCCACAGCGGAACTTCGACTATGAACAGTGGGGGGCTGTCGGCATGAAGGGCCTGGAGCCAAAGTGGCTGCTGAAATACCTGCCAAACATGCCGGCCTGCCATATTGGAATCTTCGTCGATGCGCACGGTCCCAATAATTCTCTCACGTTGGACGAAGCATCCGCCAATCTGGTGCTGGGCGAAGCAACGCGGATAATCTCCCGTGGCCACGCCGACATTATGATGTCCGGCACGACGGGCACGCGACTGCACGCTGTGAAGTCGCTGCATGCGTCGATGTGGGACGAATTGGCCGACTCGGATGCGCCTCCGGAAACCTGGTCGCGTCCTTTCGACAAGAACCGTGCAGGACAGGTGCTCTCCGAAGGGGCATGTTCGTTCGTGCTGGAGGAAGAAACGAGCGCCCGCGAGCGTGGTGCGGTCATCTACGGCACGATTCTCGGGGCCGGCTCTTCGTGTGTCGTCGATCACACAGGAAAGCCAGGAGCTCGCCTTGCGCTGGCGAATGCCATGCGGGCCGCTCTTCGTGACGCTGACATTTCACCGGCAGATATTGGACACGTTAACGCGCACGGTTTGTCGGACACGAAATCGGATCGCGAAGAGGCACTCGCCATCAACGACGTCTTTGGCGGCATCGATGTCCCCGTCACCGCATTGAAAAGCTATTTCGGCAATGCCGGCTCAGCGTGCGGGTCATTGGAACTGGCCGGCTCGATGATGTCGCTACAGGAAGGCGTGATTCCGCGTACGCTCAACTATGAGACCCCGGACCCCGAATGCCCGTTGAACGTGGTCCACGGGGCTCCGCTGGCAACAACAAATGGCGTGGTACTCAACATCAATGTCACGCGAATCGGGCAGGCCAGCGCACTGATTGTTTCGGCCAACATTTAGCCCCGCGTGAAGACACGCGGGGCCGGCAATCAGCCAACTTCTGGCGTCGGCCGCCGGTGTATTCACCGGCGGCTAAATAATCCGTTAAACAAACCGACGTCCGCTCAATTGTCTCCGTCGGCTGTTGAGACCTTCTTCAGAGCGAAGTTTGCTGCGCGATATGCGGCGAGTTGCTTCGCACCGGTTTCAATTGCCTGGCGGAAGTGCTCGTTTGCCGCGTCTGCCGCGCCAGCCAGACGATGCTGCTCCGCGATGAAGAAATGGGCCTCACACAATTGGGGAGTCTTGACGCCGGGCTTGTCGTTGATCGATTGAATCAACGTTTCGTCGTCAATTTGGCCGCCAAGATAGGCGAGCAGATGGTCGATCCAATCCCGCTTGGATGCATCGGCCTGAACGACTTTTGCAAATTTGCTCTTGGCGGCATCTTCCTGGCCCGCTTGCGCCATGGAAAGGTGCTGCCACGGATGGAGATATCGTCTGCCCGAGTCCAATTCAACGGCCTTGTCGAACGACTTGACTGCGCCGGAATAGTCTCCAGCGAAGAAGCAGGCGTATCCCAGGTTGGCCCACGCGACTGAGTTTTTGGGATCGCGTCTTGTTGATTCCTTGTGGTCGGAAATTCCTTCGTCGATTCGTCCCTGTGCTATCTTTGCGCTGGCTCTCAAACCGTATGCCCGGGGCTGTTCGGGGTTCAACTTCAGCGATGCCGTCAAATCGTTTTCGGCCGCAGACGCATCTCCCGATTTCAGTAACGCGAACCCACGGTTGGTCAGCGCGTAAAAGGCTTTCGGGTTCAATTGGAATGCCTGTGTGAAATCGGCGATCGCTGCGGGCGACTTTCCTTGACGCTGTAGAAACATGCCGCGATTGTTGTAAACGATCGGATCCTCGGGAAATCTGGCGATTGCAGCTTTGTAGGCATCGACTGCTTCATCGGTGCGACCAGCCTTTGCGAGGGCATCGGCCAAATCTAAGTGAAAACCAATTTGGCCGGAGAGCGATTGGACGGCCGCCTTGAAGTCGGCGACTGCCTCGTCCATTTTTCTCAGCGCCACATGTGCTCGGCCGCGGTGGTACAGCAAGTGCGATTTGTCTTCCCGTTTAATTCCCGCCTGGTTAATTGTCTTGGTTGCATAGGTGACCACAACCTGCGCGTGTGCCGGGCGGTCTTCCAAGGTGGCGAGAGTCGTCATGCCGTGGAAGTAAGGGATGTAATAGATGTAATTAGTCCGCCCCTTCAGCCGAATTGCTTCCCGAGCATCGACAATTCCGGCCCGGACCGTTTGAACGTCTTTTTTCTGCAACCCAAGATCAACGCGGGCACTGGCGCGAAGGTAGTACGCGACATCGTCGCGCGAGTTGGCACGCAGCACGCTGGAGACCAAGTCGATCGTGCGCTGGAGATCGCCCCGCTGATAGGCCGACTGCGCCTCGTTCTTTGTCTTCTCGTGAATTGGATTCAGGCCGCTGCGAGACGTCGTTGTCCGTGGTTGAGTCCTGGGGCGACGAAACTGTGCCTCAACGGAACTGCTGACCAGAAGGGTTGCTCCTGCCGACAATGCCATCGCCATCGCTCGCATTTTCATCGTGTCTTTTCCTTCGATTGATGGCCAACATCATGCGGGCGCTGGGGGTTGACACCAAAGATATCTGCCCGCAAAAGCCGCTTCAAGCAAGCGGGGCAAGCAGACGTGACTTTGGAGAGCGTACTGAGAATAGGGTGCACTATACATCGGTCACAGTCGTGATTCCACCCCCTAATGCGTTTCGGTCTGCGCGGCACACGGTGGATTTCTGTGACTGTGGACGGTTTGAGCCGTACAGCCCGCTGAGGGAAGCCATCGTCACAAACGCTCGCTTTGGCGTCGAAAACTCTGTCACTTCCCCGCTCTTGACGTCCCGAACGTGGATCGCAGAGTCGCCCTGAAAGATTGTTCTGCATTCCTTGACAGTTCGGAGGCGGAAACGTATTGTGGCTAACGGATTTGACCGCGCCTGGGTGCGCAGTTGATACGGGATGGCGTGCCGTTCTCGTCAAGTGGCGTGTGCGGGCTGCCGGGACGTGTTGCTGCCTGCCTTTGTGTATTGGGGAGAAAGTCTTACTTGCGGTCAGGTTTAGTGGCGGTTTGCGTTTTGTTTGAAGAGTCGAATTTGGTTGCGGGATGCGGTTGAGGGCTAGTTCCTGGTGTCATTCCAATGGGGCGGTCGCCGATGTAATTGTCTGAGCACGCACAGGCCTGAACACAGCCGTGTCAATTGAAGGCACATCTTGGTGCTGTGTCGCGGTCGCTCGTTGGATCGTCGTTCCAGTGTGGTGCGGCGAGGTGAAGTGGGACTTGTGCCCGCTTTTTTTATTATCTAATTGTTTGTGAGGTCATAAAATGCGGCAGGCCCGCTTGGTAGTCGATCTATCAACCATGCGGCGGGCTTGGCGTGTCGGACGGAAACAGGTTGTCGGTGAGGGCAGGGAGATGCCCGCGGCAACGGATGGTGGTTTCCAGTTCGGCTTGAAAGGGAGATCATGAACGGCAGCGAAATCCTCAGGCTGGTTGATGCGCTTCACCGCGATAAAAATATCGACCAGGAAATTGTCTTCGAAGGAATTGAGCAGGCAATTCTTTCGGCGGCGCGGAAACATTTCGGTGAAGAAGCTGAGATCGAGGTTGGTATCAACCGCGAAGACGGTCAGGTGTCGGCTTCGATTGAGGGGGATTCGTTGAACGCCGATGAGATCGGCGAACTTCTTGGGCGGATTGCGGCGCAGACGGCCAAGCAGGTGATGATCCAGAAAATTCGTGAAGCCGAACGGGACTCGCTGCACGAAGAGTTCTCTGCATTGAAGACGCAGATCATGACCGGGACCGTCAGTCGGGTCGATGGTGGGGCCTGTACGGTGAATCTGGGCAAAGTTGATGGTATCCTTCCTCGGGGCGAACAGATTCCGGGCGAGAGTTATCGCAGCGGCGAACGGGTCCGTGCGGTCATTATGGATGTGCGCAAGGCGGGCAGTCGCGTCAAAATTATCCTTTCGAGAAATCACCCCGATCTCGTACGCCGTCTGTTCGAGTTGGAAATTCCCGAAGTTGGCGAACGAATAATTGAGGTGCGATCGCTGGCTCGCGAAGCTGGCTATCGTTCGAAAGTGGCCGTCTCCTCGATTGACAGTAAGGTCGATTGTGTGGGGGCGTGCGTCGGAGTTAGGGGGGCTCGCATTCGCAGCATTGTGGACGAGCTTGCCGGCGAACGAATCGACATCGTTCGCTGGAACGATTCGCTGCAGGTGCTGGTTCCCAACGCCCTGCAGCCGGCCGAAGTGGAAGACGTCATTCTTTGCCCCATGTTGGGCAAGGTGATTGTCTTGGTGCGCGACGATCAACTCTCGCTCGCAATCGGCAAGAAGGGGCAGAATGTTCGGCTGGCCTCAAAGCTGGTTGGCTGGGACATTCACGTAATGAACCAGGAGCGGCTCGACGAGCAACTCGATAAATCGGTCGGCGCCTTCACTGAAGTGCCCGGCATCAACGCCGAGTTGGCCGAAGGGCTTGTGTCACAAGGGTTCTTCACATTCGATGACCTCTCGGTGATCGAGCCGGATCAGCTGGCTGAACTGGGCGGGCTGACGACCGAAGAGTGCGATATCATTGTCGCCTACGCCGACGAAAAAAGTGCAATCATTGAGAAGGAAGAAATCCAGGCCAGGGCAGAAGCCCGGCGGACGAGAGAACTGGATGCCGCAATTGCTGGTGCGGGGGGCGCTAAGGATGAAGCCGCCCCGGCGGGTGCCGGTAAGGCGACTGAATCGAAGCCGGAAGGTGTCAAAGAGGGTGCTGAAGCCGACACGAACGATGATGCGGTTGCTGAGGATGCCGATTCGTCACCGGCAGATTCTGATGGGTCGGCTGGCGAAGTGACGCCGGAATTGGGAGAATCGGGAGAGGCGGCTGCAGTTGTGTCGGCCGATTCTGATGACTCAGGCGAGCCGTCCACTGGAAGTGGTGATGATGAGTCCGATTCGGTAGAATCGGACGGAGACACAGCAGAGGCAGCCGACAACGTGGAGGCTGTGTTGGATGAGGCCGAAAGCGGCGAACAGCCGCTTAGTACGGCGGAAGCGACAAAGCAGGATGAGTGAAGGCGTGTGGGGATGTTTGGTGGTCGTTCTTGATTGAGTGTAACGACAGAACAGACGCGTGGTTGGCTGCAGTTTTGTCCGGGAGAATTGGATTTGAAGATTCGGATCTTCGCTCTGGCGAAAGAGCTGGGCTTGGATAGCAAAGTTCTGATTGATTACGCCGACAGGGCCGGCGTAAAGGTCAAGAACTCGGCGCTGGCAAGCATTTCGCCTGAAGAGAGAGAAGTCATCGTTCAGCAGGTCGAGCAGGATCGCACCTCGCAGGCTCCGGCCGTGACGGCGAAGGTGTCGGAGCCGGTGCGCGACGCGGCTGGCTCGGCTGGCGGCAAGGTGCGCACGATTGTCGGCGAGGCACCGATCCGTCGCCGCCGCAAGAAGGAAGAGCCGGAACCCTCGGCCGCAGTTGCGGTAGCCGTCGAGACGGAACCTGCCCAGCCCGAAACAGAACAACAAGAGACCGAAGCGCCGGTCGATCAGCCGGAAGAAGAAGTCGCGGCAAAACTGACAGAAGCTCCCCTCGAGGTCGCAGCTCCCGTCGAAGTTGAATCCGAAGAGGCCGCGTCCGCCCCTCCGGCTGACAAAGAGCCCGACAGTCCAGGCACCGCTCCCATGCGACGCGACGATTACATCCCGGCTTCGGGTTCGTCGTCGATCCGCGAAATGAAGCCGCGGGGAACGATTTATGGTGGCACTCCGAGCCGCCCGCCGGCCGAGAAGAAACGCCCCGCCTTGCCCAGCGTTGCTGCAGCGCCTGCATACAAGGCGCCGCGGGTTAAGCAGAAGGAGACGAAGGAGCAGCCGGCGCAAAAGCCGGACATGAGACTCACTCCGGACGTCCTCGCGGGACAAAGTCCGCTGTCGGCCCATTTAAAGAAGAACGCCGAACAGAAGGGGAGCAAGAAGAAGTCGGGTGGTCGGACGCCGATCGACATGAAGTCGAGAGTTGGCGGCGAAGCCGGTAAAGATCAAGCTGCCCAAAGACGCCGGCCACGCCGAACACGTGGTTTCGATGATCGCGACAATTATCGGCGTTCTCCGCGACGACGACGACAAAAATCGAACGCACCAATCGTCTATTCCGCCGAGGCACAAATCAAAGTGCCAATCACCGTTCGCAGTCTCTCCGAGGCCTTGGGCCGGCCCGCAAATTCGCTGCAGAGAATCCTGATCGACAAAGAGTTGATGGTGACCATCAACGACAACATCTCCGAAGAGTTGGCGATGGAGTTGGCTTTGGAACTCGGTGTTGATCTCGAAATCAAGCGGGGCCGAGACATCGAAGAAGAGCTCGTGGCGGTATTGGAAGGCGACGAGCCGGAAGAAACACTCTCGCCTCGGCCACCCATTGTCACAATTCTGGGCCATGTCGATCACGGCAAGACATCGTTGCTGGATAAAATTCGGGCCGCCAATGTCGCCGACGGAGAAGCTGGTGGAATCACGCAGCATATTGCCTCGTATCAGGTGGAGCACAACGGCCAGAAAGTCACATTCGTCGATACACCGGGCCACGCTGCTTTCAGTGAGATGCGTTCCCGTGGTGCCAACGTGACCGACATTGTCGTGCTGGTTGTCGCTGCCGATGACGGGGTGATGCCGCAAACGATGGAGTGCATCAGCCACACCAAAGCCGCTGGCGTCCCCATGATTGTCGCATTGAACAAATCGGACTTGCCGGACACGAATCCTGACCGCGTTTTGCAGGATTTGGCTGGCCAGGAAGTGCTGCCGACCGAGTGGGGCGGCGACACCGAAGTGGTGCGCACCTCAGCCATGACCGGCGACGGACTGGACGACTTGCTGGAAACGATTCTGCTGACTGCTGAGTTGCAGGAATTGCAGACGAACTTTGATCGTCCTGCTGTTGGGGTTTGCCTGGAGAGTTTTCGCGACGAAGGTCGGGGAGCAATTGCCTGGCTGATCGTACAAAAAGGAACATTACGGATTGGCGATGTGGTGCTGTGCGGCGAAGCCTATGGCCGGATTCGAGCGATCTACAACGACCGTGATGAAGAAATCGCCGAAGCCGGTCCTTCCACCCCGGTCAAAGTGGCCGGCCTCAACACGGTTCCCGAGGCTGGCGATCATTTCTACGTGATGGACGAGATCGAGTCGGCTCGCGAAGCGGCCGAAGACCGGCAGCACGTTGGTCGTACAGAAGATCTAGCCGATTCTGGAAAACCACAAACGCTCGACGATATTCTCAACGCAGCACGCGGTGGTGCAGTGCAGGATTTGCCGTTGATCATCAAGGCGGATTCGCCCGGCTCGCTGGAAGCTTTGCGTAGCGAAATCAACAAATTTGAACACCCCGAAGTCCGAACGAAAATTGTGCACGATGGGATCGGCGGCGTCAACGAAAGCGACATCGCGCTCGCCAGTGCCGCGGGCGCAATCATTATCGCGTTCCACGTCGTCGCCGAAGACCGCGCAGCCGTATTGGCCCAGCGTAAAGGGGTCGAGATTCGGCGATACAATATCATTTACGAAGTGACCGAGACGATTAAGAAGTCGTTGGAAGGCTTGCTTGAACCGGAACGCATTCAGGTTCCAACCGGCCGAGCCTTGGTCATGCAGACGTTTCACGTCAGCCGGTTCGGAACGATTGCCGGCTGTCGAATCCTCAACGGAACGATCGAACGATCAAATCGCATGCACGTCATTCGTGACCAGACTGTGCTAAACGATTACAACATTGCATCGCTTCGCCGCGAAAAGGATGATGTCAAAGAAGTCCGCGAGGGAATGGAATGTGGCATTCGACTCGAGGGGTTCAACGACGTTAAGGAAGGCGATATTTTGGAAGCGTACCGTGAAGATGTCAGAAAACGGACGTTTGAAAGCTCCTGATTACTGGTCGATCGCCCTATGAAGTCGCGCCGGACCGCCAAGGTCGCCCAGGCAATTCTGCAATCTCTCAGCTCGACCATTTTGTTCGGGCTGAAGGATCCGCGCGTGCGCAACGTCACCATTCTCAACGTTGACGTCAGCCCCGACATTCGCACCGCGAAGGTCTATATTTCGATTATGGGCGACGATAAGGCCCAGGCGTTGTGCATGCACGGTTTGAATTCTGCACGCGGTTTCCTACAAGCCAAGTGTGCCGATCGGATTCAGACCCGCTATACTCCCGTGCTGAAGTTCATTCTTGATGAGAGTGTCAAGAAGAGCCTCGAGGCATCTCGAATTCTGGATGAAGTCCTACCCGATTCGGCCGGAGAAACTACCGACGACGACGTCCAGCCGAGTGCCGAAGTTTTGGAACAAGATGGCGATTGTGGCGATGCGGAAATCGACGAATCCCGCGCTGGTGAAATGCCGGCCGCCGATCATGCTACAGAGCCGAACTGAATGACGAGACACGGAGGACCGGCTGTGACTGTCGCGGCCGGAACCGGTCGAGAGAAAGATTGATAGAAACACGATGGCAGCTGCTTCACAACTTAAAGCGTCGGACAAACAAAATATCTGCCGCAAATTGGTGACGGTTCTCAAGAAGCGGTATAAGGGCTCGGTCCCCAAAACCAGCCGGCCGACTCTGGAAACCATCCTATTTGCCGCGTGCTTGGAGGATGTCTCAGCCGCCGCCGCGGATGACCGTTACGAACGGTTGACTGAGGAATTCCACGACCTGAATGAAATTCGTGTCAGTTCCATTTCGGAATTGAGCCAGATCTTTGATGGTTTGCCTGAACCGGAACGGCGGGCCATGCGGATTCGAAACACTCTGCAGTATGTGTTTGAGAAGCATTTCGAGTTTGATTTCGAGGCGATTCGTCGCAAAACGTTCGACGCAGCGGACCGGCAGCTGGGGAAAATCAAAGGACTTTCACCGTTCATCCGTTCCTATTCGCTGCAGGCTGCGCTTGGAAGCCATGTCGTGCCAATCGATCAGACGATGTGCAATGCAGCCATCTGGCTGGGATTGGTCGAATCGAACGCGACTCCCAAAGCAGCGTCGGAAGTCTTCAAGTCAATTCTTCGAAAGGCCGACGCGCCACAGTTTTGCCACCTGTTGCGACAGTTGGCAACCGACCCGAAATTGAAGAAGACATTCGACACGGTCACAGATCGCATTCCCGAGGACGGCTACGATGCCGCATCGTCTCCCGAACGGTTGATCGAATTCTTCAAGAATCCTGCGGCTTCGAGGAAGCAGAAGACCACCAGGAAAACAGCGGTCGCCAGTAAAAAGGCAAAAGCGACAACCAAGTCCAAAACAACAACCAGTCGGAAGAAAAAAAGTAGCGCGTCATCCAAAAGTTCAACTAAGAAGAAGACGACCGCTCGTGCCGGCAAGAAAACGACGAAGAAAAAGAAGTCGAAGGCATCTTCCCGCTAATCTCTTGTCGATTCGCAGCGTCCATTCTGGACGAACTGATACGACGTGTTTCGCTGCGTGACGCCGTTGCTTTCCTCTTGTTGTGAAGCCGGGAGAGCGCCAATGAATGACCACGATTTGGTATTTCGAAGTGGCAATGTTCAATTGCCACTGGTTGCGGGTGTGCTGTTTCTCATCGTCGGTTGTGGCCGGGATGCCCCCCAACCGGTCGCCCCAATCAAATCGCCGGATGCCAATGCCGCGTCCAAATCCGCCGCGTCTGACGATGACGATCTGAATGGACAGGCCAACGTTCCCGCGGCTGCTGAACCGCTGGGGATGCTTGTTTCAGTGGAGCTGTTGCAGCAGCATTTAGACGATAGAAATGTGCGGATTATCGATGTTCGGTCGCAAGCGGAATTCGACGCCGGACACATTCCTGGTGCAGTGCCGGTAGACTTCAATGTCTGGAAAACGTTGACGTTAAAAGACGGTGGAGCGGGCCTGCACGATCAGGCGGCCTGGTCGAAAATCGTCGGCGGAATTGGGATCGACGGCGCGACGCAGGTTGTCGTGTATTCGTCATCGCCGACTAGCGCAGCCCGTATCTGGTGGATATTGAAATATGTCGGCGTGGAATCCGCTGGAATTCTCGACGGTGGCTGGAACGCCTGGAAATCGGCCAACGCCGAGACCGAGGTAACAACTGCAATTGTCGTTCTGCAGCCGGTCGAGTTTGAGGCCAAATTTCAGGACGATCGCCTCTCGCTGATTGGCGATCTCAAAGAGTCGCATTCCTCCGCCGATCTCGTCGTCGTCGATGCCAGGTCGGTTGCGGAATTCGAGGGTGAGGGGAAGGGCAGAGGTCGTATTCCCGGGGCAGTCCGCCTCGAATGGAACGATCTGCTGACCGAAGAGGGCCGCTACAAGACCAAAGACGAGCTGGCTAAGCTCTTCAAGCAGCACGGCATCACCCCGGAGAAGACGGCGATCACCCATTGCCAAACCGGAGGCCGGGCATCGGTCAATGTCTTTGCAATGGAACTGGCCGGTTTCGGCAAAGTGAAGAACTATTACTGCGGCTGGGGTGAATGGAGCCAGGACGAAGACGCGCCGCGCGAACAAGGTGCACCGAAACCGTAATCGCACGCCATCGGCATCAGAACGTGAATTTTCGCCGTCCGCTCAGTATGCGAGCCGCCGGACTGACACCGTGGATTGTGACGGTCAGTACGGTTTGGCATTCGTGCGGTTGAGACGATTCTTCGGCATTTGACTATGCGGAATGAGCCGCAAGTGCAAATCACATAGAGTTTTCCGATTAGTGTCCGTTCGACCGGCAGAATCTGCCGATGACGATCGATACCCTCCTGCACGGCAGTTCGACGTGGTGGCGACTTCCTCTTTCCACCAGGGCATCTGCCGCCTGTCTTGCTTCAATCGCATGAATCGACGCTCCGAAACTGCATTCCGTAATCTGATACGGTGTTTGCTCGTACTGCTGATTAGCTCAGCTGCGTTCGTGCAGACATCGTCTGCCGACACGCTGCGCGTCCTCGACGATAACACGGCCGCGCTGCAGGCACGCTTCCAGTTGATCGACTCTGCCAAGCGGCGAATTGACTTTGCCTGTTTTGAGTTGAGAGCAGACGACGTTTCGCATGCGGTTCTTGCACATTTGTGGATGGCAGCTCGCCGCGGAGTTGAGGTGCGATTGATTGTCGATGCGTATGGGAATCAGATTTCGTCGTCGGTTTTGGCAGAACTTGTTGGTGATGGCGTACAAATTCGCCGGTTTCACCCCTTCCGGCTGCGCAATGCCCACCGCTACACGCGGCGGATGCACGACAAGCTGCTCATCGCAGACCAACGTCTGATGATAGTTGGAGGCCGTAATCTCGGCTCGGTTTATTTCGGGCGTTCCCGGGAAGCGAACTTTGTTGACCGTGATTTCGCGATCACCGGCAGTACGGTCGATCATGCCGCCTACTATTTTGAGCAACTGTGGGCGAGTGATGCCATCGTGCCGTTTTGCCCTCGCTGCGAATCTAGCAATTTTGGGCAAACGACGTACGACTCGCCTGTGGGAATTCCACTAACGACTCCCGCGGAACTGCTGTATCGCGGACTGTGTAACGTTGACGCCGACGTCAGCAGGAAACGGATATTTATTCGTCCCGGTCCAGTCTTTGACATTCCGTCCGCACGGTTGCGTTTTCTGCATTCGAATCGCGTCGTAACCGGAGTCTTGCCCGACATTACCGATGAGATACTGACATTGATCGACTCGTCCTGTCGAGAGATTTTGATCGAAACTCCCTATCTCATTCTCTCACGCAGGATCGAACGCGCGCTGCGAGCCGCGGCGCAGCGCGGCGTGTGTGTCCACTTGCTGGGGAATTCACTGGCCAGCATCGATAAGCCTTTCGCGCACGCCGGTTATGTGAACCAGAAAGAGACGATTTTGCGGATGGGGATCGACCTTTGGGAATACCGAGGGCCGGACATGCTGCACGCCAAGACGATTCTGGTTGACGATTGCGTCGTCATCGGCAGCTACGACCTGCATCCGCGATCCGAACACTACGACACGGAAACGGCCGTGCTTGTTTCCGATGCCAGAATCACCGCAGCAATTCGCGCGTCGATGATGCAGCACTTTGCGGGGGCAATGCAAGTTGGCCGTTCGCCCGTGTATCGAGAGACACGAGGGCTGACCGGTTCCCCTCGAAAAGCGCGGATCTTGAAGATGCAAGTCTTCCGGCTGCCGGCGCTGTTGTTGAAAAAGCACCTCTGAGAATAAGCAGTTCCACCAGCTGCTTATGTAAGCAGGCCGTCGATTGGTTTGCCGATCACCAGGCGGTGCGGGCGTTTGACGGCATCGTACAAGACGGTCTCCGGATCAACACCCATCAGGTGATACAACGTGGCTGCAAAGTCGCGCTGCTCGTGTGGAGTTTCCGTAGGATAGGCGGCGGAATTGTCCGATGCTCCGTAGACCGTCCCCTCTTTCACACCAGCGCCTGCCAACACCAGCGAGTAAACCCAGGGCCAGTGGTCACGCCCGGCATTCTTATTGATCTTCGGCGTACGGCCGAATTCCGCGTTGACGACAACCAATGTGTCGCCAAGACGACCGCGTTCGTCCAAATCGTTCACCAGCGCGCTCAGCACGGTGTCGAGTTCCGGGCCGAGCGTTGTTTTCATCTTTTTGAAGTTGCCGCTGTGTGTGTCCCACGAACCGCTCGGCGTGTGACAGTAGCTCACGTTGACCATTGGCACACCCGCTTCAGCGAGCCGCCGGGCCAGCAGACAACGTTGTCCAAATTCACTGCGACCGTAGCGATCGCGTGTCGCCACCGATTCCGTGGCCAGATTGAATGCCTGCCGCGTCTTGGCTGAGCCGAGCAAACCAAATGCTTTCTGGTAATACGCATCGAGCGATTCGGCACCGGTCGATTGATCGATGAGACGTCGGTGCTCGTCGAATTGTGCCAGCAATTGCTGCCGCGACGAGAGACGCGCCGACGTCAATCCGTCGCGCGGCTGAATGGCTTCAATTTTGACATCTTGTTTCTGCAACGGCTGATCGACGACAAAGCTGTTGTGTTTCGCGCCGAGAAACCCGGGCAGCTGTCCGTGCAAAACGGTGCCGTTGCTGCGCCGCATCAGCGGACCGATGCGAACCCAACCGGGCAGGCGGTCTTGCCTCGGTCGAACGGAATCGAGGACGGCTCCGAACGGGGGAAAGTCATCATTCGTCGGTGGAAAATCGGTCTGTGGCGTTCCCGGCGGATGTTTGTGCCCCGTGTTGGCCGGCAAGCTGGCAGTCACATGGTTGGGATTCTCGTGCGACATCGAACGTATGATCGCCAGCTTGTGCATGACAAGTGCCGACCGCGGCAGCAACTCGGAAAAACGGACGCCGGGCAAGCTTGTTGCGATGTCACCAAACTCTCCGCGCACCGCTGTGGGACCGTCCGGTTTGGGATCAAACGTCTCCTGCTGCGGATGACCGCCGTGCAGGTAAAGCATGATGACCTGTTTCGCGCGACCGAACGACCCGCGAGATTCATCGTTTGCCGCCGCGCGTTGACTCAGCAACTGTGGCAGCGTCAGGCCAAGGCCACATAGCCCGCCGACGTGAATCGCATCGCGTCGCGTTAACCTGGCGGCACGGCGGAATTCCTGGCAACCCATCGGATGTCGTTCTCTCGGCTTGAACATACATCAGCCCGTCATTGTCATGCGAACGTGCGAGGCTTAACTATAGCATAAGCTGGAATTGATGGGAACAGGTGAGCCGATCGCTTCACGCATCGGTTTCGCTCGCAAAGCCCGCATACACGTCGAAACCGGTGGCAAGGAAATCCTGAACTTCGAACGGTTCGACACGTTTGCCCGCGCGGTACACAATCAACCGGTTGCCGCGTCCTTCGAGGCAGATGCCTGTTTGCCCATCAAACTGTTCGATGGTTGCCGCAGTGAACAGATCCCGAATACTCTCCTCATCATCGCCGCGGAGCAGGTACTCTCGGGAAAACTCCGGGTAGTCTGCAAAGTCGATGTCCTGGTATCCGAGCATGTTGCCAATCTTGTGATACCAGTGTTCCGGTCGCAGCGTGAAATTCGGCAGGTCGAGGCGTTCCGACCGGAAGCAGACGGCCGTTTGGTGGTGCGTTCGGGAGTTCTTGCCGCTGCCGGTTGTGTAACAATAATCGAAAATTGCAACTTCCGTTTTACGGCTTTCGCCGCGTAACACGTTTTTCATTTTGCGAGCACGCCCCTGTGAAAAGAGCGGAAAGTCGGCGAGCCGCGCAAGCCGATGTTCATCGCTTTCGGTGAATTCAAACGACAATTCGGCGGCGACTTCGCGCAGCTTGTCCGTCCGTTTTTTTTCTCTGATCCGCGTCGTAATCACGATGACGGCCATCACCAGTATCGCGCCGACGACCATCGCGGCAACCATCCCAAATTGACCCATCTGTTTCAGCTCCGTTAAATTCGTGTTGTGATTCAACAGTGAAACGAAAAAACGAACTCCGCGGTTCACCGTCACCTGAGAATTGAGAACGCGCGGAAGTTCGGTTAACCGGTATTCGTCACCGTTTCGGCACCAACAACGTTGAAGCGAGCGCCGTTTTTTCCAGCCTGTTTGACGGCGTACATTAATTCGTCGGCCGCATGAACCGCGTCGGCGGCCGATGAAGGGAATTCAACAAACGTGACTGCGCCAATGCTGAATGAGACGTCCCAGTTGTCGTCTCGCATTATTTGCGTTAAATCCTCTTGAATTCGGCCAATCACAATCCGAGTTTCCTCGGCAGCCGTATCGGGTAGCACGATCACGAATTCGTCTCCACCAATGCGGGCGACCAAATCGTAGTTGCGCGTTGATTTCTTCATTGCGGTGGCGGACTGCTTTAGCACTTGATCGCCGACCGCGTGGCCGTGCTGATCGTTGATTTGCTTAAAGCGATCGCAATCGAGATACGCCACGCTCAGCGGCGATCCCTTTCGCCGACCGCGATTGAGTTCGGCCTCGATACGCTCCATTAATGCCGTCCGGTTTGCCAAACCGGTGAGCGTATCAGTCCGCGCTAGCTGCCGTTCCCGATCGACCGATCGCCTCAACAGAACGGTCAATAAGACGACGAGGAAATACGCGCCGAACCAGGAACAGGCAGACCATATGATCGCAGGTGCCAACGGGTTCCCAGCGCCGATCAATCGAATCGGTACAACCAACAGCGAGAGTCCAATCGCAACCGAGATTCGGAACCGCCAGGCCATCAGCACGATTATCGGCAGATACAACAGGCCCGGTTCATAAGACACCGGCGTCAGCACATCGAAGCTCACCGCGACGGCCGTGAGCGTGCACATGGCGATGACCGCAGCCACGGTCGGTCGGTTTGGTGTCTTCGTTGTACTCACCATGATTGAATCAGGGCGTCTTCTTTTTCCTGGTTTTTCGGCCGCCGGTGTTTTTGTCGAAGGGAGCGTTCGCTGCGTTCTGCTTCGGCAACCAGGCGGCCAGTTCCTGTTTCACTTTGGCGAATTGCGATTCGGATGCGAGGTTTTTCCACTCCATTGGATCGGCATCGTGATCGTAGAGTTCCTCGTCGCCGTTGGCGTAGCGGATATAACGCCAGCGCTCGCTACGGACGGCGTGACTGTTGCGGCCGTGCGTGGTGATGGCGGGCAGCTTCCATTCGGCAGCTGGGTTCTTCAGCAACGGCAACATACTGCGGCCTTCCAATTGGTCGCTGATGGGCATCCCGCAGAGTTCAGCCAGCGTGGGGTAAATGTGCATGAAATCAACGGTTCGTCGGCAGACGCTGCCCGGCATCGTAACGCCGGGGGCAACCATGATCAGCGGGGCGCGGGTGGCTTCTTCCCACAACGCGAACTTCCGCCAGTGACTTTTCTCTCCCAAATGCCAGCCGTGATCACCCCATAAAACGACAATGGTGTTCCCGGAATACGGACTGGCATCAAGAGCTTTCATCAAGCGGCCGACCTCGGCATCGGCGAAGGAAATACTCGCCAGATACGCCTGCACCGCATGTCGCCAGTTGCCTGTCCGCAGCATCGTGTCATGGTCCCCCTTGGGCCGTGCCATCTTCACGCCGGCCGCAGGCACGTCGTCCAGATCATTTGCTGGAACATCCGGCAGCGCGATCTTCTCCGGCGGGTACATGTCGTAATACTTGCGCGGAACCTGCCAGGGCATGTGCGGACGGAATAACCCGCATGCGAGAAAAAATGGCTTCTCGTGTTTCTGCTGCAGATACTCGACGGCGTAATCGACCATTTTGTGGTCGTCCATCTTGCTATCATCGACGTCGAGTACGCCCCAGATGACGCCGCCGGCGCGGCTCCGCGGATCGTTCAGCACAGCCCGTGATGGCTTCGGGTCGGCGCCTTTGCTCAGGTAGTTGTGCCACGACGGCGGATCGGGATAACGGCCGTGATAAATCTTCCCGGAGCCGACGGCCTGGTATCCATTCGCCATAAAATGCTGGGGCAAGGTGACAGCTTTGGGCATGGCTGGACGCCACGGTTGCGAATTCTGATAGACACCCGATGTCCAGGGACGAATTCCGGTCATCAGGGCGGCGCGCGACGGATTGCAGGCCGGAACGGCGCAGTACGAACGGGTGAACAACATGCCGCGACGCGCTAGCGCGTCGATGTTGGGCGACTTGCAATCGGGATGTCCGCCCAGACAGCCGATCCAATCGTTGAGGTCATCGACGGCAATAAACAGCACGTTCGGCCGCTCCGCCGCGATGGTCGGCGAAAGAAAGGCAGCAAGCAGGACAGCGACAATCGGGCAAATCGTGTGTAAGCGCTTCATGTTGTGCTCTCTGGGGCAGTGACTATTGGGGGCGAGTTCTGGAAAAAACGGCCACGTTCATCGAAGCCTGAAGCGCAAGCGAATGATGATTCCAGGCAACTCCTTCGCTTGCGCTTCAGGCTTCAACAAGTCCGGCAAGTTGAAGGATCCCTTCACGGATTCTAAAAATTCTGCAACGCTCTGGTTTGCTTGACTGAAAGCAGAATTTCGACCACCAGTGACATGTTCAATCGCCGTTGATTTCATCGACTTCATCGACAGGTGGACTACGGCGTTTGATACAGGTGACCTGGTTGCCGACTTCGTTGTAAATGACTTCGTCCATGAAAGTCTGCATTAGAAGCCGCCCGCGACCACTTGAACGTTCCAGGTTTGCAGGATCGGTTGGATCGGGAATTGTGGACGCGTCGAAACCTTCGCCTTCATCCCTGATAACGTAGATCGCTTCATCGGGCGTGAATCTGGCATCAACATAAATTCGCCGTTCGCAAAACGGGAGTTGTTGGGTTCGCTCGCGTGCCAGGTCGTAGTAAGCCCGGTGGTCCTGTTCTCGCAACTCCGAACTGATCTGCAGATTACCGTGGTAATACGCGGTCAACAGGGCTTCTTCCAACGCGACCCCCACGCGCAGCCGGTCGGCATCGTCACAGATTCTCAAATTGGTGACGGCCTCTTGCAGGTATTGCACGGCCGATGCAATCAGCGAGAGGTTGTTTTCGAGTACGAATTGACAACCGCTGGTCGTCATGCGGTTCATTAGCTGGCTGTAGGAACGGTCATCGCCGGCAGCCGAGAGGACGAGTTGAACCGTGTTGACGAGATCGAGCGCGAGCTTTCGCTTGGAGACATAACTGGCCGCGCCGCGTTGAAGTGCTTTGACGGCAATCTCTTCGCTTCCCTGACCGGTCATCAAGATGACGGGAATCAGCGGGTACTCTTTGCGAACGACCGAGACGAGTTCCAATCCGTCCATTTCGGGCATCTGCATGTCGGTCAGGACAAGATCGGGAATATGCAGTTCGATCTGCTCGAGCGCCCGCGCGCCGTTTGCCGCGTAAACAACATTCCAATCAGTGTCCCGTTCGAGCAAGCCTCCGGCCAGTTTGCAATCAACCGGCGAGTCGTCTACCACAAGCACAGTTGTCATCGTTGTTCATCCGGATTGAACCGTCTTTGCACATGCAAGCGGTCGAGTTCGCAAAACGCCGACAACATGACGTCATCGGCCAATCTATGAAGCCTCTCACATTGTAAACAAATGACGCGGAAATGTGTTACGGTTTTTCCACTTCTTAGTTCTCCCCGGCGAACGCCAGAATTTCGGGCATCAGCGCATCGACTTCCGCGGTGAGAACATCGAGCGACTCGTCGGCAGCTTCAACCGACCCACTTCGCAACAATGCTTCAAATTCTTCAGCGCGTCTGCTGGCGGTATTTGCTCCCAGTGTCTTCAGTGCTCCTTTGATCGTGTGCGCCGTTCGGCAAACGGTTGGCGCGTCACCGGCGCGAATGGCCGTTTGCGCCTGCTCGATTAATCGTGGATATTCGATTAGAAACTCGCCAATGACTTCCCTCAATAATTCGCGGTCGCCACCCGTTGCGCCCAATGCGATCGACCAGTCGAAGGGCGTGTTGGATTCATCGCCCTTCAATATATCGTCGTTCTTCGCCAAGTCGGCAACCTGTTGTGGTGCGATCGACTCAATCGCCTCGTACAACTTTGCTGCTCGAACCGGTTTCGACAAATACCCATCCATGCCAACTTCGAGGCAGCGTTCGCGATCACCCGACATGGCCTGCGCAGTCATCGCAATAATTGGGACGTGCCGCCCGCTCTGGCGTTCCCGATTGCGGATCACCTGGGTTGCTTCCAAGCCGTCCATCACCGGCATTTGGATGTCCATTAACACCAGATCAAATTGTTCTCGTTCGACGGCGGCAATTGCCTCCTTCCCATTTTCGGCGACCGAAACATGGTGTCCCCGTTTCTGTAAAACGCCAACCGCCAGCTTCTGGTTGTACAGGCTGTCTTCCACGAGCAGAATCTTCAGCGGATCGATAGACTCCGTACCAAGTGGTTCGCTCCGATCGGGGGCCGAATTTATCAGTGTCTCACCGCAGGTTACCGCAACAACAACATCGAACAATTCAGATTGATTGATCGGCTTAAGCAGGTAGGCAAACTTTCCCAGTTCCTCGCAGCGGGCAACATCCTCCGATCGTTCACCGGAACTCAGCAGCATGATACACCGCGAAATCAACTCCGGCGATCGTTCCTTCAGTTGCCTCACCAACGCAAAGCCGTCAGTTCCCGGCATATGCGCATCGATGAGAATCAACCCAAATTCGTGATCGTTACCGACGGATGCAGTCAGTGCTTCCAGAGCAGTCTCGGCATTGGGGACTGCGGTCGGTTGCGTACGCCATCGGTATAGAATTTCTGAAAGGGCGTGACGGCTCGATGCGTTGTCGTCTACTACTAGCACACGCATTCCGTGGATGATGGCAAGTTCGTCTGAGGTCGAATCGGCTGGACTTTCCGCAGCCATTTTTAATCGCATGGTGAAATGAAATTGGCTGCCGACGTCTTCTTCGCTTTCGAGCCACATGCGGCCTTGCATCAACTCGGTCAGCCGCGCACAAATCGCCAATCCCAAACCCGTCCCACCAAACTTGCGGGCCATCGAGCTATCGACCTGCTCGAACACTCCGAAGATGAGTTTTCGGCGGTCCTCGGGGATGCCGATTCCGGTGTCGCTGACGACGATATGGATTTCGATTTCGTTATCAGTCCGCGACAATGCTTCGACCGAGACGACGACTTCGCCGCTTGGTGTGAACTTGATGGCATTGCCAACCAGATTAACCAGAATCTGACGCAATCGCGTTTGATCGCCGATCACCAGTTCGGGGACATCGGAGCGAATGTCGCAGACCAGTTCAAGTCCCTGCTTGTATGCCGGTACGGCGAGCGATTTCAATGTGCCGGCCAGACAATCGGGAAGCCGGAATGTCTTGTTCTCGAGTTCCATCCGGCCAGCTTCAATTTTCGAATAGTCGAGAATGTCATCGATGAGGACCGTAAGCGACTCGGCAGAGCTGTCGATGATGGTAAGATATTCGCGCTGTTGGGCCGACAACACGTCGTCGAGCAGAATTTCTGTCATGCCGACAATCGCGTTCATCGGAGTGCGGATTTCGTGACTCATATTGGCCAGGAACGCGCTCTTGGCGCGGTTGGCTTCATCGGCTGCTTCTTTGGCCGCCTGGATTTCTGCTTCGGCACGCTTCTGAGCGCTCATGTCGAGAACGAAACAGAGGCAGTCCGTTTCACTACCTTCCAGCATGGCCACTCCCACGAGAACGGGAACGCGTGCGCCATCCTTGCGGAAGTACTCTTTCTCCCACGGCTCACATCGGCCTGTTTGTTTCAATTGGGCCACGGCGCGATCGTCCAGTTCGCGATACTCGTGTGGAGTCATCGCATCCCATTTGATCTTGTTCGCATCAAGATCTTCGCGCGTGTAACCCACGATGTTGAGAAAGGCATCGTTGGCTTCGGTGATCTGTCCGCCGAAATCGGTGAACATGATCCCAATAATGTTCGACTCGACCAGACGCCGAATTCTGGCGTTACTTTGTCGGATTTCCGCTTCCGCTTTCTTTCTGCGAGTGATGTCGTGAATGAAGGCGTGGAAGTGAGTCGTCCCGTCAACTTCCAACGGCCAAATCGTCAACTCGATGGGAAACTCGTGTCCATCGAGGTGCTGCGCGGAAAGTTCTAATCGCTGATTGAGAATGCGCGTTTCCCCCGTTTCCCAATAGCGGCGCATTCCGCGCTCGTGTTGTTCGGCATAACGGTGGGGGATAATGATGGTAGACAGCAGCTTGCCGATCACTTCTTCGCGCGGCCAACCGAACATCTTTTCCGATTGAGCATTCCATTCGGTGATGATTCCGTTGGCATCGGCGGCGACGTATGCATCGAAGGCCGTTTCCACAATTTGACGCGCCCGTTCTTCGCTGCTGCGCAGGGCCTCTGCTGCCTGGCTACGTTCGGTCACATCGCGCAGGAACACGGTAAATACCGTCACCCCGCCCACTACCAGCGGCTGCATTGCGAACTCGCCAACGAACTCTTCACCGTTCTTACGGAGAGCAGGAATCTCCAGACGGTGACCGACCAACGATCCTTCTTCTTGCGAAAAGGTGTAGCGATCAACATTCGAGCGGTGACGGTCACGCGGTCGCGGCGGAAACAGCAGTTCCGCCATGTCTTTTCCAATCACCTCGTCGCGACGAAACCCAAAGGTCCGTTCCGCAGCCGCATTAAAATCGATGATCCGGCCTTCTTGATCATGCGTGATGATACAATCGAGGGCGGCTTCGACAATTGCCTTTTGTCGCGTCTCCACTTCGTGGAGTGCCTCTTCGGCGCGTCGGCGGGCGGAGACATCCCAGAACATGCCCTGCGTGCCGACAATTTGGCCTTTGGCATCGCGAATGGGCGCTTTGAGAACGTGGACGTAAGACTTCTCTCCGGTTTCCCTGTTGATGTGTTCTTCGACGTCTTCGAGAACCTGGCCCGTCGTGGCGACGTTGACATCGTCGCTGCGGTATTTTGCAGCCGGCTCGGGTGGGAAGAAGTCCGCATCGGTCTTTCCAAGAATCTCGGCCGACTTGCGGCGCAGGGCCTTGCACATTCGCCGATTCACGAATGTGAATTGCCCGTCGAGATTCTTCTGGAAGACATTCAGCGGCAAGCTCTCGACCAGCGAACGGTACCGGGCTTCGGTTTCTGCCAATGCGAGTTCCGCTTCCACGCGCCGCGAGACATCGACAATAGAACCAAAGATCAAAACGCCATCGCTCACTGGCAGCGGATTCAAACCCACTTCCGCCGGAAACTCTGTCCCATCCTTTCGCGTTCCGATAACCTCGCGGTCCGCTCCGGCAACTCGTCGCGGTTGCGACAGAAAGGCATCTCGATCTGCAACATGCGACGCGTGAAACCGCTCCGGAACAAGCGTCTCGATCGGCTTGCCGATCAGGTCATCGCGTTGATAGCCGAACATCTCATTCAATGTTGGGTTCACCAGCGCAATCCGACCCTGGTCATCCATCAGCACAACGGCTTGCGGATTGGCGTCGATCAACGGCTTGATTTGCGGAATCGTGGCCGCAGTACTGAGGTTTGCCGACTCGTTCCCCATGCCGATCTCCGCATAACTGGATGCTAATCTGAATTTCGATTTGGAGTTCAGCGGTTGTCGCTGAGATTATTGAATGCCAGACAGTACTCCAACTGGTCGGCCGCGAAGATCAACCAAGAACCAAATCGTGCGAAAGCGAGCAGTACGCCAGGAAGCATGAAATGCCGTGTTTTAGTTTACCGTTGCCGATTCTGCTGTGCAATATGCTGATTCGATGCTGCCGCGTCCACGTACTGGGCGTGTCCGTACTTTGTTCTGCTGGGCGTTTTTTCGGAGTCGTAACTACCCAGTGACGAAGATGTGCGCTGGCCGGTTGGGGGACTGGTGGAAGGCGGATTGGATGCCGTCCAGGATTTTCAGGTCGTTTTTGCGGAGCGTCGAGACGTAACCGCGGATTCGGCTGAAGATTTTCCCGCCGCTTTCACCGCGAAAACAGCC
>Ga0209501_10001800_pt1 | contig 23208 bp, 25 predicted proteins | sample ArcticOcean_MG_C_4_FD_187434 | JGI IMG/M metagenome (GOLD analysis project Ga0209501, IMG submission 187434) | Marine microbial communities from western Arctic Ocean - ArcticOcean_MG_CB4_134 (SPAdes) (version 2) | ecosystem: Environmental > Aquatic > Marine > Oceanic | place: Arctic Ocean...
AGTTTTAGATTGTCAATAGAAGAAATCTTTCCGTTATTTCCTGCTTTATTCTTTGTATAATAATTAATTGACTTATAATTCTCCAAATAAAGCGTGGTTCCTCCTCCAATTGGAATTTCCTGATGTGCTTTTAGATTTTGGTTGGGATTCGCAAAATATTCTTTGGCTATAGAATCCGTACTAAAACTAATAATTTCATCAATAATTCTTGAACTGTTGATTTTAAAAACAAAGTTTTTTTTAAGGAAATAAATATCACTTAATGAGCCTTCATTTTTATTTGTATTGAATCGAATTTCCTGACCAAAGATAAGAGTTGGAAATAATAACAATATACAGGTTAAATATTTTTTCATTTTAATCCTTTATTTGACCCAGAGGCGTTTCATTAAACTTGTTTCCAAAATGTCATCATAGGTTTTATTTCAGCCAATAATGCAATAATTAAATACCAATACCAGTCTAAATAGAGTATTGGCGCCCAAAGTTTAGCAATCATCAGTCCGAAAGCCAAACCTACTAATCCCGTTAACCTAATGTCAATATGTGGAAATGTAAATTTCCTCATTCTTACTAATAAATTTTTCTTCATTTTCTCTCCTTTATATGAGCCAGAGGCGTTTCATTTAACTATTTTCCATTCTTTATCACCCAAAATTAATATATCACTTTCTCTTGGAATTAAAAGACCGTAAATAGAGCCATTTATAGCACCAATACCTCCCCATACTATACTATATAAGATTGCCCAATTTATTCTTTCATCTTCAGAAGCAAAAGTTCTTTCATCTTCAGAAAAAAATCCAAAAGGCAGCCCTGATAATGCACCAATTAAAGCGCCTTTCTTTAGATTAAAAAAAAATGACTCAATTGATTTATCGTAATATTTAAATGATTTAATTGATTCAAAGGCTAAAGTGTCTTGCATTTGATATTTTGTATTTTTTATATATTTATAAATTGGAATTTTTAAAATTCCAAAATAAAACCAGGCTCCTTCAATTGGCTCTCTAAGATATTTAAATGGGGCTGAATCAGGAATTTCCGTCTCAAGAACTATTTGCTGTTTATTGTAATCAGTATGGATGAGTGTATATCTAGTACCATTCAAATTAACTAGCTGACTTGGTTTAATTATAATTGTTGAATCTTTATTGGTAAAATTGAGTGACTGTCCCCAAATAGAGCTAGTTACAAATAATATGACCCAGAGGCATTTCAATGAGTGTACTTCCTTGTAAAGGTCATTATATTGTCTCCATCATACATGTAATCGTCACGATGGTACCCACAATGCACATCCTCTCCATGTCACTCATTTCTTCGTAAGAAATTCGGACCTTCATCCCATCCTTGAAAATGATCCTCCCCCACCCATAGGACCCCCACCCACTCAAAGACCTCAAGTCAAGTACTTCCTTTTTTTTTCCTACTTCCTCTATCACGAGGGCAAACCCGCAGCCGTCCAATCCAGTATAATCCCTCAATGTTGCCTTTATATCACAGGTGGTCTCTTTATCGCCACAAGAGAATACTAATAGTGTCAATGATATGATCCAGAGGCGTTTCATTTTACAATCACCCATTCCCCATCGCCAATCACATATTCCACTGCATTCCCTTCGGCAAATTGTGCACGGATAAACCCAATGAGAGCACCGGCAGGAACTGTGAAAATACTAGAGAGGATACCTACCTCTATAACGAGACCCATACCACCAGATGCATTATTCGGAGGATATATAATGCCGAGTAACAAAAAGCCGCCCATTGTGCCGATACATGCAATTCGCATCCCTTGAAACACATAATCACCAGTACTTTTTGTTTTTCCTGTAACAATCGAACCGATCTCATCCATGGGAATTTCCCTTTCAAAAGATTCACCTTTTTCCTGAATGCGGAGGGCATCAACCGTCATACCCGAATAAATACCACGAACCGTATTACTGGGGTCATAGGCACTGGATACCGCCACCCATTCATCTAAGGGAATCAATACCTGTTCCCCATCCTTTTCAAGTGTTAGACCACTCGCATCTTCCTGGGCAATCAGAGGTAAGGCACTTGCAGTAAGTAATATGCCTGCTATTAATCCTATTGTATATCGTTTCATTTTGAACTCCTTTATTTGAGCCAGAAGCGTTTCATACTGGAAATTACACAGAAATTACCCATCAGTGTGGGTGTCTCTTTTATAAACAAAAAAGCCCCACGCTTAGGTGAGGCTATTTGAGTCAGAAGCATTTTATTTAAAATAATTATTGATTATTTTCTGACATTTTAGGAATTGGTGAACTCATATCAGGACGGAGCTTTTGCAATTCTCTTATACGCTTCTTTATAGTACTTCTATATAATTCATTAAACTTTTCAGCCCCTTTTTCACCAAGCACTTTTTCAAAATCAGACAATGTATTTCCACCGCCTCCTGTGCTCATACTCAATTCTTCCATCGAATTAATAGGATATTCCCATAACCACATATCAGGATTAACCCCACTTACTAATTGATAAATATTGTGATGGTTTTTGCTATTTGTTGCTTCTTTGACTTTTTTGCTTAAGGCTGCAATCTCTCTGTATTGCCCTCCAGTGCCAGGATGAATAATATTCCATGATAAATGATAATAATTAGTCCACGCACCAGGACCATAACCGATATCTTTCTTCCTAGAAAGAAACATGATTCCATCTCCGTTAGAATTGTCAACAAAAGGTGCTACATATCTATTCCAGTGATCAAAATCAGCTTTGCTACGATCTCTTTCATCAAAATCTTTCCATGTGTGTGGACCAGACCAACCCGCAAATGATCCAGAATTTGGTCCACTAAGTACTTCAAAATAATATTCTGGCCATTTACCTTCGCCATGAAACTCTTTTACATGACCCTTTAATCCTTTTTCAAGCTGCACCGATTGTCCTTGTACAGGATTCATGTACCATGTTCTAAAGATAGTCTTTTCTTCATCTTGAGCGATTAGTAGACAAAACGACATTGAGTAAATTAATGTTAAAAGTAACGGCTTCATTTGTACTCCATTTTATTGTTAATGCATAGTGTTTAAATATACATTATAAAATTATTAAATAACAAATAAGGATTTTAAACTCCCTTATTTGAGCCAGAGGCGTTTCATACAGGAAATTACACAGAAATTAGCCCACAATGTGGGTGTCTCTTTTATAAACAAAAAAGCCCCCGTTAGGAGGCTATTTTAGATAGAGGCGTTTTATACAAAAAATTGCAAAAAATATTTTAGAGTGTGGGGACGGCATTTACTCCAAACCCCTACCCCCTTTATTTTCAGTGCCTGGGGGGTCTAGCTCGTTGAGAGTTCTCTTTATGATAAGCTTAATGGATCATAAGTGTGCCTATATATTGTATTGCATAGGCTGGTACAGGCATAGTAACTGTATAGCATGCAAGTGACAGCCTGACATCTTTGTGGAATATCAGGCTCACTTGCAACCAAGTATCATCCCCAGAACGTTAGAATCGAAGTGTGTCCACCATAAACGTGTCCACTTTTTGATAAACAGGTGGTTAAGATATGATAAGATATAGCAGTTTATTAGAATTTATTAATGATTAAATATAAGTAATGGATACAAAAAACCCCGTCGTGAAACGGGGTTTTATCGTCAGAGACAAATGGTGTCATCTCAAGTGTCGGGGTGAGAGGATTCGAACCTCCGACCTCCTGCTCCCAAAGCAGGCGCGCTAACCGGGCTACGCTACACCCCGAATTTCTTTTATCTTGATACTTTAAAACTTTTTTTGGGTGAGTGATGGGACTTGAACCCACGGCCTCCTGGGCCACAACCAGGTGCTCTAACCAGCTGAGCTACACCCACCATTCATATTCAACTGGAACTGTTCAATTGAAGCCGGGGAAATTAGGTGCATTACCCTGACTTAAGAAAAAGAAATTTACAGGAACTTGGCGCATCATTTTCCATTCAATATGATAGATTTAGGAAGGAATTATTGTAATTTTTCACATGCGCCTCCTCACCAGATATATCCTAAAGCAGCTCTTTTTGCCTTTTATCTTTTCCCTGCTGATTATTGTATTCATCCTGTTTACTCAATTTCTCCTCAGGGCCATTGACCGATTTTTGGGTAAAGGCCTCGATCTGGGGACCATTTTCGAATACCTGTTTTTAAACCTGGGATGGATCACCGCATTGTCCGTCCCCATGGCAGTGCTCATTGCTGCGCTTATGGCTTTCGGACAATTTTCTGAGGATAATGAAATCACAGCCATGCGGGCATCAGGGATCAGTTTTCTCACCATCGTACGACCCGCCCTGGCACTTGGGTTTGCCATCGCCATAACCTTAATTCTTTTTAATGCATTCATCATGCCAGAGATGAACTTTAAAGCACGAATGCTTTCCGGGGATATTTACCGCAAACGGCCCGACCTGAATATTGAACCGGGATATTTCATGGATGACCTCCCAGATTACAGTTTGATCATTCGGGACAAAGAAGACAATACATTAAAGGATGTTCGCATTTTCAGTAAAGGTATCGGAGAAACGCAAACCAGCATTCATTCCAAAACCGGCAACCTCACCACTATAGACGATGCCATTCTTCTCACATTATTTAATGGTGAAATTCATGAACTGGATTTAAAAGATTTTGGTAATTACCGCCGCATTGAATTTGAAAAACACATTATTACGATTCCTGCAGACGATCTTTTTTTGAATCGCCGGGATACCACCAGCCGCTCCGATCGGGAAATGACCATTCAAATGATTTTGAATAAACGGAAAGATATCAGCAATCGGGTTGACATTGTAAGAAGCCGGGTGGGTCGGGCGTTTCTCCGGACCAAAATGGATAGTATTGTTCCACCTAATTTTGAGGAAGCAAAATTGGTATTAACTCAATTTAAAAATGCCTTTGCGACCGATTCAACCAACAACGCCGATGCGATCTATCGAATGGAAAAAGATGTGAGCATGGCAGAACGGCAGCTTCGCAATGAATATAACCTGCTGCGCAGCTATGGGAAATCATCCAATAAATATGAGGTGGAATTACACAAGAAATTCTCTCTCCCCGTTGCCTGCATTTTATTCATTATGACAGGCGCATCACTGGGCGTTCTTTTTCGAAAGGGCGGTTTTACCATTGCCACCAGTCTCTCCTTCGGGTTTTTTCTCGTTTATTATATCTTTATGATCGGAGGAGAAGATTTGGCAGACCGCAATATTTTGTCCCCGATGGTAGGCATTTGGTCTCCCAATGTTTTATTATTTATTATTTCAGTATACCTCCTCCTCCATACGATCCGGGAGCAGCCGCCACTGCGCATTAATTTGAATATTTTTAAACGATTCAAAAAGAAAAAAGATGAATCCGACTCAACTGGTACAGCTTAAGATAAACGGGGAAACCATCCCCCAAACTGAATTGGCATCATTTATTAATGCCTATGTGGATGAAAAAATCAATGATGATGAAATGACGCCATTTCTGAAGGCTGTCCACGCCCATGGCATGACCGATGAAGAAACCATTACACTCACGGACATAATGCTGAATTCTGGTGACCGACTGGCATTCTCCAATATGGATGCTTATGTGGCGGATAAACATTCTACCGGTGGGGTTGGAGATAAGGTATCCATGGTTTTAGGACCCATCATGGCCGCGGCGGGATTGGCCATCCCCATGCTCACTGGCCGAAGTCTGGGACATACGGGAGGCACCACGGATAAGTTAGAAACCATACCGGGATTTCAAACCAGTTTAACGCTGGATCAATTCAAAGCCAATGTGGAAACCCATGGCATTTGTATTATGGGACAAACCGAATCAATCTGCCCTGCCGACCGTAAAATGTATGCCCTCAGGGATGTAACGGATACCATTGATTCCATTCCCCTCATTTGCGGATCCATTATGAGTAAAAAAATTGCAGAAGGCATTCAAGGGTTGGTGCTGGATATCAAAACGGGGAATGGTGCTTTTATGAAAACAATCGATCAGGCGCGATCTCTTGGACAAATACTTCAAAAAGTGGGTGAAGCATTCCATGTTAAAACAGATGTGGTGTATTCCAGTATGAATCAGCCATTGGGCCGAACGGCTGGTTTATGGTGTGAAATGGATGAATCCATTGCTGCCCTAAAAGGCGACGGTGCTGAAGACCTTATGGATGTTGTATTTGAATTGGGAAGTAAATTGTTGGTTCAAGCCGGAATTATTCGGGGTGAGACCGCAGCTGTTTCCATGCAAGAGAATCTGATTCAAAGTGGAAAGGCCTACGATAAATTTGAAGAAATGGTATCGGTTCAACGCGGTGATTTATCCCAAATAAAGCGATTACATCAGCCGAAATTTGAATTAATTGTATCGGCGAAATCCTCAGGATATGTGGAGTCTATGGATACACTGAACATTGGCTGGGCCGCTGTGGAGCTGGGATGTGGCAGGCGAAAAAAGGATGATATTTTGGATCCCACAGCCGGTATTGAATTCATGGCCAAAATCGGGAATAAGGTCCAAAAAGGAGATCCATTGTTTCGATGCTTCAATTCTAATGAAAATAAATTGAATTCTGCCCTAAATTACCTGCTGGATTCTGCCCGGATTGGGTCGGAAAAAAAGACCCACACATTGTTATTTAATTCATAGGAGGTTGCCATGGACAATTCCTTCAAAAAACTCTCATCCGCTAATGCGTCTGTTATCATGGAAGGTCTGGATGAAATTGGAAAAGATATATCCAATGGTATCTCAGGTGATAATCTTCCTATCATGTTTGATGCAGTAACATCTCTATTTTATATTGATGCATTTGATCGCCCCGATTTGAATACCGTCATTCATAAAGCAATGGAAACCGTGGCCAAAATGGGGGCACCTGCCATCCCTCTTGTCCTGGAAAAAGTGATCGATTCCGATATTAAAGCAGAATTGAATTTTGGCCGTGCCTGCGGCCTCATGGATGAAAACGCCATTCAACCCCTCATGGATGTCCTCTCATCCAACGATAGTTCGGATAAGATTGCTTTTGCCCTTTATGCCCTTGGGAAAATACAATCGCCTAAGATTGTGGTGGTCCTCCCGTTGATTCTGGAAAAAGTAAACAGTCCCCAAAAGGAATGTGAAGATACGGCTGTCCGCGCTTTGGGGAAAATTTGCGAAAATATGGATCCCCTTGATGTAAGCACAGAATTTCGAGAATCCATGTTTAATGCGTTGGTAAGTAAACTCTCCCATGGGAATGATGTGATTCGATCCAAAGCGATCCGAAACTTAGGAAAGCTAATTCAATATGGATTTACGAACGATATGCAGACAAAGGAAATTATGGGAAAAGTGAAACACGTTATGGGCCTGGATGAAGACCGGCAAGTTGATCCTGCCTATCTCGTACGCCGGGAAGCCCAGGAAGTTTTAGACGCGGTTTAATTCCTGCGGTGGACTTTACACAATTGGGATGGTTCAGTTCCCTTTATAAATATTTCTGTTTCTAGAGGACATAGATTGGTCGGCTTATTTTTAGTCAATGAACATATTTCAACATTAATTACCCCATCAGGACGTTCAAATTTTTCCCGTTTTAACCCAAGGGTATCATGAGCAGCTGTCATGAATCGCGCCCAGGCAGGGAGGGCGACACGAGAGCCGTCCTGTCTCTCACCCAAACTGACTTGAGGGTCATCCACACCAACCCAGACGCCGGCAGCCAATTGTTTAGAAAATCCCACAAACCATGCATCGGTCCAGTTTTGAGTTGTGCCCGTTTTACCGCCCGCAGGATGATAAAAATTATGGCGCCAACGGGCACTGCCGCCCGTCCCCGCATCCATGACAGTCTGAAGCATGGTTGTCATCACATAAGCCGACTCCTCCCGGAGCACTTCTTCTCGAATGGGATGGTATTCTTTAATCGTATTTCCATATCGATCTTCAACTTTACTGATCCCAAACGGCTGATTAAGAACTCCTTTATTTGCAAATGCAGAATAGGCGTTCACCATATCTAATAAATAAACTTCAGAGGTTCCCAGGGCAATAGCATCCACAGGTCGAATATTGGTTGTGAGACCCATGCGCTCTGCCATTGCTTTCACTTCTGTAGCCGGAACAAGCTCTTTCACCACGCGAATAGCAATCAAATTCACAGATTTTTTTATACCATCTCTAAGGGTGGTTAAACCACTGGTGGTCCCATCATAATTCCGGGGCATCCACTTTTCCCATTCTCCTTCTGCATTCAATATGCGCAGCACCAGAGGCTGATTTAATAGCTGCTTCGTCACAGCATAGCCGTTATCAATGGCCGCCGCATAAACAAATGGCTTAAATACAGAACCGGGTTGACGTTTTGCCTGAACCGCACGATTATATTGATCGTGATAATCGGGCCGCCCCCCTACCATGGCCAGAATGGCACCAGTAGTGGGATCCAGTGCAATAAAAGCACCCTGTACCAATAATTTATTTCGAAGGTCTTCATATAAAATGGAGTCGCCTTCCATCATCATTTTCACTGTATCGATAGGATAAATGCTATGATATGCCAGTTGCGAAAATTCCTCTTCATCATTGAACAATCGTTTGTTTAGTTTATCCTGATTGCTTCTGATGGATTCCATTAAGGATTTTTCAGCAATATCTTGTAGGCGCGTATCTAATGTGGTATAAATTTTAAGTCCATCACGATAAATGTTAACGCCAAGATGATCATCTTCCTTTTCCATGAAGCGACGAACATACTCAGTGAAATAGGGTGCTGTACCCTTGGCCTGAAATTCAATCACATTTTCCGATTCGATGGCCCGGGCTTCTGAATAAATATCACTAGTGATATATCGCTGATCCCGCATGACCCGCAATACCACATTTCGTTTATAATGGGCGCGCTCAGAATGACGTACAGGAGAATATCGGGCCGGGGCCGGGAGAATACCTATTATCATAGCAGATTCACCCAGGGTTAATGCAGAGGCACTTTTACCAAAATAGCGTTTCGCCGCCGCCTGAACACCATAGGTCCCATGTCCAAAATGGACATTGTTCAAATACATTTCCAATATTTCACTTTTGGTATATGTCCGCTCAATTTGAATCGCAGTGATCATTTCTTTAATTTTTCGAACAATCGTTTTCTTAAATCCAATCGTATCATATAAGGTGCGAGCCACTTGCTGGGTAAGAGAACTGAAACCCTGTTTATAACTCAAACTGATTAGATTGATGACCACTGCTCGAAATACATCCCGCATTGAAATGCCCCAATGGTTATAAAACCGACGATCTTCCGATGCAATGAGTGCATTTTTCATATTATTCGGTATCTGGTCAATACTGATAAAAATACGTTTTTCCAGGTATAATTCATCCAGAATCGCGCCATCGGCGGAGTAAATGCGCGTTACCAGATCCGGATCATAATTTTCCAATTGGTCTAAGGAAGGAAGGTCCTGTGCTAAATAAAATATATAGGCAAAAATAACAACCATTCCCATGAAGGAAAGTATGGCTGCCTTTTTTAAATATTTCGTCCAGTTTGAAATAGAAAGTTTGAAAGCCATCATGAAATTTAAGTCAATGCCCGAATCAGAAAAGACACGAACTTGATAAAGTTAACTCAAGGAACCGGCTTCGGTTCCAATAAATCAGGCTTTAAGTTTTTCCGGTTTAATCATTTTTTCCGGTTGAACCAGCCGGTCAAAATCTTCTCCGCTCAAATACCCCAACGCAATTATGGCTTCCCGCAGAGAGGAGTTGTCCTTGTATGCTTTTTTGGCCACTTCTGCTGCTTTGTCATATCCAATATGAGGATTTAAAGCCGTCACCAGCATGAGTGAATTGTATAAATTAGAATGAATCCGTTCTTCATTGGCTTCAATACCATCCACCGCATGGATCCGGAAAGAATCGCAGGCATCCGCCAATAGGCGAATAGACTGAATAATATTATACGCCATCACCGGGCGATATACATTCAATTCAAAATTACCGCTCGCCCCCGCAAATGATATTGTAACATCATTGCCCATCACCTGCGTACACACCATAGTCATGGCTTCGCATTGTGTTGGATTCACCTTTCCGGGCATGATGGAAGATCCCGGTTCATTGGCCGGTAAGAGAATTTCCCCAATTCCGGAGCGGGGACCACTGGCCAGCCATCTCACATCATTGGCAATTTTAAATAAGGATCCCGCAACCGTTTTCAGGGCGCCGGACAATTCAACGATGCAATCCTGCCCACCGAGAGCTTCAAATTTATTGACCGCTGTTTTAAAAGGTAAACCGGTGAGGGTAGAAATTTCATCCGCAACCATGGAACCAAATTCTTCAAATGAATTAATGCCCGTTCCCACAGCTGTACCGCCCATAGCTAATTCATAACAATGGTCCATGGCTCCCTCAATTCGGGTGATACCATGGGTTAGTGCCGATGCATAACCAGAAAATTCCTGACCCAAGCTTAAGGGTGTAGCATCCTGTAGATGGGTGCGCCCCAACTTAATAATGGATTCAAATTCTTTTGCTTTTTGTGAAAGGCTATCTCTTAATTTTGTCAGTTCCGGAAGCAATTGATTGATTGAAGCTTCAACAGCGGCAATGTTGATGGCCGTGGGAAATGTATCATTGGTGGACTGGCCCATATTCACATGATCATTGGGGTGAACCGGATCTTTACTTCCCAATTTTCCGCCCATCATTTCAATGGCACGATTGGCAATCACTTCATTAAAATTCATGTTGGATTGGGTGCCGGAGCCCGTTTGCCACACAACCAATGGAAAATGGTCATCCAACTTTCCATCAATCACTTCATCAGCCGCATTACAAATTTCCGTGGCCAAATTAGAATCTAGTTTTCCTACTTTTTCATTTACCGTGGCCGTCGCTTTTTTCAGTATACCATAGGCACGAATGAGTTCCCGCTGAAATCGTTCTCCCCCAATTTTAAAATTATTGAGAGACCTTTGTGTCTGGGCACCGTAGTATTTATCCTCTGGTACTTCCAGAACACCCATACTGTCTTTTTCTTTACGGTATCCCATCATCTATCGTTATTCCACCACCCAGGTGTCACCTGCATTCAGGATATCCTGAACAGAAGTTGAACCCTTCTTCTCTATTGCATTATTAATCTGTTCCATCATCAATTCTTCATAAGTGGGAGAATCAATGGCATAGAGGACACCAATAGGGTCGGGGAAATCAGATTGGTAAGTGAGGTTGGACAGGAGAGATGCAATTACATAATCAGATTCATTATGAACCAAAACATCATCAAGGCTCCACTTATCGCCAATCTCTACAATCATCGGTGTATTGCCATCTAGGCGAATTCCCCTATTTTTTTCTTTACCAAAAACCATGGGTTGGCCATTTTCAAGCCACAGGACTGTATCTGCTTTTGATTCTTTATCCGTCATAGGTCCGAACGCACCATCATTGAAAATATTACAATTTTGATAAATTTCAAGAAAAGAGGTTCCCTTATGTCCATAAGAACGTGTAATCATTGCCTGCATATGTTTGGTCTCTCTATCGATGGTTCGCGCCACATAAGTTGCACCGGTACCCAAAGCCAAAGTCAGAGGATTAAAGGGACGATCCAGAGAACCAAGTGGACTCGATTTTGTTACTTTCCCTATTTCGGATGTGGGTGAATATTGGCCTTTTGTTAACCCATAAATCCGATTGTTAAACAACATTACATTTATATCTAAATTCCTCCGCAGGAGATGAATGGTATGGTTCCCACCGATTGAAAGGCCATCTCCGTCCCCGGTCACCACCCAAACGGAAAGGTCCGGGTTTGATAATTTTACACCGGAAGCAATTGCAGGAGCTCGGCCATGAATCGTATGGAATCCAAAGGTATTCATGTAATAAGGGAAACGGCTGGAGCAGCCAATCCCGGAAATAAAAACAAAATTTTCCTTTGAAACACCCAAGTCCGGAAAAACTTTTTGTGCTTGGGCCAGGATGGCATAATCACCGCAACCGGGACACCAACGCACCGACTGATCTGAAGAAAAATCTGCCCGGGTGTAGGCTTTTACTTTTGTGTCTGACATAGTTTTATCCTATTAAATCTTTTGCAGTTTTTTGAATGTCCGAAGAACTGATTGGTTTCCCACGCACCTGATTTAATCCCTTCGCATCAATCAGAAATTCCGAACGAATCATTTTAATCAATTGACCATAGTTAATCTCTGGAATAAGAACGTTTTTGAATTTGATTAGAATTTCACCTAAATCATTCGGAAAAGGATTTACCCATCTTAAGTGTACATGACTTACTTTTTGTCCATCCGCCTGAAGTGTCTCTACCGCAGAACGACACGAACCTTTTGTACCACCCCAGCTGAGAATTAATAAATCACCGCTGGCATTGCCAAATATCTCTAATGGATCAAATTCGTTGGCAATGGCTTCTATTTTCTTGGCCCGTGTTGCTACCATATAGTGGTGGTTATCAGGATCGTAACTTACATTCCCGGTTAAATCTTCTTTTTCAATGCCGCCAATCCGATGTTCCAGTCCTTCTGTCCCGGGGATTGCCCATGGGCGCGCCAAGGTTTTTTTATCACGAGTGTATGGCATGAACTGGCCATCAATTAAATTTGATTCATCGGCAAATGTCACATCAAAATCTTTTAAATCATCCAATTGTGGCACTTGCCAGGGTTCCGATCCATTGGCCAAATAACCATCGTTCAATAACATGACCGGTGTCATATATTTCACGGCGATACGGCATGCTTCATAGGCCACAAAAAAACAATCTCCCGGTGTGGCAGATGCAATCACAGGCATGGGTGCTTCCCCGTTTCGGCCATACATGGCCTGGAGTAAATCAGACTGTTCTGTTTTTGTGGGTAAACCCGTACTGGGACCTCCGCGCTGAACATTAATAACCACCAAGGGCAATTCAGCAATGATTGCCAATCCTAATGCTTCGGATTTTAGCGCAATCCCCGGGCCTGATGTTGCCGTAATACCAAGATTCCCGACAAATGCGGCGCCAATAACCGATCCAATCCCAGCTATTTCATCCTCGGCTTGGAACGTTTTAATTCCTAAATGTTTCCATGCAGCAAGTGTATGCAGAATATCACTGGCTGGTGTGATGGGATAGCCACCATAAAATAGCCCCAGTCCAGATTTTTCAGCAGCGGCTGCTAACCCCAATGAGAGGGCATAATTCCCAACTACATTTCGATAAGTTCCCGCAGGCAAGTTGGCCTTATCGACCGTATAACGGGTGGTAAAAATTTCAGTTGTTTCACCATAATTATATCCTGTATCCATGGCCCGAATGTTTGCCTCTACCAATTCAGGGCGTTTGGCAAATTTAACGGCTAACCAGTCTTTTGTGGATTGGATCGGACGATCATAAATCCAGAAGAGAAGCCCCAGAGCAAAGAAATTTTTTGTACGTTCCACCGTTTTAGAGGGAAGTCCCATATCTTCACATGCTAGGGCAACCATTTTGCCCATTTCAATTGAATAAAGGGTAAAATAGTCATCAAGAGTTTTATCTTCCAAAGGGTTCGTATCGTACCCCGCCAATTTAAGGTTTTTGGGTGTGAACGCATTGGCGTTACTGATGATGATACCACCCGGCGTAACCTCTTTTTGATGTACTTTCAACGCAGCAGGATTCATTGCCACCAATACATCCGGTCTATCTCCCGGCGTGTGAATATCCTTCGAACTGAACTTGATTTGGAATGCACTCACACCAGCGAGAGATCCAGCAGGCGCACGGATTTCCGCCGGAAAGTCAGGAAGCGTACTTAAATCATTACCCACAATGGCGGTGGTTTCCGTAAAACGGCCGCCCGTAAGCTGCATTCCATCACCGGAATCTCCGGCAAACCGAATAACAACTTCATCTACCTTTTGTGTGGATATACTCATGAATTTTCCTTGATATTCTTGTTAATAATATAATTTAACCTCGTATCTATATCATACCAGCGCGGTGGATTTAGCTGTATTTAAATCTATGAATAACATATTGTATGGCTGGTTTCCAAGCCTCAATTTACAGACCTGTTTTGACTCAAAACAATGAATTGTGAACAAAATTTTCCATAAACTTTAGAAGCACTTTAACCACCTCACTTTCTTGACCTAAATTCTACCCATGATAAAGCATAATCAGATTAAGCTGACTGAATATTCACACGGTTCCGGTTGAGCCTGTAAAATCGGTCCTGAGGACCTTGCCCAGGTACTGGGTAATCTTGACTCAGTCACCAATGAAAATGTAATTGTTGGATTTAATGAATCTGATGATGCCGCAGTGGTGCGTCTTGAAGATGGTACACTGGTCGTACAAACAGTCGATTTTTTCACCCCGATTGTCAATGATCCCTATCAATTTGGCCAAATCGCTGCCGCCAATTCCTTATCAGATATTTATGCCATGGGAGCGATTCCAAGGTTTGCACTCAATATCGTAGGATTTCCAATCAAAGAATTGCCAAGAGAAATCTTGACAGAAATACTTCGCGGTGGGTCCGATAAAGCCAAAGAAGCGGGGATCCCAATTGTAGGCGGTCATTCTATTGATGATAAAGAACCAAAATATGGATTGGTGGTAACGGGAGAAATCGCGGAAAATAAATTAATTAAAAATAGCGGCGCCAAGGCGGGAGATGCATTGGTCTTGACAAAACCTTTGGGGACTGGCATTATTTCTACGGCCATCAAGCGGGATTTAGTATCTGATAATTTGATTAATAACGCCGTGAAATGTATGGAAACCCTGAATGAAGCTGCTTCAAAATTGATGCATCATTTTGATGTGCATGCAGCCACAGATGTGACTGGCTTTGGCTTATTAGGGCATCTGTCAGAAATGTGTAAATCGAGTGGTGTTTCTGCTGAAATTATCTTTGACAAACTTGAATTTTTGGAAGGTGTTTTTAAATTAGCCAATGATGGAATTATCCCGGGTGGAAGCAATCAAAATCTTGAATATGTATCTACATTTGTCTCTTTTTCCAAGACCTTCACTGACGCACAAAAACTGATGACTGCTGATGCCCAAACATCTGGGGGATTGTTGGTGGCCCTTCCCCAATCCCAAGCCGAAGATTTTGCAAATCAATGTGCGAAATCTACAGGCCTTCCCGCTCAGCAAATTGGCGTATTTACCCAATCTGCTGGCAAAATAATTACGATTTTATAATACCCACAAAACCGATTGTAAATTAAACAATATCTTTTATATACGATAATAATAGTCGTATTTATTTCTTGGAATGTATTTTATGAAAAGGGTAAATTTCACGGCTGGAAAAACCCATGTTAAAACTTACACGCAAAGTCGAATATGCCTTAATTGCCCTGCGGCACATGCAAGCCATGAAACCGGGGAAATTAACGAGCGCTAAAGAAATCGCTGAAGCCTATGGTCTTCCCCAACAATTATTAGCCAAGACCCTCCAACAAATGGCACGAGACAAGACCATTGAAGCTGTTCAAGGTCCATCTGGCGGTTACCGTATTTTGTCTAATTTAGATAAAATATCCTTGAAAGATTTTTTCGAAAAATTAGAAGGACCATTGGGAATTATGGATTGTTATTTCGATTCAGATTGTGTTCAAATAGGGGCTTGCAATATTCGAGTTCCTATACAACGTATTAATGAAAACATGCGAAATATGTTTTCAAAAATGTCTTTAAGGGAGGTAACTCAATAATGGGACAAGTTAAAAAAGAACAGATTATCCAAATTTTAAAACAGTGTTATGACCCGGAATTACCGGTGGATCTGTGGAATCTTGGATTGATTTATGACATCCAGATTCAAGAATCTTATGATGAAAATAAATCCGATGTGAATATCACCATGTCACTCACAACACCCGGATGCTCCATGGGTCAGGATATGGCACAGGATATTAAAACTAAATTGGAATCTATGGATGAAGTGAACCAGGCTTTTGTGGAAGTGACTTTTGACCCGCCATGGAACCCAGAAATGATATCTGATGAAGCCAGGAAAAAATTGGGTGTCGGCGTATCCGGTCCTCAAGAAAGACAAGAATCCAACATTAATAAGGAGTGGGAATAATGGAAACCAAATCCAATACACAAGAAATTTTTGACGCAGGCATTACCGTTACCGAAAAAGCAGCCCAGCGTCTGGCTACCGTCATGGAAGCTGAAGAGAAAAAAGGATTCGGACTGCGAATGGAAGTCACCAGCGGTGGCTGTTCCGGAATGAATTACAATATGTCCTTCGAAAAAGAACAAAAAGAATTTGATAAAGTTTTTAAAAGTAATGGGTTGAAAGTTTTTTGCGATCTGAACAGTTATCTCTACCTCAAGGGAATTGAAGTGGATTTTTCCAACGATATTCTCAATGGTGGATTTAGAATTGTCAATCCAAACGCCGAGCGTACCTGCGGATGCGGCACTAGTTTTTCCATGTAACCTTATGGCTAAAAGTAACCCAATCATCGATTCGGCGATCAGCCAGGAATACGAATACGGTTTTGTAACTGATATTGAACAAGAGACAATTCCTCCTGGCTTAAATGAAGACGTTATTCGCTTGATTTCTTCCAAAAAAAATGAACCGGATTGGCTACTTGAGTGGCGGTTGAAAGCCTATAACCAATGGTTGAAAATGGAAGAACCGAATTGGGCAAAACTACATTATGCTGAAATTGACTTCCAGGCTATTTCATATTATTCTGCACCAAAGGAAAAAGAAAAACTCAAAAGTCTGGATGAAGTAGATCCTGAATTATTGGAAACATATACCAAGTTGGGCATCCCTCTGGAAGAACAAAAAATGCTGGCCAATGTGGCCGTGGATGCGGTCTTTGATAGTGTATCCGTCACCACGACTTTTAAAGAAGAATTAGGGAAAGCAGGCGTCATTTTTTGCTCCTTTTCTGAAGCTGTAAAAACCCATCCAGAATTGATTCGAAAGTATTTAGGCAGTGTGGTCCCTCCAACCGATAATTATTTTGCCGCACTTAATTCAGCTGTTTTCAGTGATGGCAGTTTTGTTTATATCCCGAAAGGCGTTCGGTGCCCCATGGAACTGTCCACTTATTTCCGGATCAACGCAGCCAATACTGGCCAATTCGAGCGGACGCTCATCATTGCCGAGGAAGGTAGTCATGTCAGTTATCTCGAAGGATGTACCGCACCCATGCGGGATGAGAACCAACTTCACGCAGCTGTGGTAGAACTCATCGCTCACAAAAATGCTGAAATAAAATATTCTACCGTCCAAAATTGGTATCCCGGCGATCCGAAAACAGGTAGAGGCGGCATCTATAATTTTGTGACAAAACGGGGTATTTGTATCGGTGATAATTCTAAAATTTCATGGACGCAAGTTGAAACAGGATCCGCCCTTACCTGGAAATATCCCAGCTGTATTTTAAAGGGGGATAACTCGGTCGGTGAATTTTATTCCGTTGCCTTATCCAATAATTTTCAGCAGGCGGATACGGGAACCAAGATGATCCATATTGGTAAAAATACCCGCAGTACCATTATATCAAAAGGTATTTCTGCAGGAAAAGGACAAAATACCTATCGGGGTGGTGTCAAAATAATGAAAAGTGCTGAATATGCCCGTAACTATTCCCAATGTGATTCCATTTTAATCGGAGACGAATGCGGCGCCCATACATTCCCATACATTGATGTCCGAAATCCAACAGCGCAGATGGAACATGAAGCGTCCACATCCCGCATTGGTGAGGATCAATTATTTTACTGTAACCAACGGGGTATTTCCACAGAGGATGCCGTGTCCATGATTGTAAATGGATTTTGCAAAAAAGTATTCAATGAACTCCCCATGGAGTTCGCCGTGGAAGCGCAAAAACTCATGGAAGTGAGTCTTGAAGGCGCGGTTGGCTAATTACAATAAATAATAATAATAAATTATTCATATGTTGGAAATAAAAAACTTACACGCCGGAGTGGATGAAAAAGAAATCCTGAAAGGCATCAACCTATTCGTAAAACCAGGAGAACTCCATGCCATCATGGGTCCAAATGGTTCCGGGAAAAGCACTCTTGCCAACATTATTACGGGGCGGGATCATTATGAAGTCATGGAAGGATCTGTTACGTATAATGGGAAGGATCTATTAGATATGTCACCAGAAGATCGGGCCCTATCTGGAATCTTCATGTCCTTTCAATATCCCGTTGTAATTCCCGGCGTAAATAATACCTATTTTCTTCGGGCAGCACTGAATGCCAAGTTAAAAAATCAGGGCCTAAAAGAGATGAATGCTGTGGACTTTATGCATCTGATCCGTGAAAAATTAAAACGTGTGCAAATGGATGAAAAATATTTAACACGCGCAGTTAACGATGGGTTCTCTGGTGGAGAAAAAAAACGGAATGAAATTCTTCAAATGCTTACCCTGGAACCAACCTTCTCCATATTAGATGAAACTGATTCCGGGCTGGATATTGATGCATTGAAAATTGTAGCCGACGGGGTAAACAATTTTCGAAATAAAGAACGGTCTTTCCTGGCCATTACCCACTATCAACGATTGTTGGAATATATGGCGCCTGATTTCATTCATGTTTTAATTGATGGGAAAATTGTAAAATCTGGCGATAAATCTCTCGCGATAGAATTAGAAAAAAAAGGCTATTCCTGGTTGGAAAAATGAGCTACTTGGATCAACAGTTTGATGCGCTCCTGAAATATTGGCCCGACGAAGATAGAAACATTCGCACACTCCGGACCGATTCATTTGATCAATTTAATACCATCGGCTTCCCAACAAAAAGATGGGAAGAATGGCAGTTTACAGATTTCTCGAAATTTATTAAAAAACAATACAGACTTTCCTGGTCCGAAGATCTCCCGTCCATTCCAAAATCAATTCCAGGATTAATTCCAGATCTGAATTTTATTCTCATTATTAATGGGCATTACCAATCACAATTATCAGCCTTACCAGATGGAGTTAGAGTCTCAACTCATCTTAAGGATTTTAATGCTTATCAAAATATTTACACATCTGGGTCGAACCAAAATCCTTTCCAGGTACTCAATACGGCCATGATGAATTCTGGGGTTCCCATTCATATTGAACCCAATCAAATAATCGAAAACCCGATCCAAATTATTTATTTAATGACCGACCTATCTGAACCATTAATGAATCACCCGCGGTTTCACTATCATATAGGTGAGAATTCTCAAGCAACCATTGTTGAACATTATATTGGGTTATCTGATCAACCCTACTTTGTGAATTCCGTAAGTCATGCCACCATTGGCAAAAATGCATCTTTCAATCATGTTCGCATTCAAGAAGAAACAGAATCTGCCAGCCATATTGCATCCACCCATTATCAATTGGAAACAGACGCACGATTAAATGCGACTCACTTTTCTCTGGGCGGTGAACTTTTTCGTCATGATATTCAAATTACGTTTAATGGCAATGGCGGAGATGCAACCCTGAATGGGTTATGCCTCACGGAGAATCATCAGCATCATGATCAGCATGTAACGGTAGATCATCAGCACGATAGTTGCAACAGTCATCAGCTTTTCAAATATATTCTGGGCGATAAATCTTCCGGTGTATTTAATGGCAAAGTGATTGTTCGAGAAAACACCAAACAAACGGACGCAGATCAATCCAACAAAAATTTACTCTTAAGTCCGGACGCATTGATGAATGCCAATCCGCAACTTGAAATATATTCGGAAGATGTAAAATGTGCCCATGGTTCCACTACGGGACAGATCGATTCAGAAGCGCTTTTTTATATGCGATCTAGAGGACTCACCCAGCGAAAGGCCACCGAATTAATTATTGGCGGATTTGCTGAAGAAATCATGAAGTCCATATCAAACGAAAATATTTCAGATTATATCAATGAGAAAATCAATCAGTGGTTAAGGTCGTCAAATAATGATGACTGATATAATGGATAAACTGGCTTCCATACGGGAAGATTTTTCTCTGTTCACAGAGCCTCGTGATAAATATATTTATTTGGTGGACTTAGCCAAGGAATCGACAGGACTTCAACATGAAGAACAAATTGATGCAAATAAAATTAGTGGATGTACATCACAGGCCTGGATTGTCAGAGAAAAAACCGGTGACTCGTTTACATTCCGTACCGATTCAGATGCCATGATTGTGAAAGGATTATTATTCTTGATTGAACGGGTATTTAACGGACATTCAAAAAATGAAATTTTAGGAATCGATGGTAATCGATTTTTAACATCCGTGGGTTTGGAGAGGGCCATTAGTAGCCAGCGTACCAATGGATTTTCCAATGCTATTCATAAAATTCAAACAGAACTACTGAAATAAACTATGTATAATGATATTGATGAAAAAGTGATTATTGATCGGGATTGTGAAGCAACCTTGATCCCTTTCGGCAACAAGATTACCCTGAAAAAAGGTGAAGAAGGCCATATTACACAAGCCTTGGGTGGCAGCTATACAATCATGATTCGGGGCAACTTGGTCCGAATCGAAGGCAAAGATGCGGATATTATTGGCAAAATTCCTGAAATCCAACCTTGGATGGAAGAAAAAAAAACAGATGAGCGCGTTAATGAAAAGGCTGTGTGGGATTCCATGAGGACCTGTTATGACCCGGAAATTCCTGTGAATGTTGTGGATCTTGGACTCATTTATTCATGTGAAATTTCTAATGATGAGGATGGCGGTTCCTTTATAGAAATTAAAATGACGTTGACGGCACCTGGATGCGGGATGGGCGATATGATTGCCTCCGAAGTGAAACAAAAAATTGCCGGCGTTCCTGGCACCTCGGACGTAAAAGTCGAATTGGTTTGGGATCCCCCATGGGATCGAAGCATGATTACAGAATCCGCCAAACTTCAACTCGGCATGCTTTAATGCTTGATGTTCAATCTATCCGTAAGGATTTCTCTATTTTCAGTCAGAATGAAAACCCCTTTATTTTTCTGGACTCGGCCTCTACCACACAAAAACCACAAAGCGTTATTGATGCTATATCCTCTTACTACGATTCATATGCTGCCAATGTCCACCGTGCCCTGTATGCCATAGGAGAAAAAGCCACAGATGAATATGAAGGCGTTCGGAAAAAAGTAAAAGAATTTCTTAATGTTCCTGACACCCATTCCGTCATTTTTACCCGAAGTACAACCGAATCCTTAAATTTGATTGCTTATGCATGGGGACAAAAATTTCTGAATTCGGAAAGTGAAATTTTACTATCAGAAATGGAACATCACAGCAACCTTGTCCCATGGCAATTGGTGGCTCAAAAAACAAAATCTTCATTAAAATTTATTTCACTTACGAATGATGGTACGCTTGATCTTGAACCCATAGATTCTCTTTTTTCTAAGCGGACTAAACTCATGTCAGTTAGTCACCAGTCCAACGTGTTTGGGACTGTGAACCCAATAGAAATGCTTATTACCAAAGCAAAAGATGTGGGTGCAATTACAGTCATTGATGGAGCACAATCCGTGCCTCATATGCAGGTGGATATCACCCAATTGGGTTGTGACTTTTATGCTTTTTCTGGTCATAAAATGGTGGGGCCAACTGGCGTAGGTGCATTAATTGGGCGGACAGATTTACTGGAAGAAATGGATCCTTTCATGGGTGGCGGTGAAATGATCGACACCGTAACTTTAGAAAAATCCACATGGAATAAAGTCCCATGGAAATTTGAAGCGGGTACACCCAATATTGCCCAGGTAATAGGCCTCGGTGCCGCCATTGATTATTTAAAAAATGTTGGAATGGAGAAAATCCACGCCCATGAAAAAGAATTGTTGGACTATGGATTGGTTGTTTTATCCCTAAATAAAGAAATCACTCTTTTCGGAAATGCAGATAATAGAGGTGCTGTGATTCCATTTAACGTGAAAAATATTCATCCCCACGACTTAGCTAAATTCTTGGATACAGACGGCATTTGTGTTCGAGCGGGCCACCATTGTGCACAACCAATTATGAATCATTTGGGGGTCACGGCCACGGCACGAGCCAGTTTTTATTTATATAATACAAAAAATGATATTGATGCGTTGGCGGAAAGTATTGAAAAAACCGCCCGCATATTCGCCTGACTTTTGCTTATTTTTCACCCGATGACTAACCATCTATAAAGGAGTTTGACTATGAGTGAAAATGGAAATGAATCAAAAAAGTATAAATATCTCGTCACCATGCGTTGGTATGTGGAGACAGATGAAGCCTTGGTTGCCGGTGCGGCTGAAACGGACGAAAAGCTACTCGACATCGTTCGCCATCGAAAAGATGGCTCCAAAAGCTGCAGTACCTGTCCCACCCATAACTATGAAGGATATGGTATTTTAGATTACCATTATTTTATGGGTGATAAAAAACCAGTATATATGTCCACCGAACAGATTAAGGACTAAGTGGAAACCATTTTTCTAAATGATTTTTTGGATGACGGCATTTTAAAGGAAAAAGTATTTCGGGAAAAAGTGGCCACCATAGATTGGTCCCAATATGCCGACAAGCGGGTGCTTATTAAAGGATGTTCAGAAGTGCCCATCCCTACCTGGGCTTTTTTAATTTTGACAGCACAATTGGCGCAATACGTTGAACGGATTTATTTCGGGGAACTCCGTTCTGCGGTTAAAATATTTACGCGAAGCAAATAATATATTCATAAAATTATGGCGAATAAATAGATATGAGCGAACGGGTTAGTTGGGAAGAATATTTTATGAATATTGCCCGTGAGGTGGCAACCCGATCGACCTGCGATCGAAAACATGTGGGCGCCGTTATCGTTCGGGGAAAAACGATTTTAGCTACAGGTTATAATGGCTCTATCCGTGGATTGGCCCATTGTGATGAAGCGGGACATGAAATGGAAAACACCCATTGCGTCCGGACCATTCATGCAGAAGCCAATGCCATTGTGCAATCTGCTCGCCATGGTGTTCGTCTCGAGGATAGTGAAATTTACGTTACCGCTTCTCCCTGCTATGATTGTTTTAAGCTTATTGCAAACTCAGGTATAAATAAAATATATTTTGGTGAGTTCTACAGAGATGAGCAGATTCTACAATATGCTAATGAACTTAAAATTGAATTAGTTGATCTATCTAAATAATCAATTAAAGCTGAAAGAAATAATCAAATTTTAAAAATAGGGAATTTGATTTAGA
>Ga0209501_10001805_pt1 | contig 23151 bp, 20 predicted proteins | sample ArcticOcean_MG_C_4_FD_187434 | JGI IMG/M metagenome (GOLD analysis project Ga0209501, IMG submission 187434) | Marine microbial communities from western Arctic Ocean - ArcticOcean_MG_CB4_134 (SPAdes) (version 2) | ecosystem: Environmental > Aquatic > Marine > Oceanic | place: Arctic Ocean...
CGAAGTCGGAACAAATTCCCGATTCAATATTGCATATTGTCCATTCAACTTCAATATCTGTCAATCCCAAATTACTCTGGTGAGTGATTGAGTAGGTTGGCCATTCGCCAACATAGAGGTTGTCTGCTTGAATCATCAAATCACCAGTTTCTGGATTACTTGACCAGACCAATGGTAGATTATCAATCACTTCAAGAGTTACATCGTATACTGTTGTAGCATCGTGAGAATCTCGTACTACTATGGAAATAGTGTGAGTGCCTTCCGAATCAAACCATGCTTTGATTTCTCCAGATAAAGCGTTGTATCGAGAACCTGTCTTCCATGTGTCGGAAGAAACTATCACATTGATTGGGTCTACTGGGTCATCAACGTCAAACATGTTGTCTGCTACATTAAAGATGAATTCTTCATCTACCTTTATTCTCAAGTTTTCAAAGGATGAAACATCAAGTGTTGGTGCATCGTTAATATTAGCAATAATCACTGTCAATTCTGCCTCAGCGAATTGGCCATCAGAATCTAATGCTTTTACAGTTATCAAACCGGTCCCAAATACTGTGTCATCCACCGCATCAATGTTCAGAGTATGACCATTTAACTGAGCGGTTAACAATGAGTTGTTCGAGATGTATTCAACACTCAACACAAGTCCCATTGGGCTTGCTGATTCGCCACTGCTATCGGTGTCTGATAGGTATGGTGTCAGGATGATGGAGGTTCCAGATCCCTCGTTGAAGGACTGGGTTGGTAATGAGGACCAACGTGGTGCTCCGTTTTCAATAACCATGATGTTGAGTGTACCGCTGTTGCCATCTTCACCATCGTTTATTGTGAGTTGTAATGGTTGGGTTAGTACCTCTCCTTGTGGGTTCTTGTTAACTGAATCAAATCTAACTTCAATCTCTCCGCTAACTGGGTCCCACTCTCGGAAGGCAGGGTTAGTGCTTGAAATGACTAATTGGTCAAGAGGTGTTTCAGCATCGCAAATTAATCCTGTTACATCAATTTGTTCAATTGTTTCAACCTTAACTGTTGGCTGACCTGGATAGGTTGGGCAGTTTAGTGGAACTTCGCCTAGGTTTTCAGAAGTTACAACCATCGGCAATCCATTCTGTAGTGTGAATGCGTTGCTGTTAACTGTTGACCATTCTCCAATTTGTCCGCGTGCATCAATCATCTTGGCGCGCACGTCATATCCTCCACTGCTTGCAGAGTTTGGTGGTGAAACGGTAAACAAGAATCGCTCGTTACCGCCACCAGCACCCATCAGAGTACCGCCAGTAACCCACGCATCTGTCCATTGGTTTACACCATTTACACTGGTTTCAAATTCAGCGGACATAGTGCTCATGTCGTCAACATTATCGTTTGACATTCCTGTGACTTCAAAGTCAAGAGTTTGACCGCGAGGAATTAATGTTTGACCAGTTGAAATTGGCTTGCTGGTCGTTGGGATTAGATCGTGAGCAACTCCAACATCTCTCATGTTATTGGAACCAACGTTCTTTTCTCCAGTAGTACCGGTCAACTTGACACGGAAAACCGTGCTAGGGTCACTTGAGTCCATTGGAGTGTTGATTGTATCGAATTGAGCAGAAACTGACTGTGTTAATCCGATTGTTAGGCTATTTAGCGAAACTGCTTGGCCGATTGCGACTTCAGAGCCTGAACTTGTTACCTGATAGAACTGGATTTGGCCGCCTGCCGAATAGTCTTCCTGACCGGTGTTGCCAATAGTTGCATCTAATTTGAGCATATCACCAGTTTGGAATCCCCCGGAAGTTGCATCAAGGTTTGTAACAGTCATATCAGTTACAGAGAGATCCATTGGATTCATGTCACTATCTGTTGCAGAGTAGACATCGTATCGTGTTGCGCCAGATGACCAACCACTTTGAAGAGCGGCTACAGTCAACATGTTAGATGTATCACCATTGTAAACAGTTGATTTTGGAACTGTCCATGAGACTGAAGCAGGTGTTGACGAAAGAGTCAATTGAGCAAAGCCATTGTTTGCTGTATTAGTCAACCACTTCTTGAAGCAATTATGTGGCTTTGAGCCGTCAGCATATGGATATGAGTGGCAGGTATACTCTGTTACTGCTGCGAAAACCGAAACAGTCTTTGTTCCAGTACCGAGGTAAGTTGCTTCAACTGTGATATCAACATCGTTCCCGTTTGGAGTTTGTGTCACAGACATAGCGTAATCATTTACAGTAGAATGCATATTGTTGCTCATGCCGCCAGAACCACTGAAGAGATTGTCGTAGGTATTAGTGCCACCTGCACCAGATTTATAGCAAGTTGTCGAACCATGGGCGCACTGTCCGAAATACGCTCTTGGCGCACTGTTAGAGCCACTAGAATCTAGATGAGAAATCCGGTTAATTGGGGAACTTTCCCCTGCTTGAGAAGTTCGAAGAACTTGGTATTGGGCTGAAATGTAGGAAATATATACAAATTCATCTGTGTTACTACCTTTCAACTGAGTCAATGAAGGAGATGCACTTCCGTAACATGGAGGACAATTCTGCCCTCCAATATACTCAGCAAATACTACGTGTCCCGGTGAAGGGGCTTTCAGTACAACATCTTTGGTCTCCAAAGCCGATGAATTTTCATCGGTTTCAGTTTCTTCCACTGCATCCATGAGAGCACCCCAGCTCATCATTATCATCAGTGCGGTCAAAATCAAGGGGGTCAAACTACGTGGTCCCATATCTTTGGCTGAAGTATAGACATATATTAAGCAAAGTGGGGGGGGATATTGGTAGACTTTCTTGTTTCAATTGTAAATTTAGCGAAATTTACAACATTTGCTTGTTAGTAAAGAGGGCTTTACTTGGCTTTGAGCCGCCTTAGTTAACAACACTCACATCATTCGTGAAACAATGCGTTCGGTCTGCTCATTGTTGAGACTGAGTTCACGGTGGGCTAGTGGCCCACCCTCATCAAGCACCGGTTCCTGTTCCTCTAGTGTCAATCGTGTGTTGGTCTTGAAGAATACACCTGTGTGAATAACATCACCCCAAACCATTGCCTTCTCCATGCCTTGCTTCCAATCACTCGAGTCATGCTCAATGTCTTCGAGCGGCTGAACTCGCGGTCTGAAAAATTGATAGGTGTTGACTTTGTTAAATGTCACACAAGGACTGAACACGTCAAGTATGGCAAAGCCCTTGTGTTCAATACCCTCTTTGATCAATCTAACCAACTGTTTGATGTTACCAGTGTAACCTCTTGCTACCCATGTCGCGCCAAAGGTGATTGCATTTGCAATCGGGTTAATTGGTAATTCTACACTCCCATGAGGGGTGCTCTTGGTCTTCATACCAACCTCACTGGTTGGAGAAATTTGACCGGTGGTAAGACCGTAAATCTGGTTGTTCATCACTAGATACAGAATATCGAGGTTACGTCTACTAGTATGGGTAAAGTGGTTACCGCCGATGCCGTAGCCATCCCCATCACCTCCCGTAGCAATAACCGTCATCTCGTGATTAGCAAGTTTAGCCCCAGAAGCGTGGGGTAAAGACCGACCATGTAAGGTGTGCATACCGTAGGACTTGAAGAAGCCCGGCAGGTTTGACGAGCACCCAATACCACTGACTGTTAGAATCTGATGCGGTTGTAGGCCTAGTTCTGAAACCGCTCGTTGTAGCCCACTGAGTACGCCGAAGTCGCCACATCCAGGACACCAATCAGGGTCTACCTTACCCTTGAAGTCCTTCGCTGTCAAAGTTAGTTGTGTATTTGTCTCACTCATCAATTCACCACCTTAAACGATAATCTCCTCATATGGAACAGAAATCGTCTCGTCTCCTTCGAGTTGCCTCTGAACCGCCGCCACAATGTGATGTGGCTTGAATGGCTCGCCGTCATACTTACGGATGTGGCCATCAACTGTAAATCCGGTCTCACCCCGCATATAGCGGTGGAACAAACCGGAGTAATTGTTCTCAATGAGAATGGTACGCTTGCATGAAGACAATAATTCAACCGCCTCATCTGCATGGAATGGAACTATCCACTTGAAGTGCAGGTGATTGGCAACGACGCCAATAGCGGCAAGTTGTTCAATGGCTTCCTGAATAACACCAGCGGTTGAGCCCCAACCTACCAAAGTAACCTCGGCGTTGGAATCTCCAACAATTACCGGAGGAGGTAGATCTTTCAGCAGACCGGGCATCTTGCGCTGTCGCTTCTCCATCATTGCCCGACGCTTGTGCGGGTGAGTGAATTCGTCGCTGATTAGTACGCCATCTGGCATATGCTCATCACTAGCGACAATGTGCTCGTATCCAGGGATACCAGGAAGAGCGCGCGGGGAAATACCACTTTCTGTGAATTTGTAGCGCTCGTAATTATCGGCGTCGTCTCCGGCTTCGGTGATGAGTTCACCACGGTCGATGACCGGGTGCATATCAAGCAAATCTGGATTGATAGTTGAAGTCTCATCGGATATCAGCAAGTCGGAGATGATTATCGCTGGCAACTGGTACTTGTCTGCTAAGTTGAACACTTCGGGAATGGTCTGGAAAGCATCTAGGGGACTGCTAGGGGCGAGGATTAATTTCGGGAAGTCACCCTGACTTGCACCGAGTACCTGCCACAAGTCACCTTGCTCTGTTTTTGTGGGAACCCCTGTTGAGGGTCCAGCACGCTGCACATTGACGATGACAATTGGTACCTCCATCATACCGGCTTCACCAACGCCTTCGGTCATCAGCGCAAATCCACCACCGGAGGTGGCACACATTGAACGGCAGCCCGCGTGGGCCGCACCAACAGTCATGCAGATGACGCTAATTTCGTCCTCAACCTGCCGCACCATGATACCGAGTTCGCGAGCATTGGCCGCCATCCAGTGTAGGATGCCGGTTGAAGGACTCATTGGATAAGCGCAGTAGAACTTGACGCCGGCGCTAGCAGCCGCCATAGCGAATGCCTGATTTCCTGCCCAAACCGCGAGCGGTTCACTGGGCGCTGGTGCCTGCTGTGAGGCAGGTTGGAAATTATCTGCCGAGTAATCATATGCTGCCTGTCCGACTTCTACATTCGCAGCCACGAGTTCCTCACTCTTGCCTGAAAACTGGAAATTGAGAACGTCTGCAAGTGCGGCGAACTCTATTCCGATTAGTTGGCAAGCGACTGCGATGGCCACCGTATTCTGCATCAGTTTATTTGCACCTTTACCAGCCAACTCACCCACAGCCATCGGGCAGAGTTGAACTCCTTCTGCCGATTCCCCAGGTTCGATAGTGTCGCTGTTATAGATGACTGAAGTTCCAGGACCAAGGTGCTCGAGGTGTCGGTCCATTGTGTCTTGATTGAGGCAGATTATCAGATTTATGACATCACCGTGAGTGCGAACTTCACGGTCACTGCACCGGACGGTGAGGAAAGAATGCCCACCACGGATGATAGATTGGTAGGCGTTGTAGGCGTACATGTGAATTCCCCGACGAGCAAAAAGGCGAGCGAGGATATTCCCAGGAGTTGCGATGCCTTGTCCGGCCGCCCCTCCGATACTGATGACATAATCAAATCCGCTCATTTCTTTTCACCAACCAGACGCTCACTTGCATCATTCCGGCCCCTGTGCTATGGAGTCCATTTGGAAGCCCGATGGTCAAGCCATTATATCGGTTCCGATTTGAAGACCCGGGACGACCTATATGACAAATTGATTTCGCTGACTCAAGGTTCGCCATCTAATGTAGGGTGTAGCGGGGGAGACCAATGCCCATCAGAGGTGGAGTGGTCAAGCAAATGCCAATACAATGAATCTACCATGTGACTTGGAGTTAAGAGGTCATTTTCATTCACACACTTAGCATCTTTAGTAAGTTTGAACCATTGCTGTTTAGCTAAACTTTTCAAAAATGGGATTCGCAGGGCAGGGCCTGTCACAGGTATGCCAAAGCGAGAGTACCAATACCGTTCAACTATGCCTTTGTTCCAAGCCATGTCCCTGACATTTTCAAAGCCAGATTTCACACCGACTTTTCTGTCACTAATTCTAGTCACACTTCCTGACGAATCAAGTGTAATTCCATGTTGGCTTAGTACCTCAATCATCCAAGGAGCAATGTAACCCGCAGGAGCGCGGAACCATGGGCGGAATTTTTCACCCGAAAATGCTGAAAGTTTTTCAATTGAAAGTGAAAGTTCATTGGCAAATCCTGCTTTGTCTTCTGGCCATGCTGACCAGCATCTATGCTTATTGCCATGACAGCCAATGGTAACAGTATCATCCTTCGATAAAAGTTGTTTCAAATTAGTAGCAAATTGGACATCCTCTAACTGCTCAGCGATGACAAAAAGAGTTACTGGTAATCCTTTTCCTCTCCCCTCTCTCCAACGAATGAACCCATCCCAAGATTTGCCCAGCCTATCACTCATTTTGTACGCTTGAGGAGAATTACGTTTCGAGCGTTTTGGATGCCCATAGACCTTTGGATGATGGCATAAATCATCAGTATCCAACGACAACCAAACCTTTCCTCTTTGGGAATTATCTAATTCTGTTAAGGGTAATCTAGGCAGAATAAAGGTAATGTGATGACGCATTTCACCAGCGATTTCAACCTCGCCATCAACCAGTTCTACTCTTTCCCCTCGCCACTTTTTAACCATTGAATTACAAGTGGCTAATCCGGCCTCATTCTTTGGGTCAACGGTAATTTCTACAGAAGTAGGGCCGCCTTGTGAGGTAGAAATCCAATCTAGTGATTTGTTTGCAGAACGCTTCGCGATTCCTCTTCTAGTCGCAGACCTTCGGACCCAATAGCCTAGATTCCAATGAGCCTCGCGTACCCGAGTGTATCGGTCAAATGCAACAAGTCCAAGCAACTCCTCGTTTGATTTGTCAATAATTACCCAATGATGGGCCCTGCCAATTCTACCGCCTTTACCTACATCGTAAAGATACTGCTCAAGTTGAACATACATCTCATCTTCAACATCATACCAAGGCATACCAGCAACGACTTCCGGCATTGATTCCTCAAATGCGATGACTAGTTGGTCAAGATGTTCAACATCAGCCGGCCGCAGTAATAACTCATCATCAATGATGAGGGTCGGTGTCCCCTGCATCATGATGCTCGAATGGTTATATGGTGTTATGATTTTGCCAAACAACAATGTCTGAAAAAATCAAATAAGTGGGTGATTATATTGCAAAACCTCGCCACGGTCTAGAACCAGCAAACGGTCTGCTTCTAGTTGAACCCAATGTTCTCCTGTTAGTTCCTTAGTAGATACTAGAGTTGCCCCCCCATACGATTTGGAGCGGCGAATGAGGTACATTGGCTTAGCAGGATAGTGATGGAAAACGTACATCATACTGCCATCGGAAATCAGCAAATTTAGATTGATGTCGTCTCCATAGCGCTCAAACACAGTTGCTATTGCGTGTTTCAAAGCAGGGATAGTACCGCGTATTTCCCCGCGCGACTGATAGCACTCAATCTCATCCATAATATGGTTGAATATTTGTTCTGAATCAGTACTGCCTTCAGACATCGGATGATCTTTGGCGCCCGTAACCCAACCGTTGTGAGCAAAAATCCAATCACGCCCCCGGTATTGTCGAACGAACGGGTGGCAATTGCAAGTAATTTGGCTACCATGTGTGGCGTAACGTAGGTGAGCTATGAGATTGGAACTACGGGCTTCCTCAATTGATTCTAGGAATTGTTCAGAATAATCTGCTCGTCCAGGAGCCCGTTCTATGCGAGCACTGCCGCCTTCGTACCAACCAATACCCCATCCGTGGGGATTTCGGCCAGAAAAACCAGCGAAACGCGGCAAACTCTGCGTTGCTCTGTCTTCTTGATTACAACTCATAGCAAATAAATCGCACATAGAGTACGAGATGTTTCCATCCCTTATGAACCCATCAAATTATGATTACATTCCTAGACTGGTGAGTGCTGTTGCGACATGTTGGTCTTCGGGATGAAGTCTACGCGCAGTCTCAAGCATTCGACGAAGTGCCTCTTCTCGACCCAATTTCTTTAGTACAACACCAACATGGAAAAGAATCTCTTTTCGGTCACCAAGGTGGGGTCCTAGTTTGTCCATGTCTCTAGCCGCCCCATCCAAATCACCGCTCTTCACGGATTCCATTACTTGGCGCAATGCCCTCCTTACGGTAAGGTCATCATGAGATTCTCCCTGAGGCCATGGCCACATCTGATTGTCAAGGTCAGGTGGTGTTGCTGAAGTTGATTCTTCACTAGCATCAACATCCAAGTCAGCGTCCGGTTTGAATGCGTTCGCATCTGGTCTTGATGATGGAACTGCTGGAAGTACGGGTGTAGTTGGTACCGATGGGATGGCAGGCGTTGCAGCCGATACCGCACCATTTGTTGCCGCGGAATTGAGGCTTGGAAGTTTTGGAATCTCTGGCTTGGCTTCTGAAGTTCCCTTTGGAATTGAGGTAGCATTCGCCTGTGGTGTAACTGGTAAAGTTGGAGGAGTCGTGCTTGGAGCCACTGCAGGAGACGTTGCTGGAACCACCGGCGTAGGAACCACTGGTGTAGGAACCACTGGTGTAGGAATTGTTGGGACCGCAACTGGCTCGGCTGCTGGCTCGGCCACAGGTTCAGCAACTGGCTCGGGCGCAGGCTCGGGCGCAGGGGTAGGGGTTGCTTGTGAATTATCTTTAGATGAGGATTCTTGTTTCTCCTCTGGTACCTCTGATGGGTCAGATAGTGACTCCTCTTCTTGAGGGCTTTCTGAGGCTCCTTTTGGCAATAATGGCACGACTAGGTCAACCTGATGGGTTGGCTCTTCAATTGTCTGAACATCCTTTGAAGTTGGTACAACGAACTTCTCTACATTCTTGGGTGCATCTGATACACTGAGTTCATATTGGCCTTCTTCTAGTTCTTCAGCAACTTTAGGAATTTGACTTGGTGCATCGGCTTCGATAGCTGCAAAGTTAGGGGCCGCGGACAAAGCGACTGAATCCGAATCCTCTTCGTACTGGCTGACATCAATCGTCACTTCATCAATTTCAAAGGTATGTTTTGACCAATCAACAATTTCGCTATCATCACCTTCTTCATCTTCGGCTAACAACTCGTCAAAAATAGAAGTGCTAACTTCTTCAGAAACACTCTCATCCTGGTCGATAATACTTTTTCCGAGTTGATGGTAACATTTCGGGCATTCTTCGGTACCTTCTGGAGATACTTCGTTGCATAAGGGGCAGGTTAAACCTGACTCATCCTTTGCCTTTCGCCAGCGTCCGAACATTTGCCTCACTCTATATCCACGCACGATTAAGGTATAATACTCACCTTCCGCTGTATGCATTATTCCACCGCCTATGGCGATATTACACAATTGGAAGGTTGAAGGACAACAGATGTTCCGCCTAAAATGTGGCAGACGGCAAGAGAGGTGGTGTGCGTCGTCTCAAACCAGGGGATGGTGGAGATACACCTGAATTCTCATCAGATGGTGATACTACCCGTTTCATTCGTGCCCAAGATTTTCATAACCGATATTCGCGATTAATCACTTGGGAACTTGAAGATGAAATGGAGCAAGTTGAAGAGCGATTGCGTCATTGGTCCAAACAAAAATTGGTGGAGCATGGCTACACTCTGATAGGTGTAATGGCTAGAAATAGCGGCTGGCTTTTTGGTGATAGAGTTGTGAAATTCTCTGCCCAAAAAGGCAAAAACCTTGGTAATCACCGTTTTTCACAAGGTGATATTGTCACTATATGTCGTAATAATCCACTAAAAGAAATCACAGTTGAAGGCATTGTTCTAACACGAAAACGCAACTCTCTCTCAGTTGTTGTTTCTGAAAATCTTGACAAAGTCAGAACCGGCGCTTGGCGCATTGATCGGGGAGCAAATCGGGTTGCTCACGATAGAATGCAGGATGCACTCCGTGAAATCCTTCGAGATGACCCGCCAACCACACTCTCAGATTTACTACTTGGAAGACCTAGAGACATCAATGATTCAGCAAAGATGAGACCTGAATTTCGTGGCGTTAAATGGCGTGATGTTTTTAGTCCAAATGAATTGAATGAAAGCCAACAAAATGCTTTTGAAAGCGCAATGACATCTAGGCTCAGTCTAATTCAGGGCCCTCCAGGAACTGGTAAAACCCACACCGCGGTAAGAATCCTTCAAGGATGGGCCAAGCAAGGTACCGGCCCAATTTTAGCAACTGCTGACAGTAATGTTGCGGTTGATAACTTGCTAGAGGGGCTTTTGGAACTTGGAGTGAAAGCTGTGAGGATCGGCCAACCGGTAAAAGTGAGAGCACAACTTCGTTCCGCAACTGTACGTGCGAGAGTAGAGGAGCACCCGTTTCAGGAAGAGGTCCGGGAATTACTAGGTCTTCAGGAAAATTTGCAACGACGTCTATCTACTTTCAAAGGCAAGGAGAAAGGGCTTGCACACCGCGACTTAAAGATGGGCTGGAAAGCAATTCGAGCGCTTGAGACAGCAATGAGTGACGATGTGCTTGATGGTGCAGAAGTCATCTGCTCTACATGTATTGGAGTCGGGCATCAAATTCTTGGTCAACGAAAATTTTCCAACATTTTGATTGATGAAGCGACTCAAGCAATTGAACCGGCGACATGGGTTCCCATCATGCGACACTGTCGCCGGCTTGTTTTAGTTGGAGACCATCGCCAACTACCACCTACTGTAATTTCTCGCAGAGCGGAACAGGATGGTTTGAGACGAAGTCTGTTTGAGCGAATGATAGATGTTGGAATGACTCCAACCATGCTCAAAACCCAATATCGAATGCATCCAGTTATTGCTGAATACTGTTCAGCACGCTATTATGATAATCAACTTGAGAATGGTGTAAGCGCTGATGAGAGAATAGCACCTGCCGGCTTCTTATGGCCTGATTGGGACGCCCCCGTTGCTTTTGTGCCAATAGATGGTGCTGAGGAGTTAGCAGTTGACGGCAAGTCTCGGGTCAACCGAGATGAAGCTGGATGGGTTGTGAAAATAGTTGAACAATTACTCGAGGCTGGTGACCTAAAGCCTAGCGATATTGGCGTTGTTTCACCCTACAACGGCCAAGTCCAATTACTGACTGATTTGTTTGATGGCAAAGGAATTCTAGCGGGCGAAGGTGATGAAGAAGCCCGCGGCCTTGAAATTCGAAGTATCGATGGGTATCAAGGCCGTGAAAAAGAAGTCATTGTTCTATCAACTGTAAGAGCAAATGATGATGGCGATGTTGGATTTTTATCTGACCGCAGAAGGCTCAATGTTGCTATCACCAGACCCCGCCGTGGCCTAATCGTTGTTGGCAACCCGGATACCCTACGTCATGATGGCGATTGGGAGGCTTGGCTTGAGTGGGTTAGAGATAGGAAACTTGAGGCGTGGCACGTCCTCCAAAGTTATTGAGAGGTGGCGAGATGACCGACCAAGAGAACCCGATTTCCACACACCCAGGTGAATTTATCAACCCAGCTAAAGAAGCAGTAAAGGCTGCAGGGGGACACTGGGTAATCCCCGAAGGGACGATACTCGCAGGAGCATCCACGCGCGCACTCGCTTACATGCTTGATACTATTTTTGTGATGGGAGTGCTGTATTTACTAACCTCAATTTTGGGAGGCCAAGCGGCCAGTATCGTTCAGGCGTATAACCTCGGATTGGCACTTTCTGGTGGCAAAGGAACCGTACTTTTCTTGGCAGATTGGTTCTTGATTTTCTCTGGGAATTATCTCTATCACAAATTCACAGGAATTCGCTACGGACGCTCTTACGCCCAACGCTGGTTTGGTTTAGCAGTAGTACTAGAAGATGGGGAACCATTAGTGAAAAGTGATTGGGATGCAAGGGCATTACGAAAAATGAAGTATGCAATCCCAGTATTAGGGATGGTACTATTTGGCATTCGTGACTTGATATTGATCCACAAACGGCACACACATCAAAGTTCAATTGATTTGACTGTTGGCTCGATAGTTGTGGATGGTACTAGTTTGCCTCCAGCACTACGCAAACATCTGCGCTAACCTTGATTAATACCTCAAACATTGCTGGAAAACTCAGCAAAATTGTTTGAAAAAAAGAAAGATGATTCCTGATTTAGAGCCCACGGCGGGGTGCGCTTCAAGTAATGTGGCGGCTGTCGGCAGGGTTGGGAGTAAGCATGAGCGAAGAATTCACTGTGCAGAGTGGGGCACTCAAGATTCGTATTCACTGCATTCAAGATGATATTGATGATGATGATAGAGATGCTCTCAGAATCGTAATTGAAGTTACAAATGAAGGTGCTCAAACAGTAACTGGTATTATTCCTAGAATGCGGACTATGGATGGTGGAAAGGCCGAGGCAAACGAATCTGCAAGTGAGATTCAAGCAGGTATTCGCCAAGATTACTCATATTTTGTCAATCCAGATTCTGGGGCTTGGTTGTTTAAACTAGAGTATCAATCAAGTGCTGGTGGTCAATTAGTTGAATTAGGGCCACATCCATCCGACCTTCGAATTGCGGAGAGTTTCAGGAAACCAATTCAATCAGATGGAAAAGGAAGTGCTGTTGGAGGAAGCATATTTGATGCGGCTTTTGGAAGTGCATTAGTCGATTTTGGAACTGAGTCTGAACCTGCTGTTGCTGTTGCGGCGGCGCCAACAACAGACCCACTAGCCAGCGCTTTCAGTGCTGAAATTCCCGTTCAAGAAGCGGTTGCAACACCAACCGCGACCAACCTTCTAGCCCCTGCTCATGCACCTATTTCTGCACCGGTTTCTGCCCCGGTTTCCACACCGGTTTCTGCACCAATCTCAACACCTGTACAAGATTCTAGCCCACCAGCCGCCCCTTCCGGACCACCTCCAGCATTGAGTGCCCCGCCGACATTGGTCGAACCTGAGATAGCATCTCAAGAACCTATACTAACCCCTGCACTCGTACAAGAGAAGGCTCCAGTAAATCAGATGCCACCGGGGCCAATGCCACATGGAAATATGCCACCAGGCCCAATGCCTCCTGGAATGATGCCGCCGGGAGCAATGCCTCCTGGAATGATGCCCCCGGGCTCAATGCCGCCTGGAATGATGCCCCCTGGAGGAATGCCTCCTGGAATGATGCCGCAAGGAATGATGCCGCCTGGTCAAATGCCACCTGGAGGAATGCCCCCTGGAATGATGCCACCGGGAGCAATGCCGCAAGGAATGATGCCGCCTGGTCAAATGCCACCTGGAGGAATGCCCCCTGGAATGATGCCGCCGGGAGCAATGCCGCAAGGAATGATGCCGCCCGGCCCAATGCCTCCAGAAATGAACGCGCAAGGGGGAATGCCACCTTCACCAGATAACCCAGCAGTAGGACCGACTCCACCAAGCCCACCACAAGGTCCACCACAAGGTCCGCCGCAAGGTCCGCCGCAAGGTCCGCCACAAGGTCCACCACAAGGTCCACCACAAGGTCCACCACAAGGTCCACCACAAGGCCCTCCAGGTCCAGGTGAAGTGCCGACAAACGATGGAGTGAATGCCGAGTGAACCAAGAATTGGAAAATTATAGTTCTATCACGCCAATTGATGAAGAATTACAAGGGCGATTTAAGGTATTGCGAATTGTTGCTTTCATGCGGTGGGTAACCCTTCTTGCTGGACCGGCTGCAATCTTGATTGATGATTACATTCAACCGTGGTTATTGAATCAAGGCTTGCCCTCAATCCTAACAATGGAAGATTTGAGTAAATTTATTTTCCTAGATGTTTTGGGTATATCGAAGTATATTGATGAAGAAGAATTTCTTGCATTTTACCACCATGTGAACATCGTCTCGTGTTTTCTATTCGTACTGTTTGTAGTTTGGGTGTTAATTGCTAAGAGAAAAGCAGTTATCGCAGCTCGTGACCTAGCCCTTTTGCAAGAGAAAATGGGGGGTAATATTTGAGATGGGTGAATATGTCTTGGAAGTTTGTAGCGGGCGGGCTGCGTGGCAAGTTCAACCCTCATCCCTTAACCAAATTAAAATGAGTGAGGTATCCGAAAAAATCATTTCTTCTGGATGGGAATGCACATTGAAAAATCGTTTATGTTACACTTTTTCTGGACCAGTTGATTTGACGCTTTTCCCAAGCGGGAAATTGCTGATTAAGACACCTGATCAACAAATTGCCGATGACATTGCTAAGAAACATATTGAAACTTGGCTCAATTGAATTCTTTAGTTTGACGGTTTGCTTGAAGAGGGAGGGCCACGACGGTCTCCCGTTATGAGTGGCGATGTCTCAGATTGGCAAGCCTTGGTTGACAGGGTTAATATTGGGTTACCAGTTGTTTATCCCACATCGAATTTACCTGCACTTGGTTGCATACCCACTTCTGATGCTCTAAATTTATTGTTTGCATTGAAGCAGCGGGGACATGATATGGTTGTCTCCCTAGCTGTAGCAGATTTAGAACAAGCAAGTGAAATTGTTGCCGTACCAAAACAAGCAAGACAATTGTTTGAGGATTTCCCGCCATCATCATTGACTCTAATCCTCCCAGCACTCAAAACTCTTGACAGCAGAGTTGGCGGTGATTCTATCGCAATTCGTATCATCACAACAAAAACCAGTAGAAAACTTCTCACTGAAGTGGGGCCGCTTACAGCAACTAGTGCAAATATTAGCGGCGTGAATCCAGTTGCAGACTGTCAAGAAGCCGCTGAGGCATTAGGAATTGAATCATTCATTGCTGGAACTTGTTCGAATGAACCACCCACTACGTTGATACGGTGTGATGACTACGCCACCCTCACATCGGGTGAGCAATTACAGGTTCTCAGAGAGGGTATGATAAGTCAAAAGGAGGTGAACTCATGGTCAATGAAGATGATTTGAAAATATGGCGCGATGCCGGTCATGTTGCTCGCAGAGCATTAGAAGCCATCAAAGATGAAATCATACCCGGTGCTAGTTGGAACAATGTCATTGAATCTGCTGAGCGTTACATTCATCGCCACGGTGGCAAAGCTGCATTTCCGGTAACAATTGGGGTGAATGAGATTGCAGCCCATTACACGACCGACCACAATGAAAACAACCCACCAGGTTGGGAAGAAGAAATGGTGTTCAAAAAGGGGGATTTAGTTAAACTGGATATTGGAGTCCATGTCAAGGGCGCCATTGGTGATAATGCCCTTACTCTTGAGGTAGGTAATAGTAACAAACACACAGATCAAATCAAGGCATCATTAGAAGCAAGAGATGCATCAATTGAGAAGATGCATCCTGGAACTCCTTGGCATGAAGTCGGGGCTGCAGCCGAACAAGCACAAATTGATGCCGGGTTCGCACCCATCAGTAATCTCTGTGGTCATCAACTTGAAACTTTCAATCTACATGCGGGTACTTCGGTTCCTTCATTCGCTTGCGGAGCTGATAATCCATCGTTCAAGGGGGAAGTCCCACTTGGTGGGATTTTTGCAGTAGAACCATTCAACACAACAGGTGAACAAGGATTAATAGAAAATGTAGCACCTAGGAACTCAAGTAATATTTGGAGAATAACTGGGGATATATCAGTAAAGAAGGCTTTAGCAAAAAATAAATTAAAACCATTGGGCGCTACAATGGCAAGATACCTAGAAGAACGATATCACCAACTTCCATTTGCTGAAAGATGGGCATTTCCCTTACTAAAAAAGCCGTTTCCAAATGATACAGATGAGAGCCTACAAAATAAATGGGACGCTTTGACGAAGAAATTAATCAACATTCGATTCCTTGAAACATACCACATGCTCAGGTGTGCAGACGGCGGTCTAATCAGCCAATATGAACACACAGTATGGATTGCGCCGGGAGGCGCTGAAATCCTCACTATCCTTTAACCAGGTTAATAAAAAACGGACGCGTAAAGGTGAGAACGTGCTATCCGGAATTGAAAACAATTTTATGCCATCACCGCAAGGGCTGTAGCGAACAGGGCCGTTGAGTGTTCTTCGTCGAGTGTGCATCCCATCCCCTCTACGTATACCTCTCTCCCTGTTCACCTTTCATTTTGGCAACTAGGCTGTGCCATCAAAAATTACAAAATTCCTTTACCATCATTAGTGAAACTGAATTCAATTATTAGAATTATTGAGACTCCAATTGAGTGCGAGCCTACAAAATAACTGTTCTAATGCGATGATGTTATATTTTCTGACCGGATACTCTAATAAGCCAAGTAATATTAGACCAGTGTTGCGTTTAGTAATGGTCGTTTCGCGATTCAATTCGGCAGTTACCTTAATATCAATAGGCAGCATGAGCGGAAGTACCCCTGCGGGGGAATGAGGACTAAAAATGATGAATAATGAAGAAAAGAATGAACAGGCAGTCAGCCCGGTTATCGCAACCATCCTAATGGTAGCAATCACCGTCGTGTTGGCCGGAGTATTGTATGTATGGGCAAACAGCCTAGCAAGTGAAGGAACAGATACCACTGCTAGCACACTGAACACCTACACATCAACAGACGCAGATGACGCAGCAAACGATGCAACCGGTGCAGATGATACACTGATCCGCATGCAGATGACTGGAAAGGATGACCTAGCATGGTCGTTCGTTAAGGTTACTCTAAGTGTTGGTGACAACATCTACACATGTAGTGTAACAGCAGGCGATGATTGTGTTATCACCCAATCGGCTGGTAGCAACGACAACGCGTGGGAACCTGGGGAGTACATCTTCCTAAGTGAAGACGGCGAAGAAATCTGCAGTGCACAAGGCTGTGAAGTTGGTATATCCGTAACAAACGGTGGCCACACAGTAGCTGGCTCAACAAGCCAGACTGTAAACTGAGCGCTGAAAAGTTGAACAGTACGCAACACAAGTAATGCAAACACGGTCTTCGTTGGGTCGCCTTCGGGCGGCTCAACGGGGGCCATTTTTTTTTTGTAAAATTTTACCATCACACTGGGAAACTATAGTTAGATACTACAATGTTTATACCAATGGATTTGCATTGATTCAATGAATTATTGTAATTGGTCAAAGCGATTAATTGATTCTCGAATCTCTTGAATCGGTCTCCAGATATGTGACTTCAAACGTAGTATGATTCTCAAATGTACCCAGACTAGAACAGCCATTGAATGAGTAAAAGAAGTTAATCCGTTCATCGGGCGTATTGAATCCGAACCCAACGCACGAACGGCAAAGGGTGGGAATAGAATTGCGAGGAATAAAATCAGGTTAAGGGCTGCAAAGCTCACGGGAATAAGACTCCACTCCAGGGGATTTAGAACCACTGACAAGAGTACACCAAGGCCGCATGCTAAGGAACCGAGTACTAAGACTGGCATTTTGATATGTACGTAAAACAGAGTTCGCATTGTCATTCGCATTGGTGCTCCCACCGTCTTCGAGAACATCAAGTCTGAATTTCTCCAAAGATGGCGCACGAGTCCTTGGGCTCGCCGCATCCTTTGGCTGTGAATTGCTGAAAGCGAGATTGGAACCGCTTCAAAAAAATGCAAATCTGGATCATGGATTGCTCGCAATCCTTGGCGGCGGGCTTCAACCGCTAATTGTGAATCATCTGCATTGGAATCGGCTACAACACCAGCATTGATGGCATTACGACTGTAAGCGGCTAGAGAGCCCTCAAAAATTGGTGTTGAATCAAGACGGCTTTCAGCCTCTCGTGCCCGATTGTAATACGAGCGGTAAACACTGGAGCCCAGCATAGGTTTGCCATTTTCACCTATTGGCTGTTGTTGGCCACAAACTGCACCAATTTCTGGGTTCAAAAACCAGCGGCCAATTCTCTCCAAAGCATTCGCCGCCAAGCGAGAATCAGCATCAGTCAAAACAATAATTTCACTATCAGAATGAGATTCTGCCAAGCCTAAATTTACCGCCGCAGATTTTCCAGCAACACTGGTTGTTGATAGTAGGCGGACGAGGGGTCCTAACTCAGGTGCGTTAGAAATCCAATCTTCAACAACTTGCATGGTTCGGTCGGAAGAACCGGTGTCAATTACTAGTACCTCAAGTAATTCTCTTGGGTAGGGTTTGCGGGCCAGGTCGGTCAATTTCCCCTCAATTACTAACTCTTCATCGCGCACACAGATTATCACCGTCATCCTAGGGAGAGCGCCTGTCGTTCCTTCTGGGAAGTCAGGTAATGGGTGTTTAGAAAGCCATTTACGAGAAAACCAATCCTGTAATAACAGAGGCAAAATAGCAACTGAACCAAGTCCTATTTCACCAATAATCATCCATTCTGTTGGTGTCATTCTATGGGCTCCTGAAGTGAATTTTGGTAAAGTTCTGCCCACTGTTTGCCTAACATTTCTGGCGTCTGTCGCGCAACAGACGCGGGGCCGGCGACAGCCATTTTTTCCCAGCCAGCCGTATCTTTGAGAATTTCTTCAATAGCATCTGCCCACGCGGTGGAATCTAAGTTTTCAACGATGATTCCACCATCTCCTAATATGCCTTGACAAGCAGGAGATGCAAGCACTGGTAACCCGCAAGAAAGCGCTTCCATAGCCGCAACTGGCATGCCCTCATAATCGGATGGAATCAACAGCAGTCCGGCGGTTTTCAATAGTTCATCTTTGTCTTCGCCAGACAGCCAACCACGAGCGTGGATACCTTGGTCGGGCCCAAGTGAGTTAACCCATTTATGTGCAGGTGAAACGCCAGAAAGATGCAGATCAACTTTCAAGCCGCGGTCTCTCAATTGTTGGGTGGCTTCAATCGCCAAACGGTGTCCTTTGATGGGTGAAGGACGGGCGAGAAGTAGCATTGTTTGGCGGTCTCTTGAATCGGGATTAATCTCTTGGATGGGTGGTGCCGGAGAGCCAATTATCGCCATTTCCGGCAAACCTATCTCCTTTTTGTGGCGTGGGGTTAGGGCAACTGGAGTGACAAGGTCATGGCTGCAAAGTCGGGTGAATTCATTTTTCGCTGAAGGCTTGTTGAGAAGAAAATTATGGAAATTTCCAGCGTGAATTTGTAGAACCGTTGGGATTCCAGCGGCGATGCATAACTCAACTGCTCGTGACTTTCTCCACCAAGAATAACTGCTTGCTGTGTGAATGTGAACTATGTCAGGTGGCTTCTCGCTCAGATGATGTTTGAGAGCCTTTTTTGCAAGTCGCCAAACATTGAGTTTTGCAAAGATTGAACCATCAACATGAGTGTTGATTGAATCGGTTTGCCAACCGGGAGGTGGGTGTTGCAGGTGGTGACGAATTGTTGCTTGCATTCCACCGCGGCTTTGAACCGGACCGACATGCAAAACTCGCTTCAACTGGGCCACCTTTGGTGCGGGGGAGATGTAGCAACAATATAGAAGTCGGCACATCGGTCAGTCGTGGAAATACTCTGGGTGACGGCAAAGCGGTTCGGTGCCGACCTTGCGAAGACTACCCAATTGGCAGTTTCAAACTCGTTCGCCAAACAAGGATGGGGGGTCATATTTGTGGCTCCAGACCTAGCGGGGGCGATAGGTGATGCCGATAAATTTCTCACAGAAGACGGACCATTTTTAGTAGATGTGAAACGGTCAAAAAGGCCTGGATTGGGTTGGATTACATTTGGTAAATCACTGAAATCAACTTTACCTTTAGTTCTTCGAGATAATGATATTGAGGTTGCATTGGTCGAATGGCAAGCGGTCGCAGGCTCATATCGAGCTTTGAATAAAGCCGGAATACCTTGGTTGATTGTTGATAGAAGTCCACCAGTATTTCGCTCACTTACCGGTAGATTACAGTGGTTTGAGTATCGACGAGCATACAAGATTGCTGCAAAAAAAGGTGCTTCTGGCTCGGTATTAAAATCCAAAGCATTGGCAGAATGGCATCAAATAAATGGTCGAGCCATTGAGCCAGTCACCATATTGGAAGCGGGCGTGGAAGTCTCAAGGTTCAAGCCGACCGAATTTTTGGGAACACCTTCAATACTACATCATGGCCAACTTGATGCTGAAAGAGATATAGAAAAATTAGTTGAAATTGGTAAAGTCCTCCATACAAGAGGAATTGAGTTTGACATGCTAATTGCTGGGGCTGGTAATCGCTTGACTGAACTACAAGAACAAAGTGAATTACATGATTGGTTATGGGTATTTGAGGCACTCAAATCAGAGGAAATTCCTGCATTTATTGAGAGGTGCCACATCGCTTTGTTTCCATTACCGGATACGGAAATTTGGGGACTTGCTAGCCCGTTAAAAGTGCGCGAATGGGCCGCCACAGGCTTGCCGATGATTCTGTCAGACATCACACCACACCGCTCAATTGGTGAAAGAAATTGGGCGAAATTAATTCGCCCTGACGCAACGGTTGATGAGTGGGCTGACGCGGTTATTGAGTTGCTAGACTCGGACCTTCACGAGTTGGGCGCGCAGGCAAGAACAGATGCTGAAACCGAGTTTGATTGGGAAATAACAACTAGAGAACTCGTCCTAAGAATTACCGAACTTGGGGGAGCAAAATGACTGGGCTTTGGTGGTTAAAATGACCGTGCAAGAGAGCGAGGGTGTCACCCCAAAAGTGGGAGTGGTTGGGCGTAAAGTTGTGCCACAAAGAGATACACTTTGGCTCTCTGGGGCTGATGCGATAAACCTAGTTTTCGGCATCATAATTCATGTGGTATTGACCCGCGCATTACTCAGTGATGAGTATGGAACATTCGTGCTACTGCTCGACTTTTTCCATGTTTGTGTGATTCTTGTTGACCTCGGGCTACCAACTCTCATTGCTCGTGATGGTGGCCGACTAGGCAATCACCTTTCCGAGCTTCTAACCAAAATTTCAAGCCTACAAATTGTGTTGATGTGGGTTATTGCAATAGCGGCAATGTTTGTCGTTGGTTCATTTAATTCAGTGTGGAAAAACCCTGCCTTCTTACTCGCTATTGGGGCTGGACTACAGGTACTTGCATACTCGTTCCGATCGGCTTTCCGGGCTCTTGGAGAAGCCCGTTTAGAAGCATTAGTCAGAGTTAGTGACCGCGCCATTGTTGCTCTTTTGATGGCAACATGGGCAACCGATTTGCCAACACTAGCAGGCGCAACTGCACTCGGCCCTGCATTTGCCCTTGCAATTTCAATGAGTGTTTGGAAATGGCGTATTGAGCCTGGGTTGAATGAGCCTAACGAGAACGCCCCAGAAACAGCCAAGATGGGACGCCGTGATTTGGTCAGAACTGGTTTGCCTTTCTTAGTGGCAGGAGCAGCACTAATCATCAACATAAGAATTGAGAAATTACTTCTCGGCGTGTTAGCAACACCACAAGATGTCGCGGTTTTCCAAATCGCATGGCTTGGTTTTATAGCCGGTTATGGGCCTATCCTTTCTCTACGCGCAGTGCTACTGTCGTGGTTCGGGGAAGTCAGAGATGACTACAACAAGTTGCTACATCGCTATAATCGGGCATTGTTTGCAACAGGTATTCTTGCCCTTATTGGTATGGGAATCGGGCTTTTAGTTGCCCCTTTTGCCTTTGGTAATTTATTCCCTGAATATACTGAATTAGTTGAAAGACCGTTTTATGGACTGTTACTCGCCTGGCTTTTCCACACCATGGCTAGTCCATCTTTAGCATTGATTCAAGTGAGTGAAAAGCCTTGGAATTACAGCCGAATACTTTGGCTTGGAATTATCGTTAGCACAATTGCTAGCCTGTATCTGATTCCAACCCAGCCAAGCGCAGTCGATGGCGCAGTTGTAGCAGCAATACTCGGCTCGCTATTCGTATTTGCATTTGCCTTCACTGGAGCAAAATCATGGTTGACTACTCAATCAGGAATTGAAAATCTCGGCGAAGCCCACACCTAATTGTAGTAGATCCGCAGCCGATGTTGTTTGAGAAAAATCACTCATTCATCGGCGTTTTCAGCAAGCATCTCTTGTAATTCGCCAGATTCAAACATCTCAAAAGCGATATCCGAACCACCGACGAGTTCACCATCAATGAAACATTGTGGCATCGTTGGCCAATCTGACCATTCACACACTGCGGGGATTGCACGTGGGTCAGCCAATATATTGACTGAAACAAATGGTATCTCCAACTGTTGATACACCATAGCAGCACGTGCGGAAAAACCACATTGTGGCTGCTCTGGAGTTCCTTTCATGAAGAGAACTAACCTGTTCCCATCAACTACTTCCTGTAATTCTTCTGCTGTCCAATTAAATTCTGTCATTTTTATTCATCCTTGTTTGTTCGCCTAACCTGTAAACCCACGAAATTGGTCCTCTTTGCCTCATGGGGGGAAAATGGTTCGTCACCACTACTCTGTTCCGCTTCTTCTGGGGTTTGACATTTGAGGTCAAGAGCGTGTACATAATTGGTTTGTATATGTGGTTTAAAGTGCTGGATAACCGACTTCTGCCGCTTGAATAATCGCATCCCATCAAAGCCAATGTCAACAATTCTAACGAACCAGTGGTCACCGCCTCCTGTAGTATCAGTGGCTTCAACTTCTGCGTTTGGATAGACCTCTTTGACTTGTTCAACCATCCACTCGGCGGTAGGCATTGTGTCATTGGCCACGCTAGACCATTTTCAACCCTCGTGTTGAGGACTCTTGCACTAACCTAGAGTGAAGATTTGATTTCTGCAAGGTTTTCAGCGATGGTTGCATTATCATTTATAAGACCAGAACCAACTACTGCAACCTCAATTCCCCAATCCGCAACTTCAGCAATATTGTGGGCTTTGATACCACCATCTATCATTAATTTCGTTGCTCTACCGCCTTCTGAAATTTGTGAATCGACCGCTGCCCTAAGAGCGCGCACCTTACTTTCTATTTCTGGCATGAAAGATTGGCCGCCCTTTCCAGGAACTACTGACATGAATAGTACCAAGTCAAGGTCTGGGAGAAGGGGGAGAACTTCATCAAGAGTGGTTGCTGGGTTCAATACTAAGCCTGCCTGACAACCAGCATCATGCAAATTTGCGATGAGTTCTGGAAAATCATCTACAGCTTCAACATGGGCTATCACTAAGTCAACTCCAGCATCAACATATTGATTCCAAGTATCAGCAGCATTAGTTACCATTAGGTGGCAATCCAAGAAAATATCAGGGCCAGCCCGCTTACGAATTGATGAAATTAATGCTGGACCAAAAGTAATGGTTTTGTTGATTACCCAATTTCCATCCATTACATCT
>Ga0209501_10001813_pt1 | contig 23090 bp, 15 predicted proteins | sample ArcticOcean_MG_C_4_FD_187434 | JGI IMG/M metagenome (GOLD analysis project Ga0209501, IMG submission 187434) | Marine microbial communities from western Arctic Ocean - ArcticOcean_MG_CB4_134 (SPAdes) (version 2) | ecosystem: Environmental > Aquatic > Marine > Oceanic | place: Arctic Ocean...
TAATAAAGGAATTTGCTGCGAGCAATGATACTTTCTCAAATAATCTTACTTCGAATCTTGAGTAAAATTCAGGGAAATTTTTAGCAATATCTTCAACTCTAGCCTTACGACGAGCTAATCTTTGCTGATATTCCTCGACTACAATTTTCTTAGCCTTGTTATCAATACCATCAGTACCATTAATCTTATGTATTACTTTCTTGCAAATTACTAAACCAGCAATATTACGTTGTAAACTCTGCGAAAACCTTATGTGCTGATATCTTGATAAAATACTAGATGCGTAATCTAGTTCGCGTAACTGTTTTATCACTTCGTTTTCAAATTTAATAAATGGGTTTAGTTTTATTCTAGTATTTTTTTTGCCCCTAGGTTTTGACGCTATAACATCTCGATCGCGTTGTAATAAAATTTTCATACTCATATAAGCGTAATATTGAAGAAAGCCAATATCATAGAGATACTTAAGTTCTCTCATTTCCATTCGCAATGCTGTAACTTTGACGTACCTAGTGTTAATGCAATCATCTGAATAAATGTCTTTTGATTTGAATATTTTCTTTGTTTTTTTCTGTATTAACTTTGTTGTACTTCTAGGAATTATGCTTGCCCTTTTAAATGTTTCTAGTACATCTTCTGCATGTAAACGTGATTCCTTTAATCCATGCTGTAATTCTATTTCTTCTTCATCTGTAAATTTATTAAATCCTAATTTATCCATTAAAGGCCTAATAGTAGATGCATTTACTAATAATGAAAAAAGTACAATGCCGAGTGTTATATAAATTAAAGTTTCACGCCCTGGCATATCAAAAGGTATGGATAAGACAATTGCAATTGCTAGTCCTCCTTTCAATCCCCCCCACCACATAATATGTCTCTCATTGACGCTAACTTTAGGTAAATCAAATACTTTCACGGTAGCAGGAACTAAGCCATATACTCCGACTGCACGGGCAATTAATACTAGTATAATTGCAAGGAAAATTGTTTCGGCGTGTGAAAAAAGTAGAGAAACATCAATAGATAACCCAACCAATAAAAATAAAAGTGAATTACAAACTAAAGCTAAAACATCCCATGTTTCATCAACTGTTTGCTTTTCTCTTTTGGGTATACGGCTCACACCTAGAAGACCTAGTGTTATAGCTGAAGAAACAACTGCCATAACTCCCGAAACGTGCATTATATGTTCAGAAATTGCAAAACTACTATACGCTAAAACAATTGACATAATAAGATATGCGCTTATATTTGCTCGTACTAGACGAAGTAATTCACAAACAATAATTCCTGCCGCTATGCCAATAAATAATCCACCAAAAAATACTTTAAAAAATTCTATGACTGCGATATAAAAATCAAATACCCCAAACTGATCCCATATTGATATACCAAGTAAAATATTAAATAAAACAATAGCTGTTGCATCATTTAATAATGATTCACCTTCAACAAGAACTGTTAATCGATGAGGTGCTCCTAATTCTTTAAATAATGAAATAACAGCAACGGGATCCGTTGCAGATATTAATGCGCCGAAGATTAATGCATAAATAATATTAAAATCTTGAATAAACCATAAACCCAAACCAATAATAGCAGTAGAAATTAATAAGGCAGGGATAGCAAGAATTAGTATTGGAACAATATCCTTCATTAAGGATCGAGCATCAAGATTGATTGCTGATTCAAAGACTAATATAGGCAGCAATAAGAATAAAACTAAATCAGGGCTTAACTGAAAATCAAGTAAAAAATTAAGCTCAGGGTTCTGACGTGCAAGCGAACCAAAAAATATACCTAAAATAACAAGAAAAACTGTATAGGGTATTGGAACATAACTGCATATAGCGGCAGCAACCATTGAGATTGTTAACAAACCCATTACAACTAGTACAATTTCAGATAATGGCATAATTGTTTGCCTAAAATAATATTATTCCAAAATATTAAATTGTAACTGATTCTCTCGAAAATCTACTAAGTATTATGACTATTAACAAACCAAAAATCATCATAGTTATCGAATAAAATACTTGTTCGCTTAATAGTTCAGGAATTTTTGGTCGTGATAAAATCATTATTTCCTCGTTCTGGATAATCTCGTAAAAACGGTTCTGGAATGGCCAAATTACATATAATGAAGCTATCAATAATCCAGTCATAAAAAGAATAGTTTGCTGATAAAAGTATTTTAAAATGTATGAAATTAAACGACTAAAAACAATCAGCCCCGTTATAGCACCAAAAATAAAGGGTACTATAATAGAGAGTTCAATATGGCCTATTGCATTTAAAATATAAGCATATTTTTTCATCATCAACAAAATAAATGAGCCAGAAACACCTGGCAATAACATAGCTGATATTGAAACTATTCCACAAATAAAAATAAACCAGCTATCATCAGGCGTTGATGATGGAACTAAACTAATAAAATAAACGCCAAAAAAAATACCAAATAACAAAAAAATAAAATATTTTGATATAAAATTTGTACCTAATTTATATAAAAATAATATTATTGAACCCAACACTAAACCAAAAAATAAACCATAAATAATTTCTGAATGAGTCAGAACTAGTATATGTAATGGAATAATCTGAGTAAAAAAGAATACTGCGCTTAAAATTCCTATCCCCAAAGGGATTAAAAAATTAAAATTCGGTCTCTGTAATACACCCCTAAAATTTAATGAAAAAATCATACTTAACCATTTACTATCAAATGATTTTATTGCATTAATAAGTTTTGGGTAAATGCCGAGTATAAAAGCTATTGTACTACCACTAACACCAGGAATGACATCAGCCGAGCCAATACAAAAACCTTTTATTATTAAATTTAATTTTCTTAAAAACATAAAATGTAAATATTTTTATTCTGCATGGTATTTCTTACTTAAATCGTGAACTGCCTCAACAAGAACTTCAACGTTCTCTGGATCAATATCTGGTGTTATTCCATGACCAAGATTAAATATATGACCTGGACCTCTGCCATAACTGTCTAGAATTGATTCAACTTCTTTTACAATCGTTTCTTTCTTTTCCTTTAGTACTGCTGGATTCATATTGCCCTGTAAAGCAACACGGCCTCCAACTTTTCTTCTTACCTCCCCTATATTGCATTGCCAATCAAGACTTATAGCATCACAACCAGTTTTTGCTATATCATCAACCCATAAATGCGAACCTTTTGTAAATAATATAACTGGTACTGTTAATCCATTAAACTTATTTTCTAAATGATCATAAATTTTCTTCATATAAAAAAGTGAGAATTCCATATAAGCAGATGTTGTTAAAATCCCACCCCAAGTATCAAAAATCATTATAGCTTGTGCACCCGCATTTATTTGCGCATTTAGATAAAGTATCACCGACTCCGAAAGGTGATTAAGTAATAGATGTAAAGCATCTGGATCTTCTTGTAACATTTTTTTTGCCTTAATAAATTCTTTACTTGACCCCCCCTCAATCATATAAGTTGCTAACGTCCATGGACTACCGGAAAACCCAATTAGTGGAATACTGCCATTTAACTCGCTTCTCACAAGCCGAATAGCGTCCATGACATACCTTAATTCTTTTTCTGGGTCAGGAAGGGGAAGATTCTTTATATCATTTAAACAACTAATCGAGTTTTCAAATTTAGGCCCAACCGATTCAATTAATTTTAAACCTAAACCCATTGCATCAGGAATGGTAAGAATATCTGAAAATATGATTGCAGCATCTAATTGGAAACGATCGATTGGTTGCAAAGTAACCTCACAAGCTAATTCTGGCGTTTGGCATAAAGTAAGAAAATCTCCTGCTTTCAAGCGTGTTGCTCGATATTCAGGTAAATAGCGACCCGCTTGTCGCATTATCCATACAGGAGTTTTATCAACAGGTTTTCGAAGTAGCGCCTTAATTAAGCGATCATTTTTTAGTATTGCAGGCATTATGAAAGTTATAAGTAAATCGATGAATTCATTCTTTATTGAATCATACTGTATTCAGCGTGTGATTACATCGACAACTTATATTTATGCGTTAGAATAAACTTCTATAAATATTAACTATCAAGTGAGGTTATTATGCTAATTCCAGCGAGTGAGTTGATTTCTGCTGCTAAATCTAATTGCGACTGTTTTGATCATGTTCAAGCAAAACTATTTTTTGACAGAAATGAGAAAGTTATTATTATCGATGTTAGAGAACCGAAGGAGCTAGAAGTATCCAAGCTAAAAGATTCCATAAATATCCCTCGTGGTCTCTTAGAAATGAAAATTACAGAAATTTGCGATAACGATGATACACCAATACTTATCCACTGTAAGACCGGCGGACGAGCCTCTCTATCTGCACATACGCTACAAATAATGGGTTACTCAAATGTTCACGTTATTGATGCAAAATATGATGATATCAAAATAACATTCGGATAAATAAAAATAAGATACTAGACGAGTGCAGGTAAGTCTGTTCGACCCATAAGGTATTTATCAATCCCTGCTGCCGCAGATCTGCCTTCTGCGATCGCCCAAACAATTAAGCTTTGTCCACGTCTCATATCACCAGCAGAGAATATTCCTTCAACATTAGTCATCCATGTTTTTTTGTCTGTAATGACATTGCCGCGACTATCGAGATCAACTCCGAGCTGCTGCAACATACCTGTTTTTTCTGGACCAGTAAATCCCATCGCCAATAAAGCCAAATCACAAGGTAATTCTTGAGAGCTTCCTCTTACTTCTTCAAATGTAATCTGACTATTGAGATTTCTCACTTCTACTTTTGCAACTTGTAACGCCTTAACATTACCTTTACCATCATCAATGAACTTTTTTGTTGATACAGAATAAACTCGTTCAACACCTTCTTCATGAGCAGATGCTGTTCTAAAAATACGTGGCCACTCTGGCCATGGATTATCTTCTGCTCTTACATTCGGAGGTTTTGATAAGATCTCTAGTTGATGTACTGATTTTGCGCCTTGACGATTTACTGTACCTAAACAATCAGCACCAGTATCGCCTCCGCCGATAATAACGATATGTTTTCCTTTGGCATTAATAAAGTTATTTGGTTCAGCATCGCCTTCGCAAACTTTATTCTGCATTGGAAGATAGTCCATCGCTTGGTGAATGCCTTTTAAATCTCGGCCTTCAACAATTAGTTCTCGTGATTCGCACGCACCGCCAGTTAATAACATTGCATCAAAGTTTTTTTGCAAATCACTTATTTTTATTTCTATCCCTACATTGCAATTAGTTTTAAATACCACACCTTCATCAACTAGTTGTAGTAACCTTCTATCAAGACGTTTCTTTTCCATTTTGAATTCAGGAATTCCATAACGAAGTAAACCACCAATACGGTCATCGCGTTCAAAAACAGTAACATGGTGTCCAACACGTGCCAATTGTTGAGCTGCCGCTAAACCAGCAGGGCCAGAACCAACAATGGCGATCTTTTTTTCAGTTTTATTTTCTGCAATCTCTGGCTTTATCCAGCCGTTTTCCCAGGCTTTATCTATAATCGAAAGTTCAACTGCTTTTATCGTTACAGGCTCATCGTTAATTCCTAATACACAAGACCCTTCACAGGGAGCCGGACATAAAGTACCGGTAAATTCTGGAAAGTTATTGGTTTCATGTAATCGATTTATCGCATCAAGCCATTGGTCACGATAAACCAAATCATTCCAATCGGGGATGAGATTCCCTAAAGGACAGCCCTGATGACAAAAAGGAATACCACAATCCATGCAACGAGCAGCCTGTTTTTTCAAGGGTTCGATGGGCCATGGTTCCATAACTTGATTCCAGTCATGCAAACGTTTTTCTACTGGTCGGTAGGGTTGTTTTTCCCTCTTAAACTCGATGAACCCTGTTACTTTACCCATGTGCGGCCTCCATAACAGCCTCATCTTCTGATGCGCCCGTTTCCCGTGCTTTTCTAATAGCATTTAAAACACGCTTATAGTCTTTTGGCATGATTTTAATAAATTTTGACTGATAATGATCCCAATTATTTAAAATATTTTTCGCAACAGTGCTTTTTGTAAAATTAATATGTTTTGTAAGTAATGTCTTTACGGTCTGACAATCCTCGTCGTCTATTAATTCATCTAAGTCAACCATTCCCTTGTTACAATTAATTTCAAAATCTCCCTGCTCATCTAAGACATAAGCTATCCCACCTGACATTCCCGCGGCAAAATTACGGCCAGTTTTTCCAATAACAACGACTCGTCCTCCCGTCATATATTCACAACCATGATCACCGATTCCTTCAACAACCGTATTAACACCACTATTCCTTACGCAAAACCGTTCGCCCGCAATTCCTCGAAAATATGCTTCGCCCTGAGTTGCACCGTAAAGAACGACATTACCAATAAGAATATTTTTTTCTGCAACAAAAGTAGATTTTAATGGGGGGTAGACAATAATTTTACCCCCTGATAACCCCTTGCCAATATAGTCATTCGCATCACCCTCAAGTGTTAGGGTAACGCCCTTAGGGACAAATGCACCAAAACTCATGCCAGCTGAACCATGAAAATGAATATTAATAGTATCCGCAGGAAGTCCAGCTGCTCCAAAACGTTTCGTAATTTCATATCCAAGTATCGTCCCTGTTGTCCTGTTGGTATTTTTTATTGAAGTTATAATCTCAACCTTCTTTCTTTCATTTAACGCTTCCTGACATAATGGAATTAATTTTGTAACATCAAGTGATTTCTCTAAGCCATGGTCTTGTCTTTTGACACAATAAATTTCATCGCCTGCGCGTGGCTCTGGTTTGTATAGTATTTTTGAAAAATCGAGTCCCTTTGCCTTCCAGTGATCAGTTGCTTTTCTAACGTCTAATTTATCGACTTGACCAATCATTTCATTAACCGTCCTAAAACCAAGTTGCGCCATATAATCACGGACTTCATGTGCAATAAATTTAAAAAAGTTTTCGACAAACTCAGGCTGACCTAAAAACTTTTTGGTAAGTTCTGGATTTTGAGTAGCCACGCCAACAGGGCAAGTATTTAAATGACATACACGCATCATAATGCAACCCACAACGACTAGTGGTGCAGTTGAAAAACCAAATTCTTCTGCGCCTAACAGAGTTGCAATAACAACATCCCGTCCAGTTTTAAGTTGCCCATCGGTTTGCACAACGATACGATCTCTTAATCCATTTTGAACAAGAACCTGCTGTGTCTCCGCAACACCCAATTCCCAAGGTAATCCAGCATGTTTAAGTGAGCTTATTGGTGATGCTCCAGTTCCGCCATCATAACCAGAAATTAGAACAACATCGGAATGGGCTTTTGCAACACCGGCAGCTACTGTGCCAACCCCAACTTCAGCAACTAACTTAACGTGAATACGCGCATTAGGATTTGAATTTTTCAGGTCATGTATAAGTTGTGCTAAATCCTCAATTGAATAAATATCATGATGCGGTGGAGGTGAAATTAAACCGACACCAGCCGTTGAATGACGTACCTTTGCGATCCATGGATAAACCTTAGTTCCTGGTAGCTGGCCTCCTTCACCAGGTTTTGCCCCTTGGGCCATTTTGATTTGAATATCGTCGGCATTTGCCAAATATTCGCTTGTCACACCAAAACGTCCAGATGCAACTTGTTTAATTGCGCTTCTTCTTGAATCTCCATTTTTATCTCTGACATATCGATCTGGATCTTCACCCCCTTCACCAGTGTTTGATTTACCACCAATACGATTCATAGCAATTGCTAGAGTTTCATGTGCCTGTTTGCTAATTGAGCCATATGACATCGCCCCTGTTGAAAAACGTTTCATAATATTTTCAATTGGTTCAACTTCATCAACTGAAATTGAGTTTTTGGAAAATTTAAATTCAAATAAACCTCTGAGTGTTGCTAAATTTTCATTTTGCTCATCAACTAATGAGGTATATTCTTTAAAAATCTCGTATTGTCCCGAACGAGTAGCATGCTGTAATTTAAAAACCGTATCGGGGTTAAAAAGATGGTATTCGCCATCACGACGCCATTGGTATTCTCCTCCCCATTCCAATTCTCGTTGTTTAATTTCGCGATCTGGATAAGCATTGTTGTGGCGTTGGCTCACTTCTTTTGCTATCACGTCAAGACCAATGCCGCCAATACGGGATACTGTCCAAGTAAAGTATTTATCAACAAATTCTTTTTCAAGGCCAATTGCTTCAAAGACCTGAGCGCCACAGTATGACTGTACTGTGGAGATTCCCATCTTCGACATTATTTTGACTAGTCCTTTATTTATTGCGGCGATAAAATTCTCTACCGCTTCGCTATGCTCCATGTTTGGTAAATAATTTTTTCTAATTAAATCCCCCAAAGATTCAAACGCAAGATATGGGTTGATGGCTCCTATACCGTAGCCTAAAAGTACGGCAAAGTGATGCGTTTCTCTTGGCTCACCTGATTCAAGAATTAATCCAATGCGAGTTCGTTTGCCATTTCGAATTAGGTGATGATGCACGCCAGCTGTAGCCAATAAAGCTGGTATAGCTGTTTTATTCTCATCAATATTATGGTCTGAAAGAATAACAAAGCTATAACCCTCCTCAATTGCAATATCAACTTCGTTACAAACTTCTTTTAATGCTTTATTTAAACCTGCAGCGCCTTTTTTAACTGAATATAAAATTGGAATTGTTTTCGTTTTAAACTCAGGCAAATCTACATTTTTTATCTTAGCCAATTCTTCATTCGTTAAAATTGGAGAATTGATCTTAATTCTTCGGCAACTTTCCGCGGTTGGTTTTAATAAATTACTTTCTGGCCCAATAGTTGTCGCCACCTGGGTTACTAATACTTCTCTTATACCATCTAAAGGTGGGTTAGTTACCTGTGCAAACAACTGTTTAAAATAATCATAAAGAAGACGCGAGCGATTTGATAATACTGCTAAGGCAGCATCTGTCCCCATTGAACCAGTTGGCTCCATACCATTTTCTGCCATTGGCGCCATGAGAATTTTTAAATCTTCATAGGTATAACCAAATATTTGTTGGCGTTTTAGTAATGTTTCTGGATTATCTTGATAAATTTCTTTTGGTGTTGGCAATTTCTCAATTGAGATTAAATTCTCATTCAGCCATTTGTTATATGGTTCTGCAGTAACAAATTCTTTCTTTAATTCTGCATCGTCAATAATGCGTCCCTGTTTAGTATCAACCATAAAAATACAGCCTGGATGTAATCGTTCCTTTATTTCTATATTTTCTGGCGCAATATCTAAGACTCCAACCTCAGATGCCATGACGACTAAACCGTCTTTTGTGACATAATATCGTGATGGTCGAAGACCATTTCTATCAAGTACCGCACCGATAACTTCGCCGTCTGTAAACGCGATAGAAGCTGGGCCATCCCAAGGCTCCATTAAACAAGCATGGTATTCATAGAAATCCTTACGTTCTTTGTCCATTGTTTCATGGCCTGACCAAGCTTCTGGAATCATCATTAACACCGCATGAGGTAATGGGCGACCGGCCATATATAAAAATTCCATAACATTATCAAAAGTTGATGAATCGCTGCCTCCTTCTGTGATAATTGGAAATACTTTTTTTATATCATCTCCAAATAATTCTGACTCACATAACGACTCACGTGCTCTCATCCAATTACTATTTCCTCGAACAGTGTTAATTTCACCATTGTGAGAGATATATCTAAATGGATGTGCAAGCTTCCACTCTGGCATTGTATTGGTTGAAAAACGTTGATGAACAAGTGCTAGTGCTGATTCAACATCAGGGTCTGAAAGGTCGGGAAACATCGGTTCAATCTGAGTACCAGTTAACATTCCTTTGTATAAGAAAGTTCGGTATGACAATGAAGGTATATAAAATAAATTCTGTTCTGTCATATCGGAATTCCAAATTGAGTTTTCAACTCGCTTACGAATAATATAAAGTTTACGGTCAAAATCTGCTGAATCTAATTCACTATTTTTGCCGATAAAGATTTGTTTAAAAGTCGGCTCCCCTTCTCTTGCTGTTGGTCCCAATAGTGAATCATTGGTGGGGACATCTCGCCAACCTAGTAATTCTTGGTTTTCCTCTACAATTATCTTCTCAAAGATTTCTTGGCAACGTTTCAATTGAGATTTATCTAAAGGTAAGAAAACCATACCTGTCCCATAGTCCTCATCATCAGGTAATTCTATTTTGATATCTGCACAAACACGTTTAAAAAATTTATGTGGTTTTTGAATAAGAATGCCGACACCGTCACCTGTGTTTTCTTCGCATCCGCATGCGCCACGGTGTAATAAATTCTTAAGAATAGTTAAAGCGTTATCTATTATTTTATGAGACTTATGGCCCTTGATATCAACAACAAAACCAACACCGCATGCATCACTTTCTGTCTGCGGTTCATATAAACCTTGTTGTGCTTGAATTTTTTTCATATAGAGTCTATTTCGCCTATCAAACATATAAGAAAAGTTATGTCATGATTACCAAGAAAATCACATTCTATGAAAATTCCCAAAAATGCAGTTTTTTATTGTTATTAAATTCTAGTCGAGCTTTCCATGCTAGACACAAAAGGGCTGAAATTATAATAAAGCACCGTGTTTAAGTCACGACACATCATCCGCAAATTAACAAAAATATTTTGCATATTAACCATATTTTAACTTATTTATCAATGAGTTAATCTATAATCGGACTATTTAAGCAACTCTTTTATGCTCTTAACTGTTCTCACCCAAGGTTTTATTTTTCTAGCTTTTTGAGGTAATTTTTCAATTTCAGCTCGTGCTAAATCACTATCATCATATAGACCATAGACTAGAATATAACGCTTTTTCCCATAAACAAGCGCTGAAAACCCTATAATTTGATCATCATTATCAAAAAAATCCAAATAATTTTTGATAGTTTCTTCCTTAATAGCGCTGATTAATTGTAGTACATATTTTTCTGGTTCTTGATTAACTAACCAATTTATATCTTTTTTAAAATTATTAGTAATTTCAATTTTTTCTTTGCTTTCAGTTATAGGAAGCGGGCTGTTTGTTGTTTCAATATCTTCATTTTTATTTTCATCATTTAATTGCATTAAAGCTTCTTCATTGGAATTCTGCGTACTATCAATTGCTGTGTAGTTATTATCATGATTCAAATCTGAAATTACAGTTGCAGATAATTCAACATCACTGGGTGGCTCCATAACTTCCTTCATAGCAATCAATAGACTTTCATCCAATTTTGCTTCATTTTCAATCTTTTCTGGTAATTTTATTTTTAATGTCTGTTTTATATTCTCATCCTCCAATTTAAATGGAAGCATTATATAGATATAAAAAAATACAAATATCGACAGTAATAATAATAAATAAAATAATCTATATTTCGTTAACAACAAAATATTATTTAACATTAAATAACTTTTAGTTTTTGTTTCTTTTTTTACTGGGTCATCTAAATATTGTAAGCATAAAATATCAACTTTATCTGTAATCCCATTGGATAAACGGTATATTTTTTTTACAACTTTATCTGTAAAGATATTTTCATTGGATAATGTATTGCTTATATATTTCTCTTGAATATATAATTTTACTTCATTTTCATTTAACACTGACATGTAGAAATAAAAATCCTTTATTTGTTCTCACTAATTCTTTTGTATTCAGATAAGGCAAAGCGATCTGTCATGCCGGCTATATAATCTGCAATTATTCTGACCTTCCTCTGTTCGTCTTTAATTTGCGAATCTTGTGTAATTCTCATATAAAGCTCATCTGTTAGAAAAATTGGCTGCTCCATATAAATATTAAAAAGGTATTTAACTGTTTTAGTTGCTCGTTGCGACATAAGGTTAACTTGTTCATGCCGATATAGATTTTTTCGTAAAATTTTCTTTAAATTGTTATGTTCCTTTTCTATCGTTTGGCTCATTTTAATTAATAATTTGCAACTTTCACGAACTGAATCAACGCTTACAGGTTTATATTTACCGATTAAGTCTTTACTAGTCTCGATAAGGTCACTAACAATGTAATCTATCATTCTTCTGACAATCTCATGTCTTATTTGTCTTTCATTTATATCCTTCCATTTTTTCACTACTTCCCTGTAGTTACTTTCAAAAAATTTTGATTCTCTTAGCGAGTCGATATTAAGTAAGTTAGCCCTTAAGCCATCATCAATATCATGATTATTGTATGCAATTTCATCGGCAATGTTTGCAATTTGTGCTTCTAGACTCGGTTTATTTTTCTTAATAAAGCGCTGACCTAATTCGCCTAACCCCAATGCATTCTTTTGAGAACAATGCTTTATAATACCTTCTCTTGTTTCATAAGTTAGATTCAATCCTGGAAAATCTGCATAACGTTCCTCCAGTAAATCAACTATTCTCAAAGATTGTAAATTATGCTCAAACCCGCCGAAATCCTTCATGCAATTATTTAAGGCATCCTGCCCTGCATGCCCAAACGGTGTATGCCCAAGATCATGTGCGAGGCATATTGCTTCTGTAAGATCTTCATTTACATCAAGAGCACGTGCAATTGTTCTACCTATTTGGGAAACTTCTATGGAATGTGTTAATCGGGTGCGAAACATATCTCCTTCATGATTAACAAATACTTGTGTTTTATATTCTAAACGACGAAACGCTGAGGAATGAATAATGCGATCACGGTCGCGCTGAAATTCATTCCTATAGTTTGATTGGTCTTCATTGTATGCTCTCCCCTTAGACTCATTAGGTAGTACAGCAAAGGCTGCTAGTTCTCTTACTGCCATGAAGTCCTCAACATAAAAAGTCTTTGATTGTTTCCTTCAGTGCTTTTTCGGAATAATCTGATGTCACAAATGCTTCTCCAATATTTTTTAGTAATACCAAATGCAAAATACCGTCCCTAGATTTTTTATCTACCTTCATATTTTCAAACATTTGATTAAATTCTACATCGTTATGAACTTTTATAGGTAGAGCAGCTCGCTCTAATAATGATTGAATTCTATCAAACTGACTTTGCTCAAAGAAACCTAATCTCTTTGATAAATCAGCTGCCATTAACATCCCACAACCAACCGCCTCTCCATGTAGCCATTCTTTGTAGGATAGGGCTGTCTCTATTGCATGACCAAATGTATGGCCCAAATTTAATATAGCTCTATATCCAGTTTCTCTCTCATCTTCCGCAACAACCTCGGCTTTATTAATACATGAACGCTCAATTGCATATGCTAAAACTTGATTATCGCGTTCTATTAGAGGGTTGATATTCTCTTCGAGCCAATAAAAGAATTTTTCATCTCTGATTAACCCATACTTAATTATTTCAGCTAAGCCTGCTGCAAACTCTCTGTCAGATAATGTAGCTAAAACAGATGTGTCAGAAAAAACGGTGTGCGGTTGATGAAAAGCGCCAATCATATTTTTTCCTAATGGATGATTGACGGCCGTTTTGCCTCCCACGGAGGAATCAACTTGAGCAAGTAAAGTGGTTGGTATTTGTATAAATTTTACACCCCGCTGATAACATGCTGCGGCAAACCCCGTTAAGTCACCGATTACTCCACCTCCCAAAGCAATCAGCATGCATGTTCGACTAAATTTTCTTTCTAATAATTGAGTAATAATTTGGTTTAAACTATCGAGTGATTTATAAGCCTCTCCATCGGGTAATATAAATACTTCATAATCAAACTTGATCAAGTGCTTTTCAATGGCTTTTAGGTATAGTGGCGCGACCTTCTCATTGGTAACAATCAATACTTGCTTGCTTGTAATGTACTGATTAAATATTTTTTTATCAGATAGTATTGAATCGCCGATATGGATGGAATAGCTACGCTCACCTAAATCAACTTTTATTATTTTCATGTTTTTTCAATTATTTTTAATATTTCACGAATGATCTCTTGGGTAGATAGAGTATCCGTGTTTATTGTTTCGTTTGCTACTGAGTTGTATATAGGTTCTCTTTCGAAAAGGATTTCTTTTATCTTACTTAATCGGTCATTACCCTGTAGTAAGGGACGAATTTTATCGCTAGAAGTTCTATTAAATATTTTCTCAGCTGATGATTTAAGGTAAATAATGATTCCATTATCGGTTAACAACTCTCTATTTTTCTGAGTCAGAATGGTTCCGCCACCCGTTGACAAAACTATATTTCTTAATAAAACAAGCTCGGAAATTATTTTCGTCTCACGCTCTCTAAACCCAGCCTCCCCTTCAATTTCAAAAATTAATGGGATATCAACTCCCGTTGTTTTTTTTATTTCATGATCAGAATCAAAAAATTTTCTTGATGTTTTCTTTGCTAATTTTTTGCCAATGGTTGTCTTTCCAGCGCCCATCGGACCAATCAAAAAAATATTATTAGACTGATTCGCCATTAAATTAAATTATATTGTATTTTCGGCTCTAGTTTGAATAAATAAAGTATTTCTTCATTATACAATGTAAAAAGGGTATAGCCGTTATGGGTATACCCTTTGATATATGTTTAATGTTGTTGGTTATTTAAAGTTTAAGACTATCTTTTAATATTCTTGGTGTAATAAATATTAACAATTCAGATTTTGTCTTATCGATATCAGTTCTTTTAAATAGAAACCCTATGTAGGGGAGGTCCCCAAAGAAAGGTACTCTGTCGACAGTTTTTCTATCGGATGATGTGTAAACACCGCCTAAGACAACCGTTTCTCCATTACCGACCAGCACCTGAGTTGAAACGCTACGCGTATTGATTGCTGGCACACCAAGTACCGTAGTCCCGCTCACCGTGTCCTGATTAACCTGTAAATCCATGATGATACGGTCATCAGGGGTAATTTGTGGTGTCACGCGCAAGCTAAGTACGGCATCCTGAAATGATACGGAGGTAGCACCGCTAGATGATGCCTCTTGAAACGGAATCTGTACGCCGGACTCTATAACTGCCTCGGTTTGGTTCGCTGTAATGACGCGAGGGCTTGCGATATCCTCCCCCCTGCCTTCGGCAATCAAAGCCGATAATTCCAACTGCAGTAAATACGAACCAACCTTACCAATTGCTAGTGCAAACGCCGCGGCATCTGCGGGTGTCGCCGGCAAACTCACAATCATATTCTCCGTTGTATCCGTGCCAAAACTAGTCAAAGCACCAAAATCTGTATTCCCGGCTTTTTTGCCACCAATGGCAGCAAAAGGTGTTTGTGGGTTAGGGCCAATATTCGTCCTATTGCTAATTCCCTGTTTAGTATGCTTGGAATAACCAAACCTAACACCCACATCCTTGGCAAAGGATTCATCTGCATTCACAATGCGTGCCTCAATCAATACTTGTTTCACAGGAATATCCAATTTCAATATTAATTCTCTTATTGCCTGCAGACTGGTTGCTACATCCTGCACAATCAGTGTATTTGTTCTTTGGTCAATTGAAATAGTGCCACGCTCTGATGTTAGTTTATTTTCACCCGATACAATCAAACCTGATAAATCTGCGGCGCTTGCATAATTGATTTGTATAAACTCAGTTCTTAGTGGCGCCAACTCTTCAATTTGTTGATTGGCTTCAAGTTCAACACGTTCTCGGGCCGTAAGCTCCTCCTGCGGGGCAACCATAACAACATTGCCAGTTTGACGCATACCCAAGCCTCTTGATTTTAAGATAATATCAAGCGCCTGGTCCCACGGAACATTTTTTAAACGCAGTGTTACGTTGCCAGCTACAGAATCACTAGTGACCATATTTAATCCTGTAAAATCAGCAATCAACTGCAAAACAGCTCTTACCTCAATATTTTGGAAATTAAGCGATAGACGCTCACCGGTATAACCCAATTTTTCTTTCTTTTGTGCTGCTTTTTCTTCCTTTGTTAGTGGCTTAAATTCAATTGTGTAAATACCGCCAGCTTGATACGCCATATGGTCATAATCTTCTGAAATAGAACTAATAATCATCGTTGTGTTATTGCCGCTAGCAGCCGTATCTATTTCTTTCACCGGAGTAGCAAAATCTATCACGTCTAATTTTCTATTTAATCGAGGTGGTAATTGTGTTTCCATAAAATCAATTACAACATTTCCGCCTTCAACTCTCATATCAATTGGTATTGAGGGATTTGATAATTTAACGATGACTCTGCCTTCACCATTTTCTCCTCTCTTAAAATCGATATTTTCAATTCTTGCCGCCACTGAAGAAAATGATGTCTCATCACTCGTTATGCCTGAATATGATTTATTTGAAGAATCGCTATTTGATACAACAACACCGCTACCTAAATTTAGAATTACGGTGTTGCCGCTCACATCCACCGAGTAAGAAACTAAACGTGTTAAATTAATCACAACGCGAGAACGTCCTTTTGCCTCAACTGCATTAAGACTATTCGCCATACCTATACCGATTGTTTGGAACTTTTTGCTTAGGTTCAATGATATGTTGGGCAAATCAAGAACTACTCTTGCTGGATTATCGACACTGAAACTCAATGGATCGTTTGCTACAATCTCAGAAAAGACTAATTTAATCTGCACTCTCTCCCCGGGCAATGACGAAGTACTAATTTTATCCAACGTGACAACATTGGCGGAAAAAACACCTAAACTAACACTGAATAGCAATGTCGAGAGGAATATTTTATCTATGTATTTATTCATAATAGTCTTTAAGTATTTCCCAAATATATCAAATCTGATTGTTATTATCATGGCGTTTGTTCAATTTAAAACATTTACTCTGTAAGCGGTAATAAGGCCTTTCTTTCCTCATACCGTCCGCTGTTATCTTTCATAATTTCTCGTACTTCAATTTGTTCTTCCTGTACAGAAGTAATTTTTCCTATATTTAAACCGATGTAATTACCAGTTTTTACGCGATGAACAATACCGCCAGGGTCGATTACAATCCCCCAATTATTATCCTCGTTCTGAAGTGTCCCAACCATTTTTATACTATCTAGTTCGAACCCCTCCAATTCTTCTCTATTACGATTTTGAATTTCACTTCTCATCTCTTCAGTTAAGCCATCATCAACAGGGCCTTCTGACTCCTCAATGGCAAGCGACTGTTCCACGACATAGAATCTTTTAAATGGATTGCGTGCCATTGATTTTCCAGATTCATAGACATATGCTTCGTAGGGTTTTATCTCTGGTAAAGGTTCGAGACGTCCTCCCGGTTTAGACATAATCTTAGATACTTGTTTTTCAAGGTCGCTCATATCGCCAGAAACACAGCCAGCAATACCTAGGATAGCTAACAGAACAATAGTTAATCTTATGTATCTATTTAAGTGAATAAAGCTCATTGTTCTTCATTCTCTTCTAGCGCACGATACGTTTTTGCAATTGTTTTCATTTGAAGCAACAAAGCTCCAGAATCTTTCGTTGATTTAGAGCTAATATGGATATTATGAGTAGTAACAATTCTCGGTAATTGCGCCAAACCACTAATGAATTCACCAAATTGATGATAATCGCCAACAACATCAATTGATATAGGTAAAACCGCATAAAATTCTTTTGGATTTTCTTGTTTTGGCTCAAACAATTTAAATTCAAGTCCCGCAGCTAAACCCGTTTGTGATATATCTACCAGCAAACCTGCCACTTCTGTTTGATTGGGTAATTGACGCACCATATCCCCAAAGGATATTTCCATTTCTTTCATCTGTTCTTTTAAAGCATTAAGATTTGCTGCCTTCCTTTGTTTTATTGTAAGTACATCTATCGTCTCTTTTTCTTTCCTCTCCAAACCCGCTAGCTCATCACGTTTTTTTGTTATATCAAAATGCCATCCAGCGTAAAGTAACGCAAAAAACAAGAGCACATAGATAACCATCTGAATGGCTTGTGGCCACATGCCAGGATTGTTTGGATCTAAATTTTTTAGGTCATCGGAAAAACTCATGACTCCTCATCCCCTTCCTCTTTGTCAATACTTGGCATAACTTGTTCAAACGTGAGCATAAATTCATTTACAGTCTTAGTGGTACCGTCCTTTCCTTTATTAGACTCTTTAATAACTTTTAGTTTTGCACCTTTTATCCACTCCGACCGCTCTATTTTTCTCATAAATGAAGAAACACGTGCATTGGACTGCGCTTCTCCAGTAATAGTTATTTTCGGACCCGCTTGTTTCAAATTAACTATAGACAAACCCTCGGGTAAACTCCTCACCAACTCATCAAATAGATGAACAATTAGTGGTCGGTCACGCTGTAATGATTCAATTGCCCTCATGCGAGAGAGTAAGGCTTCCTTTTGCTTTTCTAGCTCCTTAATTTCTGTAATTTTCTTATCGACCTCTTTAATTCTTTTATCAATGTACCCGATTCGGGTATTTTGACGTTCTATTAATTGTGAGTGATAGAAATGGACAATCCCAACAGTAAGAGCTGCAAAAAGCGCAACCAAACCTAACATAACTAAGAATCCATTAAGCAAGTCCTTACGTCTTTCTTCACGCCACGGGAGTAAGTTTATTTTTGCCATTAGCCTTTTCCTCTCATTGCTAAACCGCACGCAATCATTAGGGCTGGAGCATCATTTGCTAACATCTTTTTATTTACTTTTGAAGAAATATGCATTTTCGAAAATGGATTTGCAATTATCGTCTTGATTTCAAGCCTGGGCTCAATCATATCAACAAGTCCTGAGATTGACGCACAACCGCCTGCAAGAATTAAAATATCAATATCCGTTATTTGACTTGAAGAATAAAAGAACTGAAGCGCTCTTGAAATTTCTGAAGCAATATTCTCTTTAAATGGTTCTAACACTTCGGACTCATAATCCTCTGGCAGTGAGCCTTGTTTTTTTGCTAACACGGCTTCCTCAAAAGACAAACTATATCGACGTTGAATTTCCTCTGTTAATTGGATACCGCCAAATACTTCTTCACGAGAATAAGTTACTTTAAAATTTTCCAAGACACTAAAGGTCGTTGACCTAGAGCCGATATCAGCAACAGCAATAACGTCCCTTGAAATCCCACTTGGAAAGTTTTTAGCTATCAATTCAATTGTATTTTCTATTGTAAACGCTTCTATATCGACTACCTTTGCCTTTAACCCCCCCAATTCTAGAGAAGCAACAACATTGTCAACGATTTCACTACGTGCTGCGGCCAACAAAACATTTGAATTTTCTGAGTCCTCTTGAGGCTCATCTAATACTTCGAAATCTATAGAAACTTGATCTAACGGGAAGGGTATGTGCTGGTCAGCTTCGATTTGAATCTGGCTTTCCATATCCTCATCAGACAAACCAGATGGCATGCTAATTACCTTCGTAATAACGGAAGAACCTGCAACACAAATAGCAGCGTTTTTTGTTTTTGTGCCAGATTTATCAACAACCAACGCAACAGTCTCGCCGACTTGTTCAATATCGTTTATAGTCTTTTCTGACACTGAATTTGGTGCTAGTGGTTCAACAGCATAACTTTCAACTTGATAATGTGAGCCGCGCTCACTAAGCTCGAGCAACTTTACCGCTGTCTCGCTAATGTCAATGCCCAAAATTGGTGCCGATCTTTTTCTAAATGGAAACACTAATTTTCCCTTTCTAAGTCATTAAGTTATATAAGATATGTATAATACTACATAAAGTAATTTTGACTACTATCGCAATATAATCTTTTGTCTAAGGATTGAGGGAGTAAAATCCATTATTTATATTTAAAATCATAATATATCTGGATATTTTATATACATATAAACACAACATGCTGCGTTTTTTCTTCAATTTTATACAATCAATAGTGTTTTTTGGTCTAGGCGCATTGCTAATTATTTCTCTATATATTATACCAAAACTACCAGATACAGAAACATTGAAAGATATAAAAATGCAAGTTCCTTTACGTATTTATAGTGCGGATATGTCTCTTATTGCTGAATTTGGTGAAAAACATCGTACCCCAGTAAAAATCGATGAAATTCCTCCCAAACTGATTGAAGCATTTCTAGCCGCAGAAGATGATCGTTTTTATATTCATCCTGGTGTTGATTGGCAAGGTTTAGCGAGAGCTACCTACTCCCTAATAACAACTGGTACAAAAAAACAGGGGGGCAGTACAATCACAATGCAAGTTGCGAGAAACTTTTTTCTTAGTCGTGAAAAAACATATCTCAGAAAACTGAATGAAATCTTTCTCGCATTTAAAATTGAACGCAAACTAAGTAAAAAAGAAATTCTTGAATTATATCTAAACAAAATATATTTAGGCCAAAGAGCTTATGGAGTTGCGGCTGCGGCACAAGTTTATTATGGAGTTAATATTGATTCATTAACTCTTTCACAAATTGCTACAATAGCTGGGCTACCTAAAGCACCTTCAAAATCAAATCCAATTACAGATCCAAGTCGTGCTCTAATTCGCAGAAATTATGTTTTACAGAGGATGTTGGATCTTTCATATATATCAAATGATGTATTTGAAGAAACAAAAAAAAGTCCGATTAGAGCATCATTGCATGTCATATCGCCGGACATCGAAGCACATTATCTAGCAGAAATGGTAAGAAACGAATTGGTTCAGAAATTTGGAGAAGACACGTATACCAACGGCTTAATAGTTACAACAACTATTCGTGATCACAATCAAATAGCTGCTAATAAAGCATTAAGAGACGCGTTACTGAATTACGACAAAAGACATGGTTATCGAGGATCTGAGCAATTTATAGATGATATTGAATTAAAAAGTGAAGAAGATATTGTCAACCTACTAAAAACTTTTCCTACATTGAGTAACCTTCGCCCAGGACTGGTCACAAACGTTAACGATGAATCTGTAAATGTGCATGTCCTGGATATAGGTAACATAAAAATTAATTGGGAGGGTTTAAAATGGGCAAGAAAATATATTTCTGAAAGTAAAAGAGGGCCGAAACCTAAAACAGCTTATGAATTTCTAAAACCCGGAGATATAGTGCGTTTACTCAAAACTAAAAACAATGAATGGGCCCTATCGCAGATTCCAAATGTTGAAGGAGGATTAATTTCTATTTCACCCAATGACGGGTCCATATTTGCTTTAGTTGGCGGGTTCAACTACTTCAAGAATAAATTCAATCATGTCACTCAAGCGAAAAGACAGGTGGGCTCCGGATTTAAACCATTTATATATTCTGCCGCAATTGAAGCAGGCAAAACTGCCGCTACAATTATTAATGATGCCCCTGTCGTATTTGAAGATCCTGGTATTGAGGATGAATGGAGGCCAGAAAATTATAGTAGGAAAAGCCATGGTCCTACTCGAGTACGAGAAGCACTAACGCATTCACGCAACTTAGTATCAATAAGATTATTGCATTCTATCGGTATTCCATTTGCGCTCGAACATATTGAAAAATTTGGATTTGATATTGAACAACTTCCAAAAAATCTTTCTCTAGCATTAGGAAGTGCAGAATTATCACCTTGGGAATTGGTAAGAGGCTATTCAGTGTTTGCTAACGGAGGTTTTTTAATCGAGCCTTATTTTATAAACGAGATTAAAACTTATGATAATCAAATTATTTTTCGCGCTAATCCATCGGTGGTATGTAATCAGTGTATAAATATACAAAAAAATACATCATTAAATAAAAAAAGTATTGATGAACCAGAAGAAGATAAAACGGAACTAATCTATGATACTGACTATGCAAATACCCTATATTCTCCACGAGTAGTAGACGCTAAAAATATCTGGATTATGAATTCAATAACACGAGATGTTATAAAACATGGCACTGGCAGACGGGCATTAGAACTGCAACGTAGCGATCTTTCCGGAAAAACAGGCACAACAAATGACCAACATGATGCTTGGTTTTCAGGATTTAATTCAAATATAGTTACTGTAAGCTGGGTTGGCTTTGATAAATTTAGACCTCTGGGTACACGTGAAACTGGCGGGCGCGCTGCATTACCAATGTGGATTGATTATATGAGAGCTGCTCTTAAAGATATGCCACAATCGATTATGCAAAAACCGAAAGGTTTAATTACCGTTCGCATAGATGCTAATACTGGGAGGGTTGCAAATGCCGATAATCCGGATGCTATGTTCGAAATATTTAGATTGGAGAATGCCCCAAAATCATTAGACAAAAAAAAACAATCCGACCTTTTATTACAAGATGATGGAGTCATGTCTATCCCAGAACAATTATTTTAGTAATCCGTCATGACAAATCTTTTCATCTATGACAACTAAAAATATTTTCTTAAGTGTTGCTATACCGACACCACTAAGACGTCTATTCGATTATCTCCCTGGGGAAATCGCAGACCATAGAATACTTCAGCCAGGCCTAAGGGTTTCAGTGTCATTTGGTAAACGCAAAAATATTACTGGCATTATTGTTGCAATTAACAATAAAACTAATCACCCCCAACATAAATTAAAAAAAATTAACTATATTATTGATGACAAGCCTATAGTAAATATTGAACATTTAAATTTTTTAAATTGGGCGAGCAACTATTATCACTACCCTATTGGAGAAGTAATATACAACGCTTTGCCTACATTATTAAAAAAAAATAACTTAATATCCGATTATGAATATTACTGTTGGTCTCTATCAAATAAACAATCCTCATCTAATATAAATTCAAAAAATATTTCATTAGTACAAATTAAAATACTTAACTATTTTCAGAAGAATAAAACGTCGGTTAATGAATTTGAACTATATAAAATTTTCCCTAGAGCAAAACGCTCACTTCTTGCCCTTGAAAAAATAGGATTAATAAAGAAAGAAACTGAAAAGAAATTAGAGAATTCAATAAAAATAAATAAAAGGTCTATTAAACTAAATGAGAATCAAAATACTGCTATTAATAAAATTCTTGATTCAATGAACACCAATTCAGTTTTCTTGCTTGATGGGATAACTGGTAGTGGTAAAACTGAAGTCTATATGTCAGTCATGGAATCCGTTATTAAATCTAAAAAACAATGTTTGGTTTTATTGCCAGAAATTGGCTTAACCCCACAACTAATACAACGTTTTAAAGAACGATTTAAAGTACATATGGCTATACAACATTCTGGTCTTTCTGATAGCGAAAGGCTTAAATATTGGCAAGATGC